>Ga0115005_10004046_pt1 | contig 11713 bp, 11 predicted proteins | sample ArcOceMetagenome_FD_87163 | JGI IMG/M metagenome (GOLD analysis project Ga0115005, IMG submission 87163) | Marine eukaryotic phytoplankton communities from Arctic Ocean - Arctic Ocean - Greenland ARC118M Metagenome | ecosystem: Environmental > Aquatic > Marine > Oceanic | place: Arctic Ocean...
CTACGAGGTAAAGTAAACAAATAGAACTCTGCCTGCTGACTGATAGAGTGATTGTTTTTAGTTTTGGTAGGTCTATCTTCTGATTGCTTTCAAGAAGCTTGGTTTTGCTTGCTTTTATTTATTTAGAAGAAGGAAGAATGTTCTGTCCTTTCTTCCTCCTTTCTTTCTTTTTCATTAACGAATTTTGATGGATAAGAATTTTAAATAGGCCTTTTTTTAACGCTTTATTCCCTCCTGCTCTTTACTTCTTTACTCTTTCTTTCCTTTTTGATCAAACACAATTACTCAACAAAAATCAATAACAATCAATACAAAATCTATGACAAACCTAATCAAACCTAAATGCCATCAGTTTGCCCTCGCCTCTCATCTTCAAATCTCTAAAAGCTACAATCTAGCAATTTAACAGCATTCAAAACGTTGGTATCAATTCGCCACTGCTACGGCTACGAACGAATGAATCAATCGACATCAAGAACACAAATCTAATAGAATCCATCCATCTCCTATCGCATTTTGAATGTGCTCATTGAAAAGACTTTATTCGCAGCCAACATGGACCAAATCCAACACACAGTCTTCTCCCGTTTGGATCACATACTCCGCCTCCTACTCGCTTCCATAGAACAACTGCACCTGCAACTGCAACTTCATTCCCACCAATCACAAACTGCGGCCGGAAACAATCAGCAACAAGTACGTGTACTGATTCTCTACAAGACGCAATGTGAACTATTCCAGAACCTGCGAGAAGCAATAGACACACAAGGACATGCACAAACATCAAATGAAAAAAATGCACAATCATCCAAACAACACATCCAAAGCCACATTAGCGTCATGCATCAAATGCAAAAGTATATATTGCTGCCAATCATTTTGATATTACAGCGTCCTCCTCCGACTTTTCTCACCAATGAAACTGAGCAGGACAATAACAATGACAATGCCAATGCCAATGCCAATGGAATACAAACAAATGCACACCGGAGATGCATCGAAGAAGCAGCATTGTCTCTCAAATTGTTTATTGATATCCTGCATCAATACAACAAGCACGTATACGACAATGATGAAATACCAATTGATACAGCAATGGGGATGGACGTGGATTTGCGCATCAAGTGCGTTGTGGCAGTCACGGAATCATTGACGGGTGTGGGTGTTATTCAAAGTCAGAAGAACAAGGGCCGCACCAATACCAATCTCGACAAGGGGGAAGAATGCATGGAAATTATGTTATCATGTATGGAAGTGCTTTGCAAGAACCCTGTTGTTGGTATAGAGACTGAGACGGACGATGAGTTCGTATCAGCGATTCAAACGTCAATGAACGGACAGCTATTGTTTCAGATGGTGCAATGCTGTCTGTCAGTCTTTGGTGACGACTCCGAGGGTACACGTACGAGTAGTGATGATTATGTGAAGAATATCCAAGAGAAGAAGAGACTTGATTTTGGACCTGCAGGTATCAAAGGGAATGTAGTTCTCAAGGTGCAGGCTTTGCAGACGTTGGAGGCATTTATATACATGGGTGGAGATATAAAGTCACCCACGGAGGAACAATTAGATACGAGAGACATGACTAAATTGTGGAGGGCAATGTTCCCAGGGGTATTCAAAGTAAGTTACACGATACTACATGCTGGAGATGTGCACATTACAAAGGTTACGTTAGTAATCAATCACTGACATTTTCAAAAAGATATTGTTTCGAGAGGTATTGATGCATCTTAGGTTCTCGACATCTCAGTCTTCGCCCAAAGTTGCGACAAAGTGTCTAAGGACACTTTCCATACTACTCAATCGTACTCTAGATTTGCACCAAGAATTAGGAGATGGAACCATTAAGAATTCGAGTTCAACTGTAAATGAATCAACAGAAATGCTGCTCGCGGCAGCATCAAACGACAATAATAACAAAAAGGTTGAAACCTTGCCTTGTTCTCCAGAGCTAAGCAGCTTTCTCCAGAATGTTCACAAAATGATCCCGGGTCCTCTTATTATGATATTGAAATTGATACCAACAAACAAATCGACGCAGACGAGGGTCGCGGGCGTTGTCCATCTTTGCGAGTCCATCCTTATCAAAACCAAAGATAGCTGGGAAATGTGTTTTGACAATGACGCAGATTCGGGAGAAATGGGGGGTATGTATGAAATAATGACTGGGGCAGAGCTGAAAACTGCGGCACTTGAATGCGTCATAATAATGTCTGTAGAAGAAAATGGTGCGTACTGTATTGAGACTGGGCCATTTACCAATTGTTCTTGATTTTCACTAAAAATCTCATCCCAATTCACAATACAATTCAGAAACAATTGCCAACGCATGCAAGGAAATAATACGAAAATATCGCTGCGAAGTTGGAAATGTGGAATGGAGCAAGAGTATCAAAGAATACGTCGTTCCGCGTATTGTGTCATTGGTTGAGAGTCTGCCAAGTCTAGCAAAGAGTGGAAGAGAATCTGAGCTCTCATCCGTCATGCAACTCATTACTGGATATCTTGTCCTCGTGGCTGATGGAGAAAAGAATAAGTCTTTCCCCAAAAATGTCCTTTCAAAGTACATTTCGCATCAACTGACGCAAAAATCAGTCAGGCGATGCTTAGTAGGTAAGATCACGCTCAATACTTGTCATTGTAGGTTTGTTTCGCAGTCGCGGTAAGCCCACAATCTATTTTCAACAGATTTATTTACCATGGATAGCAGCGCAGAAACCTCCAGTAAGCTTCTACAATACCCCGGAGAGAATGTTAGAGGTTTCTATAACATTCAATACCGATTCATGCGAGGAATGACAGTTGACGCTGCACACAACATGCTCCACCATATGGCCTTAGTATTTGGATATAAGCGCTCTATTTTGTTCTCAGATGAATGTATATCAATTTTATTTGAAGCCTTGAGCACCAGAGTCTCTCATGATAGATCATTGCGCGATTCCGAACATTCTAGATGGCTTGAGAAACACTTTGGTCTAGCAGTTTTGTCTAAGGAGTTTTTGAAAGCATTCAATCAAAAACGGCACAAGAAGAAACTAAAGACCCTGATTTCTTTGACGTCTACTATGGTCCCTATTATTTGTAGCGACTTGTTGTGGCATCTTCCATCATCGAACAAGTGGGATGTTGCAAAACCCGACGATCGTGATCAGCACACCAGCTCTCCTTCAATTTTACGGGATGGTCCTTTGTTGACCTCGTTGGAATCATTGACTCTATTGCCGCCACCTTCGGAGATGGCAATAGATTCTCATGACAAAATATGCACTGAAGCCATAAACGGTAATGGAACACTTCTCGTCTGTCTCATGGATTTGATTTCTACCTTAGCTTTCAATCTCAGCACGGATTTTAATAAATTCATTCCGGCTGTCCTCTATCCTCTCGTGCAAAAGACAAGTGATTTAAACAGTTCGTCAGTACAAGATGCAGCATTTCTGTCCCTGCACAACATTTCAAACGCCGCAGGATACGGAAGTCTCGATAATATGCTCGATGAGAATTACAGCTACCTGATGGAAACTCTCATTTCCGAATTGAACACCCCACAGAGTACCGAGACTAATCTTCGTTCTCAAGCAATCTGTTTCTATTCTCTCCATAATATTATTGAATTCATGCTAAACAAAAAGGAACCCACTGCTGACGACAGAGTGATCGAGACGAAATTGTTGCTCCTCGCTGATATGCAGGCATCAATGACGAAGTGGTTCAATGCTCAATTCAGAAGGAGTACCAGGAATCTTTTGCGAAATGTAATGGTTCCAATGGGACTAATATCAGTTTTTATCAGCAGCGCTACTTACCTTCATGGGATTCTATCATCCTTGGAGACGGCAGAGGTTCGTGGAGTGGGATTGGATTCTATTCTATTTCAATGGGAAGATCTCTTGTTAGAATTTGAGGAGGGAGAACCCACAGTGGCGGAGAACACAGGCTTAAAGAGTACACATGGTATTCCTTCAACCAGTACCCTTTTGAACGAAAGCGATGAGGAGTCAAGGGAATGTAGAAATGTGAAAATCTCGGCGCATGTATTAGGTCGATTATCTCGTTGCCTTCAAGATGTGCTTACAATCAATTCCACCTTGCTATCTCTTCCGGATTTGAAGCTCCAAACAAAGGCGTGTGAATTATTCAGTGTTGCATTTAGACTTTTATCTTCAATCCAACATCATGCAAAGGTGAGATTGTTTTCATATTCATTATGCACCTTGACTCCTCGATAACTCGCTTCCTCATCATAATGTCTCTTGTCGCTACTCGTACACATAGAATGGAGACCCGAATGATCCCGAGATTACAAGCATCGGCAACCCTCTCCTTCAGTCTGTGCATAAGTACTGGCCTTCATTGCAGATAAGATTCCAATCTGCAACAACATTGTTTATGAAATCATTGGAAACAAATAGCAATGTAGCAAGAACACATGTAACTTACCTGTTATCTAGTATTCTAGAAGTCGTTTCTTCCCTGAGCGGCTTGTGTGGAGATTTCATTGCCGATAAATTCAACTCAGGTATTTGGCCACACTTGTCAAGAATTTTTGCGCATCTGTTGTCGGAGCTTGAATACACTGAACATAGGTCAAAACATTCACCCTCTTCATATTCAAGAAAGGAATCAGTTCTTTTCATTTCAATGCTAAATTGTATGAAATGCATCTACTCTTCAGATGAGTGCAGCATGGTTTTATCCCCTTCTACGTTAAACGTAGGAACAATGATTTTCCCTCTTCTTTCTCAGCACAATGACATCGGAGAAGCAGCTATGGATGTAATTAAGATCCTTCTCCAAGTTGACTGTGACTGTCTATGGCGTGCGCTACTTTCGGCAAGTGGCAACACTGTGGATCCGAGACCTCTCCGCGACCGAACACAAAAGACAAGATTCCCACACGAATTCCCGATATTAGACGTGCTGATGGCAGATAGAGCCAAGGTCTTGACGAAATTTATTCATGAGCTACCCGAACAACCCCTTTTGTAGAAGAAACAAGAGGCTGCCTTTCATGACAGAAGAATAACTTAATGATTTATAAATGTATTAAAATATGCAGTGCGCGATTTAATCGCATAGTGAATTATAATTTCTCTTCCAAAATAGTTGTCAAATAGGCGTTGACAGAAATCCTTTCGTAGGGTTGTATACAATATGAAAATGACTGTTCTGCACGAGCGATTCAATCGCGAAGCGTTCCGTTTGGTTCGTCCAGCCAGATTATAACAACACATACGTTGTCGTAAGATCCTCTTCTAGTTGCCTCATTTGCTACGATTCGGCTCATGTTTTTCCGCCGACTGATTTTTTGCCGCAGAAGTTCACCTTTCGACATGTTCCTAGTTTGGGCCTCAGATGGTGTTAGCCGCTTCTTGACAAAATCCACACAATCCTGAGAGGTCATGACGTCCCATAGCCCGTCACTTGCTAAAATTATACAGTCATCCTCTCCTCCATGTGTGGTAGGTATCTCGTCCAGATGGAATAGCTGGATCTCTGCTTCCCCGCTAACTACAGGCTTTGCAAATCTATCTCCAAGAGCCCTAGACAACGAAAGGTTCTTGACTCTACTGACTTGGCAATATGAGTCCCATTCGATTGTCTCTCCCATAGCAAGAATTCTTTCCTTCTCATGTTCATCGTCAGGCTTATGATCCCTGGTAAGGTCAACGGCAACATATCCACGAGAGAGAATAGCTCGGCTATCGCCAATATTGGCAGACACAATAGTCCGTTCCCGTGTCTGACTATCTTCATGTACATACACAGTTACAGCAGTAGATCCTTGATATTGGAGCTCGTCAACGCTTAGTACATCATTGTCAAGTTCTTCGAATGCATAACCGATAGATTTGACAATTGTCGCAAGCGATGGGGTAGAAGTGGGAGTAGACTCCAGTTCTGCTTTAAACTTGTTGATCTTGTCATAAATAGTCTTGCTGGTATACTTTGAGACCCCTGCTCCTCCATGTCCATCAAAAACACCAGCAAACCTACCGCCATCATGAATGCAGAAAGTGTCTTCCATATACAATCGCCCTCCCTTGAGAGCTCTTACAGAAACCTATACGTACCATAGAAAGATGAAATCAAGTGAGCTAGTTTGAAACGAATTCTAACAAAAGATACCAACACCAACACCAACACCAATACCAATACCACATGCCAACTTACGTCATATCGAGAAGGTTTTCTGAGCTCATCCACAACAGCCATGGCCTTCTTTTCCCAGGTTGAAGCTTGCTGCACGGATGCTTCAACAACTTCAAACATGCCACTTTTCAGTGCGTCAGTCTTTGGCTGGCGTGTCATTGCACTGGAACTTCCGGAACTCACGGAGTTTGCACTATTGTCAATTGCTTCTTGTCCGACTGAACCCAAGTGCTCCGAATGAGACGTTGGCAGACCAAGCATACGCTTCAATCCAGGGCCAAACAAGACGGCTTCCTTTAGGGCTGTAACTGTAACTGTAACTTTGTCATATTCAGTAGCCATGCCAACTGAAGAACAATGTGCAGTAGAATCCTCTTCCTTTGACTCGTAGGCAATATAAGCAGCAGTGCAGCCTGCAGTGATGAGTGCAGAGACAGCAGTCAACCCCATTACAGTACCACTATCGCCGCCATCCTCTGTCCACTTGGGCACGGTACTAAATGGCCTTGTATCATGCAGCTTAGATTTTTGACACCTCTTGGAGTTCATGTTACCCTGACTGGATCTTTGGATCGCAGAGGATGACGAAGAGGCTCGTGCAGTCAAAGATCGTGTTGTTGCACTTGCAGCATATGCTGTTCTAGCGGAGAAAGTAACGATTGCACAGCTCATTCTGATGCAATAGTTTCAGCAGCCAAAATTTTGGATATTTTTCGTCAGCTGAGATTCTCGGTTATGACAAAGAATCAGGCAAGGGAGTATTCGAATCAAACTACTGTAGTTCCCAACAAGGACAGAATTTTCAAGTCAAGTATGCACAAAAGCTAAAGAGAGACTCTGTAAAATTAGAATGGGCAGAGGTGATCCAGATCAAGCTACTACGTGTAGTAACCGTTGGTCGAAATGCCTGAAGATCTTTTTGGCTTCTGGTAGCAAGGATCAAGGATGGCCCCGCCGCTCGTTGGGGAAGGAACTTCAGGAAGGTGTGTGTGTGTGTTCTTTTGGAAATAATCTCAAGATATTTGACACCTGCTGCGACGTCGTTTACTAAATTTCTGACATTTCTGACCTCATTGGAGTCACAATTGCCCCACTAGAGCCAAAAGATCTTTTTCTTCAATCAATATCAAGTCAATATCACAAATAACAAATAACACATAACACCCCAATGCCAATAGAAAGATACGAACTTACAGGAGGAACATAACACATAACAACGGAACAGAACTCAGAACTTAGAACGCAGAGCGAAGAATTGTTAAAATACCGAACTACCGAACATTGAAGAGGTTCAAGGCGCATGCACAATAACACCACCAACCAGACTCATGCACGACTGTATAGCACCATGAACCAAAATGCTTCAAACGGTGTTGGAACTCTTCATCGCGATGAAATCAACTTGGACTATGATAGTCACGACGGAAGCGGGGATCTACCGATGTCTTACCAAAACACCCATCATCCTGAATTAAACAGAGGAAGAAGTACTACAAACACTGCAAACACTGCGAACAGAACTGACAGTGACTTTGATGACATTCCCATTAGTAGAGCTACCAAAATATTCGCAATGTGCGCAGCATTGAATTCATGCAATCTTGGATACGACATTGGGGTCAACACCAGCGCTGGAAAGCTGCTGCAAGATGAAAACTCATTGGCATTGACAGATGGGCAGTTGGAGATATTTATGGGATCGCTTAATCTCTTCGCTGCAGTGGGGGCTCTCGGCGCTTCGGCTGTATCTGATAAGTACGGCCGTAGAGGTGGTTTTATCGTTGCGGCGTTCAGTTTTGTTCTCGGTGTTTTGCTCATGTCATTTGCGCAATCGTATGATTTACTCATGTTCGGTAGAGTTTTTGTTGGCCTTGGCGTAGGGTTTGGCTTATCCGTTGATCCAGTGTACATTAGCGAGCTTTCGCCTCCAAAATATAGAGGATATCTTGTCACGTGGAGTGAGATTGCGACTAATGTTGGCATTTTGCTTGGTTTCTGCAGTGGTCTCGTGTTTGAAAACGTTGCTGCCGATCGTGCATGGAGATTAATGTTTGGTATGGGTACGATACTCCCCGTGGTTTTGACAATTTTGGTTTTATGGGTGATGCCAGAATCTCCTCGCTGGTTAGTAAAAGAAGGAAGAGAAAATGAAGCAAAAGAAGTATTAACCCGTGTCTATCCTCCTGATTACGATGTATCAAAGGTGGTAGACGAAATCAAAGACGCCATCATCCGAGAGGAGGAAGCTGAAAATGCTGTAGGTTGGGATATAATCTTCTTCCCCTCTCCTGCATTCAAACGGATGCTTCTTGTCGGTATTGGTTCTGCAGTTGCTCAACAAATTGTTGGAATTGACGCCATCCAATATTTCTTGATGTACATTATTGAAGAGGCAGGGATTAAAGATAGGACATGGCAGTCGATCATACTTATCGTTTTGGGCATTTTAAAAGTATCGGTCATTGTCCTCGCTGGACACATGTTCGATTCAAGAGGTAGGCGCCCGCTGATGTTCATGTCATTGATCGGTAAGTTTTTTCGTGATGATTGTTCAATATTATGTACTGTACGTGGTGTACCTCTACAAGATTCATGCTCACACTTATGATATTTTCAACCATTAAATTTTCAATGACAATTCCATGGCTGATGTACACGTACTGTAGGTATGGCAATTGCTTTGTTTACGATTTCTTCAACATTCATGATTGGAGAAGGTAGCGAGGTGATTGTTATTCTTGCATTAGCAATATATCTAGGTTTCTTCTCTCTTGGAATGGGACCAGGTGCATGGCTCATTCCTTCTGAAGTGTTTTCAACTACGATCCGTGCCAAGGCAATGAGCATGGCAACGTTCTTGAATCGTGTCATGGCAACGGTCGTTACATCATCATTTTTGTCCGTAGCCAAGCTGATTTCCTGGGCGGCATTATTTGCTTTGCTCGGTATTGTTTGCCTTGTGGTCCTTGCTTTCTTTTGGATTTACCTCCCCGAAACAAAGGGGAGATCTCTTGAAGACATGTCTGTATTTTTTGCAGAAATCACAGGAGATACAGCAATCTTGGAGGCAGAAAGTAAGCTGCAATATAGAGATGTTTCCAGAATGCCTAATACCCCTTCTGGCACTTCAGGAACACTGGCTTGAGCAACCTTCGTGTACGTGTAGGACATAAAAATTCAACTACACGTACGTGTGTACGTGTAATTTGTAACTTTATTTTGATTAGAATTTTATAGACACTTTTATTTCCACGATATTGAAATAGATCATGTCACCCAGGATATTATTAAATAATGGTGCGTTTAGAAATATCTTGCTCACTTGAAGCCCATATTTCTTTTGTAAACAATCTTTTCTGCCAATGATACATTGTCGGCCCTCCAATCGCCCGTGCTCGCTCTCTTAACGTATCTCTTCTTTTTCTGCCCAAATATAGCCTCCAAGTTACAAGTCGATACTTCAGGGAAGATTTTATCTGGATCCAACTTACCGGGTCCATCGGTGAACTGAATCTCTAACGCTTTGTAAAGTTTCTCCTTCTGAGCCCACTTGGGAATCTTTTTGTTTGACGATCTGTCCTCCTCATCGCTCGACGAACCACTATCGCTTTCTTCACGATCGGACATTTCGTATGTGTCCATAGGTGACTTCATCTGCTTCTGCTGTTGCGCACTAGCAATTGGATTTTGTTGTGTAGGTGTAGCAGCAACTTCGTGCGACTTCCCTGTTGCTAATTTCTGCCGCATTTTAGCAGCAAAAGCCTTCTTTCTGTCTTCGGCAGAATCATGACTTGATGTGGAACTGCTGCTTTGCTTCATCGCGCTTGTTGGATGGGGTTTAATTGCAGACTCTTGGTTCTTATAAACCTGAAATAGAAGGTAAGAATATCATTAGTTACACGCATATTATAGATCCAGAAATAGTAAGCCTCAATTCAATCACTTACCTTGTTTCGTATCTTCTCCAAGCGCGCTTTTCTAGCCTCATCCATTTCTCTCTTCTTTGCCTGAGCAGTTGACGAAGAGAATGGTTTACCAGCGATCTTTGTTGGCACTACTGGTGCAGACATTGGTGGTGGTTCTTTCGATTCAATGGTAGAATTGTGCTGAACCGTTGACGCTAATGGATTTGTTTCTCCAGCAATCTCTACGGTGGACTTATCGTATGCAATGCTACCCCGTTTTGTTTGAGCACTCTCACTCGGTGTAGGAAACGTTTTACTCATTGCAACTGTTTCCTCCAATACCTGATCTATCAGGTTACTATTTACGTTGCGTTCTTGCCTCATAGCAGATTCCAACTTCTTCGCAGCCTTCTTTGGCGATTTTTTGTTTTTGCTTGGCGAGAATAAATTAGAAGTTGCTTTCAATAATTTCTTTCCGAGGGTTTTCTTTGGGGACTTTGTTGGCTTGTCATGAACAACTTCAGGAACATTTTCAATTATCTGCACCTCGTCAAGATCTTCAACATCTGGTTCAGGTTCTTCTTCAGCAACCTCATTCTCTTTGATTTTATTTGATTCCATGAAATCATGATCTGAACTCGTAGCTTCTGTCATGGACACATCGCCGCTCGCATTGGAAGCTCTCCCGATATCTCCAACAGAACCGTCTTTTGATTCTTCAACATTCTGTGATTCACTCATATCAACATCATCCTCTTCATTATCAACAAACTCGCGAGCTACCTCTTCAACATCACTATCCACAACCTCTTCTGATGAAATAGGTTCCTCTTCAACAGCCTCATCTGATGCAATAGGTTTCTGAGGCGCCTCTTTGAGCCTCTTCTCATCAATATCTCTTTGCAATCGAACCTGTAACATCTTCTTAAGTCCTTGATCATCCAATTGCCTATCTCTCAAGTATTTCCTCAACTCTGCAACCTTCATAGAACCCACGTCAAGTTCTTCCTCCTCTTCGTCCCTTCCAGGACCGACTTCCTCCTTCTTTTGAAATTCTGTATGATTCTCAGGGCCGACATTGGGATGAACATTCTCCTTGCTGGTGGCAATGCTTTCACTTTTGGGCCGCTTGTAATTGGTAATCGATCCTTCCTCGATAATCTTTCGCTTCCATGACTGGTATTGGTATAAGAAGGACGTTGGTGAGTGCGTGTACAAGTATACGGCACAGGCACAGCATATCACAGAACGAGTTCAAAACAGGATTTCGGAATAAAACGAAACGACCATAAAAGCCAGCACTCACCTCGATCAAATTTGAAATGTCTTGACTGCTTGTTTCAAACTCTGAGTGCAACTCATGGAAGTCAATGCTGCGAGCATCAACCATGGAAGAAACCACATTCGTGACAATTTCTTTGCTGTTGGCAACCATTTTGATGTTGTGTATGGTTCAACCTTGATTTCTCTGATCCCTTCTCCCTATTCAACTCGAGTAACGAATATTAATGAATTCGAATCTTTCAATAGACACTGTAATGACAGAATGTTGGTAGTATCTTAATGCGTCGTAGTAACGATGAAGGTTTGCTTACTCTTGTACCTTGTACCTGATGTATTGAGGCCGGCATCTACTTTCTTCGTTTTTC
>Ga0115005_10004048_pt1 | contig 11708 bp, 9 predicted proteins | sample ArcOceMetagenome_FD_87163 | JGI IMG/M metagenome (GOLD analysis project Ga0115005, IMG submission 87163) | Marine eukaryotic phytoplankton communities from Arctic Ocean - Arctic Ocean - Greenland ARC118M Metagenome | ecosystem: Environmental > Aquatic > Marine > Oceanic | place: Arctic Ocean...
TCGCACAGCGTATCGACCCTAGCGATCTCACCAAAGCAATAGAACGACGGCTTGGGCAAGTTACCCGCAAAGTCGTTAACGACGTTATGTCTGAGTCTGCCCCTCAATTGTGGGCAGCGCTTCCCGTGCAAGGAAAAAACCTTGTATATCAACGTATCGAAAATGATATTCCCAATGTGGTTCACAAGATGGTGGATGACTTTCAGCACAATGTAGCTGAAATTCTCGACATAAAAGAACTTGTGGTTGAGCAACTGGTAAATTCACCTTCGTTAATTAATGAAATTTTTCTTACCGCAGGTAGTAAAGAGTTTCCCTTTATTGTGCGCTCAGGTTTCTATTTTGGTTTCCTGTTCGGGCTACCCACCATGATTTTATGGTACTTCTTTCAAAACTGGTGGATTCTACCCCTCGGTGGGCTTTTAGTGGGCTACGCAACAAATTGGATTGCGATAAAAATTATATTTGAGCCTAAACGCCCCGTTAAATTTGGCCCAATCACCATACAAGGGATGTTTCTTAAACGGCAAAAAGAAGTGTCTGAGGTGTACGCCGAGATTATTGAGCAAAAGTTGATCACGCCTAAAAACATCACCCACGTTATATTGCATGGCTCTGGTTCAGCTCAACTCCTGGAGCTTATAGAGCTACACGTTAACGATGCTATAGAGCGCTATGTCGCTATTACTCAGCCATACTTTGCCCTAGGTGTGGGGTCTGAAAACTATCATAGGATGAAAGCGTTGGCGGTAAAGCAGATATTTGATAACTCTGATAAATATCTGTTGTATGCCTATGATTACGCTAACGATGCTTTGCACGTCGGCCAAGATTTATGCGAACGAATGCAAGCCTTAAGCGCTGAAGAGTTTGAAGGGGTGTTACGCCCCGCTTATCAACAAGACGAGTGGAAGCTCATCGTCACAGGTGCCTTATTAGGCCTACTCGCTGGCTTCGCGCAATTATATTTGGTGTTTTTGTAAATGAAGACATCGCAGCGGATTTTACTGACGGCGCTCACCCTGTTTAATCGGCATGGCGAGAATGGTGTTACCAGTGTAGACATAGCCATGGAGTTAGATATTAGCCCCGGCAATTTGTATTACCACTTCAAGGGCAAAGAAAGCATGGTGAGTGCGCTTATGCGTATGCATGAAAAGCAAATGCAGCGTGTGCTGGTACCCAACGCTTTAGATTCGCTTACCGCCGAAGAGGTAATGTATTACTTGTATCTGCTGGTAGACAGCTTGCACGTATTTCAGTTTTTTTATCGAAGCCCTGCGGATATTGTTGAAAAATATCCGTTAATTGAAAAGCCCCGTAAAAATATTCTTTCAAGTTTACACAAGCAGCTTTCTCAATTACTGACTACATTAAGCCATAAGAAGGTATTGGTCGCATCACCTTCAGATCTGACGTTGCTGGCAGATTTGCTTAGCCTCATCATTACTCAGTCTTGTCAATTTGATGAAACTAACAGCCATATGGATGAAACATCTCAGCGTTATCATGCGCTGTCGCTCATGATGGTGAGCTTACTTCCACGATTAATACTCAGTGAAGCACAACAAAACAGTATTTTAGAGGCGTTGCATTCACATGCATTAGCCAATGTCACAGAGCATGTGCCACAGGATATGTTTAATACAAAGGAATAGTCGATGAGTAAAACACTTAGTTTTCTTGATAAGTCCTTTTGGATAACGGAATCCGACGACAACCCTAAACATGTTGGATGTCTTCAGCTACTAGAGATGCCCGAAGGCGCGAAAAGCCCTGAATATGTACCTGCTATTTATAATGAAATTAAAGGGTTTGCAAAAGGGACGTCACCGTTTAATTGCGTTGTAAAAACCGTGCTAGGCTATCCGGTAGGGCTTTCGCCAGTGAAACATCTGAACATGGATTATCATGTTCAATTGCATCACATTGACGATGTGAGTGACCGACAGAATCTAGATGATTTTGTTGCGCAATTGCACGCTGCACGATTAGACCCTGATAAACCTCTGTGGCAATACCATTTCATCTTCGATACTAACAGTAGTACTTATGCCATTTACGCCAAGGTACACCATATGTATGGCGATGGCGCGACCTTAGTAAGGTGGTTTCAATCTTGTTATGTTTCTGCTTCCAATAATTCTGAATTCACGCCTATTTGGGCGGTGAAACGACTCCGTCATAAACGCAATGATTCCACCAGTTTCTACAAACGCTTAGTGAGTGTAGGAAGCGCCATAAAAACGGGCTTCGATTTACTTATCATTTTAATACGCATTTTTTTAAAACTGTTGAGAGTGAACCCTCATTACATGCCTGTGCCTTTTTCAGGTACGAAAACCGTGCTAACGGGGCAGGTGGTAGCGGGAAGGGTAGTCACTACCACAGATATCGATTTTAAACGGGTAAAAGCCTTAGCTAGACGCACGCGAGCATCAGCCAATGAAATTCTTCTGTGCGCTTTTGATATTGGGGTTCACCGGTTACTTCAGGATCATGGTCAGGTTTTTAAAAAAGCACTGTATACCAATATGCCTATAAACCTTCGAAAACCGGGAGAGAAAACCACAGGCAATAAAATTGCTATTGTGCCGGTACAGCTAGCCCATGGCGATCAAGACCCTTATCTTCGTTTACGCCAGATTATTATTAACCATAGAATCGTAAAACATGCCGCGATGCGAGCCCGCCCAGCTTCCTTTAGTGGCTACACCATCGTGATCCAATCTTTAGCCTTGGTATTTGAATGGCTTAAAATTTCCAATGTGGTTAAACCTATCGCTAATATTTTGGTATCGAACATACCTGGCCCACGAGATACGCGGTATTTAAAAGACAGTAAGTTACTTGCCTGTTATCCCATTTCCACCATGACCCCAGGCGGCGGGGTAAATATCACATTGATGACCTACGCAGGGGTGGCCAATGTAGGTATTGTTTGCTGCAACAAAAATATAAGTACACTGAAGCCGTTAGCCGGTTATGTGCAAGAAGCTTTCGAGATGTTGGAGGCATGCATAGATAACCCTCGGCTGCGCATTACTGATATAGGGGAACATGAAGAGTCGGTGCCTGTGTCGATTGTTAGCGAACACTAAAAATAGAACCGAAGCGAAGATGGTTCGACCCTAACTGTTTTTCCATAGCGTGCAAAAAGTACTTCCCGCCATTGATCTTCGCGCATTATATGGTGAAGAGGAAGTGTAGCCATTTTATCCAATATGGCTTTTTCAATTTGAGGCTTATGGAAATCAAGTACGGCTTGTTTCGAGCCGCTTAAATATAGCTTCAAATATTCTACCGCTTGGTCGGAAGTACCCACGGTTACCAGTGATAATATATTTTTTAACGAGCGACCCAACAGCGAATCTAAATTGCCGGGTACAAAGCGAGAAAGTAAAAATTGGGTGTCTTTTAATAAGGCGTAGTCGTCGTTCACCATAATAATGTTGTCTACCTGCTTATCGATAAAATAAAGGGTAGATTCATGTTTGTTGTAATCCGGTGAGGCACTTAGCGTAATGATAAGGTGGGCACGGTAAATGGTCGTTTCAGCAACGTTAATGGTTATTGACGCTAATAATTGAATGCATAGGCGGTTGTCTGGGGCATTAAAGGTCAATTTACCACTGTTTACCGCCACATGTGCTTGGCCTGCGGGTATGGCTAAGGGGAACGATTGAGGCAGATTTTCAGACAATAAAGCATTGAGCTCATCGGCTGAAAACTGGTCGTAGCGAAGCCTTCCTAGCTTGATTAAAAGCTGGGAAATAAGAAGCATACCTTTGTCGCGTAAACCTAGTTTCATTTTTTCATGCTATGCGTTTATTTACTTAAACGGGGTGTGATGGACTTAACTCGTTATACATAAAACAGTTTTTAAAATATATAACATATCACTTTTGGATGGGCTGTTTATTTTGATAGTCTGGTCTTACCACAATGCTGCATATCATTTTATTTTTGACAATAAGTGACTAATACTAAGCATCTAATAATAAGAGTCGGCACAGCTCAGTCATGCGCCTACAATTCGTAATTGCATAGTAATACAGGCATTAACTGAGTATTTCACCGCGTAAAAGTGTTTTGGAGCAATGCATGAATGAGATTCAGGGTAAGTATGACTATATCATCGTAGGTGGTGGGTCTGCAGGTGCGGTATTAGCGGCACGATTATCTGAAAACCCAGCTCTGAAAATTCTTATGCTAGAAGCCGGTACGAAAGACACTAACCCGCTTATTCATATTCCTTTTGGTTTATCGCTATTAAGCCGATTTGAAGGCATAGGGTGGGGGTATCATACCGCACCACAAAAAGAACTATACGATCGTGAGCTATTTTGGCCTCGAGGAAAAACACTAGGCGGCAGCAGTTCCGTTAATGCTATGTGTTACATTCGTGGTCAAAAAGAAGACTACGATTATTGGGTAGAGCAGGGCGCAGCTGGCTGGGGTTTTGAGGACGTACTACCTTACTTCAAGCGCTCTGAAAACTTCTTCAAAGGTGAAGACGAGTTTCATGGAGAAGGTGGGCCGCTGCATGTTTCTCAACTTAAGCACACCAGTGTGCTTTCCGATGCTTTCGTTGAAGCCGCAAGCCACGCAGATTTTAATGTTGTAGATGATTTCAACCGCGATATACGTGAAGGCATTGGCTATTATCATGTTACCCAAGTCAACGGACAGCGCTGCTCAACCGCAAAAGGCTATTTAAGCCAAGCACTTCACCGCAATAATCTTACTGTACTTACCGGTGTGGCCGCGGAAAAAGTACTATTTGACGACAACAGAGCCATTGGCGTGCAAGTACGAGAAAAAGGCAAAATTGCGCGGTATTCTATTAACCGTGAAGCGGCTAATAGCGAAGTAATACTCTGCGGCGGCGCTATCAACTCTCCCCAACTACTTATGCTTTCCGGTATCGGGCCAAGAAACGAATTGGAAGACAAAGGCATTTATGTCATGAATGACCTGCCAGGGGTGGGGCAAAATTTACAAGACCACCTAGACGCTATTGTTCAATTTACCTGTAAAGCACGAGAAGGTTATGCGATTGCTGCTGGTGCATTACCCTCTTACCTAAAGGCCTCGTACGATTATCTTTTTCACCGTAAGGGAATTTATTCTTCTAATGTGGCTGAAGCGGGTGGTTTTGTAAGTTCAAGCCTTGCTACCCGAGGCCCAGACATTCAATTTCATTTCTTGCCCGCTATATTAGATGATCACGGGCGAAAGTTTGCCTTTGGTTATGGGTACGGCGTGCATGTGTGTTGTTTGTACCCTAAAAGCAGGGGCAGTATTACGCTGCAAAGCAGCCATCCTGCCGATCACCCGCTTATCGATCCAGGTTACCTCACGGAACCTGAAGATAGACAAGTAATGATTGAAGGCATACGAATGGCAAGAAAGCTGTTAGCTGCACCTACGTTTGATAAATTTGAAGGCAGTGAACTGCATCCAGGCACTGATGCTGAGTCTGATGAAGCGCTTCTTGAGTTTCTAAGGGAGCGGGCTGAAACCATTTATCATCCTATCGGTACTTGTAAAATGGGGAGTGACGACGACCCTATGGCCGTGGTCGACAATCAGCTTAAAGTGCGCGGCGTAAAAGGCCTGCGTGTGGTAGATGCCTCTGTGATGCCAAGCCTTATTGGCGGAAATACCAACGCGCCTACCATCATGATTGCAGAACGAGCGGTAGATTTTATTAAAGCTGAGCATGAAGGGCTTACTGCGCCCATTTAACTGATGTCTTAGCTTTTCGATACTTGCATGAACAAATCGGCGGCGCAGTCACACATTTCATCAATGTGGCTGCGATCAGCATATATCCCATCAATTAATAACCGTGCAATACCATGCAAGGTGCCCCATGTTACCTGAGCCATGCGAAGTGCGTCTTGCCCTGCTGGTAGTAGGCCTGTTTGCTGCCAGTATTTTGTCATATCTACTTGGAACTGAAAGCAAGGGTAAGCCACTTCTTTTAGCCCTTGTGTTGCGCCATTGTCGTGCCAAATAGTACGACCAAACATCAGCTCATACATTTGCGGGTTGTCCGCTGCGTAGCCTATATACTCATGAATAAACTGACGAAACCGCGCTTGTGGTGTCACGTCGTGTTGTTCGAAAATTCGCTTGGCGTTGGTATGCCACTGGCTAAAACCTTTGGCCGCAATGGCGCTTAACAAGGCGCTTTTATCTTTAAAGTGATGATAGGGCGCGGTTCGCGACACACCAGCATCTTCCGCAAGCTTTCTAAGTGATAAGCTGTCTATACCGAATTCTGCCACCCGTTTCGTCGCCGCTTCTAATAAAGCGGTGCGCAAATCGCCATGATGATAAGTTTGTGCTGCGTTTGTCATACTGGTGTAAACCAAACCCTATTTTATGGTTGAGACGAATAGATAACGTTTTATCTTGACAGTGTCAACATTGCATTTTATCTTGACGCCGTCTAGTTTGCAAAAATGTTAACAGGAGAGTGAAATGGAAGCCGAGTCAATGTCGCAAGAAAACCCGTATTCTACCCTTGAAGTGATACAAGAAGGGTATATTGCAAAGGTCGTGTTAAACAGGCCAGAAGCCATGAACAGTATGAATCCTGCCTTTTGGACAGAATTCCCCGCTGCCATTCGCGCGATAGACGACGAGGGCACCGCCCGCGTTATTATCATTTCTTCTACCGGAAAGCATTTTTCAGCTGGCATGGACTTGTCGGTATTTTTGAATATGGCGAAAGACTTTAAAGGCGACCCATCAAGGCGTGCAGAGCGCATGCGCCGTATGGTGATGCTATTGCAAGATAGCTTTACGGCGATAGAGCAAGCTCGTATGCCTGTTATTGGGGCAGTACAGGGCGGTGCCATTGGCGGCGCAGTAGATTTGCTTAGCGCCTGTGACATGCGTTATTGCACCAGCGATGCCTTCTTTACTATAAAAGAAACGCAATTAGGCATGACCGCCGACGTAGGTACTTTACAACGTTTACCTAAGCTTATTCCTATTGGTGTTGTGAAAGAGTTGGCGTACACCGGCCGTAATTTTGGCGCCCAAGAAGCCCAGCAGTTAGGCTTTGTGAATAAGGTATTTGATGACCAAGATATCATGCTTAGCGAAGTGACTAAGTTAGCGCAGTCTATCGCGATGAATTCTCCCGTTGCGGTAGCAGGCACTAAAACCATGATTAATTACGCGAACGAGCACACTACTGCTGAGAGCTTAACTTACATGGCAACGTGGCAGGCAGGCATGTTCCAAATGGAAGATGTGATGAAAGCCATGGAAGCACAGAAAACCCAATCGCTTCCTGATTTTGAGCCACTTCATGGCGCAGTAAATAAGATGAAAGACTAGCGTGCAGGCAACCGAATAGCCTACAAGAAACACGCTGTAAAAACAGAATATAGAAGCATTAAGAAACAGGCACTAGTTAAGGATTTATGATGAATACGACCGTTACCGATCATCCTGTATACCCAAGTTTATTTCGCCCGTTAGATTTAGGTTTTACCCAGCTTAAAAACCGTGTGCTAATGGGCTCTATGCATACTGGCTTAGAAGAAATGCCAAAGGGCCATAAGCACATGGCTGCGTTTTATGCAGAGCGTGCCAGAGGCGGTGTCGCCCTTATTGTTACCGGTGGAATTGGCCCGAATGAAGAAGGCTCAACCCACCCTTCAACTCGCCGACTAGATACAGACGAAGCTATCAATCACCATAAAGAAGTGACCGATGCCGTGCATATTGCAGGTGGTAAAATTTGTATGCAAATATTGCATACCGGTCGTTATGCTTATAGCGATAAATTGGTGGCGCCTTCTGCAGTGCAAGCGCCCATTAATCCGTTCAAGCCAAAGGCATTAGAAGACGACGAAATAGAACAGCAAATTAAAGATTTTGTATTTTCAGCCACTCAAGCACAGCGTGCTGGTTACGATGGCGTTGAAATTATGGGCTCTGAAGGTTACTTCTTAAACCAATTTATTGCTAAGCGCACCAACCATAGAGATGATGACTGGGGCGGCGAATATGAAAACCGTATCCGCCTACCTATTGAAGTGGTTCGTCGAGTACGCGAAGCAGTGGGTAAACACTTCATTATTATTTACCGTTTATCAATGCTAGACCTTGTTGAAGGTGGCTCAAACTACGAAGAAGTGGTTCAGCTAGGTAAAGAGATTGAAAAAGCCGGTGCAACTATCATCAATACCGGTATTGGTTGGCATGAAGCCCGAATTCCTACTATTGCGACAAAAGTACCCAGAGCCGCTTTTACCTGGGTAACAGCGAAGTTCCGTGAAGCCTTGAGCATTCCGGTGATAACGTCAAACAGAATTAATACACCGGAAGTGGCGGAAGAAGTGTTGGCGCGCGGCGATGCCGACATGGTGTCGATGGCACGCCCTTTCTTGGCCGATTCGGATTTTGTACGTAAAGCGCAGCAAAATCGCGCAGACGAAATAAACACCTGTATTGGCTGTAACCAAGCCTGCCTTGACCATGTATTTAATGGCAAGTTAACCAGCTGTTTAGTTAACCCTCGTGCGTGTCACGAGTTAGAGCTTAACATTGTGCCGGCCGACACCAAAAAACGCATTGCGGTAGTTGGGGCAGGGCCAGCAGGTTTAGCGTCAGCCGTAACGTCTGCCCAGCGTGGTCACGACGTAGTAATTTACGATAGTGCTAACGAAATTGGTGGTCAATTCAATGTAGCGAAACAAATTCCGGGTAAAGAAGAGTTTTATGAAACCTTGCGTTATTTTGCTCGTCAAATTGAGCTGCATAAAAATATTACGTTAAAGCTAAACACCAGAGTTGATGCAGCCATGCTTAACGACGAAGGCTTTGATGAAGTGATGGTGGCCACCGGTATTAAACCGCGCACGCCTGCCATTGAAGGCGTTGAGCATGAAAAAGTGATGAGCTACTTAGACGTGCTTAAAGCGAAAAAGCCAGTAGGGCAGCGCGTAGCCATTATTGGGGCCGGTGGTATCGGCTTCGATACGGCCGAGTTCTTATCACACGGTAAATCGACCCCAAGCCAGGATATTCCTGCGTTTATGAAAGAGTGGGGTATTGATATGACCTTTACCGCGCGTTCAGGGATTGAAGGGGTCAAGCCACAGCCTGAGCCGTCTAGTCGCGAGATATTCTTGCTACAACGTAAAACCAACAAAGTGGGGGCTGGCTTAGGTAAAACCACGGGCTGGGCTCACCGCGTAGGGTTGTTAGCGAAAGGGGTTAAAATGATTCCAGGCGTAACCTACGACAAAATTGACGATGAAGGCTTACATATTACTGTTAATGGTGAAAGCCAACTACTTCCTGTCGATAACGTAATTATTTGTGCTGGCCAAGAGCCGATGCGCGACATCGTTGAAGGGCTTAATATGCCTTATCACCTAATTGGTGGTGCCGATGAAGCATTAGAACTAGATGCAAAACGTGCTATCGACCAAGGTACGCGAGTGTGTGCTGCGGTTTAAATTGATGTTTGGGATTTTGCAGCAGGGTTAGGAAGATACCTTAATATTTACTAACCCTGATATAGATGCCAACATTGATAATTGTCTAAAAGGCCTATTCCTGCGGGAATAGGCTTTTTTATTTGCTGTGGTATTTTATAGGTAGCTAAGCGCAGTAAGAGCCTTTCGGGGCTATTTTGGTATGCGGCGGTTGTGTACGTAAACCGGACATTTTCACCTTAGGCTTTCTTTTTGAGAACGGTTAGTAACTTTTTTCGTAACAGTGAAAGTAAGCTCGTAACATTTAAATTACGAGCAATATTTAGACGATGAAAGCGTTAGCTCTTTTGAGCTAACTTATCTTCAAGTCGAGAGATTTCTTGCTTTCTTCCCAAGTCGGCAAGCGGGCGTTCTGCTCTGGCAGGAGCTTGTTTCGCTTTTTTTGCATACGCTCGTGCTTGGTCGTACTTACCATTGTCATATAAAAATTCAGCGTAAAAGTAGTTGGGATCAATGCCATTAGGGTTGATTTCAAGGGCATGCTTTAACAGTTTCTCCGCTTTCTTGTCATTGCCAAAGCTTATCGGCCAACCCGGTAGCTTATGATAAAGTACCCCGAGGCTTGTCATGGCTGATCCTGCCAAGGCATTTTCTTCTAATCGCATAGCATGCTCAAAGCTTTTACGCGCGGCTTTAGCGTATTCGAGTGCACCTAACCCGCCTTTAGCCCCTGCTGCGCTAGATTGAATAATGCCTTGCCAAATAATCAACTCAGGATTGTTGGGATTTTTAGTAACGAAAAGCTTCGCTTTTTCCATAAGTGTGACAAAGGCTTTTTCTTTTTGCTTATCCTCCAACTCATAGTTGATATGAGCCCATTCGTGTTGAAGTATGGAAAGAGGAGACTGAATCTCTTGCTGCATCGACGGGGTTGATACTTCGTTTACGGACTGTCTTACGTTATCTTGGGCAAATGTGTAACTTACAAAGCCCAGAGATAATGTAAGTAAAGTAATTCGGGTTACAAAGGCTAAATTTTTCATCATGATCGCTCCGGTACTAAATCAACTTACTAGTTAATTCGTTAGTATTTTGCGCGTTGTCTATGCACGCACTCTGCTCTCTTTTGCTGAATGTGTGGTGTTTAATAATGGGTAGCTTTTTCGCCAACGCGTTATCTACAATGGTGGGAAGAATGCCATTCAATTTGGCAAAGATTCGCTCAGCAAAGCCGATGCTAAAGCGAGTTTTGTTTTGCTCTACTAATTTAATAAGCGCTTGTGCAACAACTTCTGGAGTATCAACTTGATTACCCAGCGCTTTATTGAGTGCAACAGCTCTCTCGTCATTTATTGCCGTTGAGGTCGCTCTTGGAGCCAAATAGTGAAACCGAATGTTGCTGTCGTGATATTCGCGGTGCAGGGCTTCACTCCAACCTTTAAGCGCAAACTTCGTCGCGCAATAAGTACTGTGAGCGGCAAAACCAATGCTACCGAATGCTGACCCAACATTGACGACATGCGCATGAGGACGTTGCGCCAAAATGGGAAGTAAAACTTGGGTAAGCAACATGGGAGACAAAAGGTTAGTTGTCACCACTGACTCAATAGGGGCACTGGTAAATTCACCGACATGGGTTGTACCAGCATTGTTAATCAGCATACTTACCGGTAAACGTTCGCAAATGTGAATAAGCTTTTCTCGACCTACATGGTGCGAAATGTCTGCAGCGACAATAGTATGTTGGTGTTTGAGGGACTGCTGTAACTGTTTAAGCTTTAATTCATCTCTACCAGTTAGAATGAGGTGCGCACCTTTTTCATCAAATGCTTTAGCAACGGCGTGTCCAATGCCACCACTGGCACCTGTTACTAGTATTACTTGATTTTGCCATTGAATATTCATCATACTTTACCTTGTGTTATCCCTACCTAAAACAGTGTTCAACAAGTTACGCAGTTTGTGCAACGGGGCGTAAACCATGTTCTGGCGTAAGTTCGCGAAAAATATCACCATACAAGCGATAAAACATGTTAGCGCTGTGTATGATCATGGCCTGCTCTTGCGGGGCGACTATTTTGTTCATTAACCCCTCAAAGAACACTATATGCTCTTGGTCAAGCGCACCATGTGAAGTCAAATATTTGAAAGCTGACTTGGGGAGCGACAGCTTATCTTTGATTTGCTTTGCCGTAGCATCAGCGAGCGCAATACTTGTGCCTTCCAGTACAAACACCA
>Ga0115005_10004051_pt1 | contig 11707 bp, 9 predicted proteins | sample ArcOceMetagenome_FD_87163 | JGI IMG/M metagenome (GOLD analysis project Ga0115005, IMG submission 87163) | Marine eukaryotic phytoplankton communities from Arctic Ocean - Arctic Ocean - Greenland ARC118M Metagenome | ecosystem: Environmental > Aquatic > Marine > Oceanic | place: Arctic Ocean...
AAAATAGTTCTTTAACCGCTCTAATGACACTCTATTTAACAGATCACACCAGTGCGCAAGAAATCCAGCGGGCTTTTGACTCCAGTATCGTTAAGGCAGTAAAGCTTTACCCTGCAGGGGCCACCACTAATTCTGCAGCTGGCGTGACTAATATTGAAAATATCTATCCAGCCATAGCAAAGCTTGAAGAACTGGGCATGCCATTGCTGGTGCATGGTGAAGTGACGCACTCCCATGTGGATATATTTGATCGTGAAAAAAGCTTTATTGATCAACATTTAGGCCCCTTACTACAACGTTTCCCAAAGCTCAAATGCGTGTTTGAACACATCACTACTAGTGAAGCCGCCGAGTTCGTTGCTGCTGCCAGTGATCGGGTTGCGGCCACTATTACACCTCAACACCTATTGTATAACCGTAATGATTTGCTAGTCGGTGGTGTTAAACCACATTTATATTGCCTGCCCGTGCTTAAACGTAACACTCATCAACACGCTTTGCAGGCTGCAGTATCGAGCGGCAGTAAGAAATTCTTTTTGGGCACAGACTCTGCACCCCATGCCCAAGGCGCTAAAGAAAGCGCATGTGGCTGCGCTGGCTGTTACTCTTCGCCAGCTGCGATTGAACTCTATGCTCAGGCCTTTGAGTCTTTTGATGCACTGGATAAACTAGAAGCTTTTGCTAGCTTCAATGGGCCTGATTATTATGGCTTAGCCCGTAATAGCGACACCATCACCTTAACTCGACGCAGCTGGCAGGTCCCTTCTAGCCTAGCCTTTGGAGATGAGGTCATCATCCCCTTGGGTGCTGGCGAAACCCTTAACTGGAAAATGGAGGCATAAACACGTGATTAAAGATCGCTTTCGAGGCTATTTGCCTATTATTGTGGATGTAGAGACCGCAGGTTTTAATAGCCAAACAGATGCGCTTCTAGAAGCTGCGGCAGTTATTATTGATATGGATGAAGAGGGTTTACTCTATGCAAAAGAAACCATCGATTGCCACATTGAACCTTTCGCAGGCGCTAATTTAGAAGCGGCTGCTTTAGAATTTACCGGCATCGATCCTTCAGACCCAGAGCGCCACGCCATTAGTGAGCGTGAGGCTTTAGATCAGCTGTTTAAACCTATTCGCAAAGCCTTGAAAGCCGCCGAGTGTAAGCGTGCAATTTTAGTGGGCCATAATGCGGCTTTCGATTTAAATTTCATTAATGCGGCAGTTCATCGTTGCCAACAAAAGCGCAATCCCTTCCACCCTTTTTCTTGTTTTGATACAGCAACATTGGCAGGTTTGGCCTATGGTCAAACCGTATTAGCTAAGGCGTGTGCGGCAGCCGATATAAGGTTTAGCAATCAAGACGCCCATAGCGCGCGTTATGATGCAGAAAAAACAGCGGAGTTATTTTGCACTATCGTCAATCATTGGAAACAATTGGGTGGCTGGCAGGCGGAAGACGATGAGTTTCCCTTTGCTGGATTAGATTAATTTGCTCCAGGCGGCGGCTGAGCGCCATTAAACGCTGCTCAATCAGGCACCGCGTTGATTATTTTGACGAGGGGTCCTGAGCAGACATTCGGGCATGTTCACAACTACCGGGGACTGGCTCGTAGCCACCTTTAGAAAATGGGTTACAGCGCAGAATGCGCCACGCACCCATTAAAAAACCCTTAATCGCGCCATGTAACTGAATTGCCTCTATGGTGTAACTGGAACACGAAGGCATATAGCGACAATTGCTGCCCAATAGTGGGCTTAATAGGTATTGGTAGCCTTTGACCAACCCAATTAAGGCTTTGGCAGAGACTGACACTGGCGTGGTTTTAGGCATCATCTACACCAATAATATAGGTAATTTAACCCTAAACATGACACCTTCAGGTTGTATCAAGTTATGAGCCGAAACACTGCCACCGTGGAACTGACTAATCAATCGTACAATATATAACCCCAAACCAAAATGGGCGTGACCCGCACCAGCAGCCCGGGCTGATACCATTGAGTTAAACATTCCAGCCATCAACTCTGAGGGAATGCTGGGGCCATTATTCTCCACTTCTAGGTAGCAATCGTAGTCTTGTTGAAATAAACGCACCGTCACCAAACTAGCGTCATTGCGAAAATCTCTCGCGTTATCGAGTAATTTATCGAGCAGTTGCTCTATACGGTAGTCAACACCTGCAACATAGATCGATTGTTGATTTGCCTCAAATACGACGTCTGCTGAACCACCTAGGGTGGCCGGATTTTGATGATGCACATAGGTTTTTAACAAATGCAATAAATCCAACGGTTCCAACTCATCTTCATGCAAAGCGGCTTCCAAATTAGCCGCATCCGCCAGTTTTTCAACAATGGCACTAATCTTAACCAATCCCCTTTGAGCGCTATCAATATAACGTTGCTGACCCTCTGATACACCGTGCATCTGCATATTTTCTAAAGACGTCATCGTGGCATTAAGGGGGTTATTAACTTCATGACGCAAGGTGCGTGGCATGGTACTCATGAATTCTTGGTGTTCGTGCAACCGAGCCACTACACCTGAGAAGCTACGGGCTAAATCACCAATTTCGTCACCCGCACGTATTTCGTTGTACAGCTGGTCTGTTCTTAACCTGCCATCTGGATCAACAATTTGCTGCGCTTCCCTGCCTAAACGCCTAATGCGCATGGCTTGGCGCCATGAAAACAGCAATAAAACCAATAAAATAACCAGCATGGTCGATAAACTAAGTAGGGCAATGTTTTCCATAGCCTGCCGTTGTAAACCCAGTATTTGTGCTGTCGACTGCTTAATTAGCACCACTCCAAGTAACTCGCCTTCTTGGTCTAAAATCGGCGCAGCAACAGCAAACACCTGCTCCGCAGGACTCTTATGCCAACGTCCACTGGCAAACTTTTTATCCAAGGCGCGGTTAAGGAGATCTCGCTCTTGGCTCGCGGCTTGAACTGGGTTCAAATAGTCTGGTATAGCAATGAACCAATCGAGCCCTTGGTTGAGCCAACTTTGAATCCCTTCTAGAAAGTCCTCAGGTTTAACCTGCTCAGACTTAGGTGGACTCACTTGGCCGACACTAGCACGCACTTGTAAGTTATTATCGTAGATCACAATTTGCGAATCAGAGCGGCTCAGGCTAGACAAGATTTTATTAGCCTCCGGTGCGCGCATCGCTAATAGATTAAAGTGGCTTTCTATGGTGGTATCAGCACCGACTAAGGTTTTGAGATGACGCATAGTGCCATCTTCACTATCAACATCAGCAACCGCTAAACCAAACTCTTGGCGTTGATTTAAAAAGTATTTTGGTAATGCAAATTCAACCAAATAACCATCCACCAATGGGCGCATGACTGCTTGAATAATAAATGATGATGAGGGGCTGCGGTATTGCGGGGTGGCCCAGTCTTCTTTAACGTACCACACCTCCATAGCACCAGCATTGGTGGCGACAATTACTAGCCTTCTTTCATTGCCATTTCGATCTGGCAAGGAAAGCCGTAAATGATCACTCAAGTCTAATTTCACCGCCCCTTTAGTTTTTAAAACGGTTTTATTATCTTGAATGCGTACTAGGCCAAAAATACGATCATCTTTCTCCCCGAGTAATAAACTATAGCCGTCTTCACTCTCTTCACCGGCACCAAAATGGTTAGCAAATAGCTGGAAATCTAACCATTCATTAGTGTACCCATCAACGGTGGCTTGGCCCAATAAGGGGTGGCTAAAAACAACCTGTTGACTATCGAGATAGGGTAACTCGGCTAACAGATCATCACGCCCTTGGAATAACGTGACAATACCACGGGCTAATTGTTCTTGGGCCTGTGTTTGGCCTTCAATCATAAACACTCGAGTTTCTGCCACAAAACGATAAGATAACCATGGGATACTGATTAATACCAAGGCAAATACCAAAACTTGGGTATTCAATCGAAACCTTAGGCGCCTGTTAGTAAAAAACATTAGTGCTCCGACCAGCGATAGCCCATACCATATTCAGATTTTATAGCATCAAATTGAGTATCAATGTTTTTTAGTTTGCGTTTTATATTACGAATGTGGGTACTGATGGTGTTGTTAGACACATAATGCTGGTGTGTGGCTTGGGCCAAGGTGTCGTAGGTTAAAATATGACCAGGCCTGCGGGTAAGAGCCTCGATCATGCGAAATTCAGTTAGCGTCAGTCCGGCTATGACCTGGTCTCTCCATTTAGCTTGACGGCTTTCTTCCAGCAGTTGCAAGTGGCCTATAACACGTACATTTTGATCCTCTGTTTCTGCTGTCACTACCCTAATGTCGCTTAACCGAATGAGTGTTGCTACTTTTTCTGCTAAAAAATCCAATGAAACTGGTTTGGGTTGGTAATCCCAAGCGCCCATCCTCAGGCCTAAAATTCGGTCAATTTCGCCCACGCGTTCGGTCAAAAACAACACTGGAAGTTCAGGATGAATTTTCAGCAAGGCAGCGCATAGCTGAAAACCTGCATCAATGTTTTCATTCATGATGATATCAAGTATGACTAGATCAGGTCGCTGTTGCTTTAAGCCCGCCTCGGCCTCATCTTTACCCGCGTAGGCAGTCACATGATAACCACGTTGCTCTAGGGCAAATTGGTAGTTATCTCGCTGGTCCCGGTCATCTTCTACAATAACGATGTGCTTGGCCAAAGGCAGCTCCTTAACTTGATTAACTCGGTTAACTGCTTAACCGTTGCTTAAGTAATTCAAAGGTTTGTTGTAGGCTTTTTTTAGCTTTCTTTTTGGCGCTATTCATTTGGGTTTGCAAGGCCTCTAAAGCTTCTTCACCAGCAGCATGGGAATTATTGCTGGCGGCAATTTTTTTAAGCAACTCATCAACCTGCATCACCAGCTGCTGCGCATCTTCATCAGCCCTTTGCTTGGCAATGGCCATGGCTTTAGCTTTGCCCGCATCAGCCTTAGCCTGAGCTTCTGGATTAAGTTCTTTTTTTACCTTAGTGGCATGATGCTTAGCGCCCGTATCCCCCACTAAAGACATAATGCCCACGGCTGATCGCAGGCGCTGCATAAAGGGCTCGCTGTGAGCACGCGCTTTGACTGCGCCTTTTTGCAGTTCTGATTCAATGTAGGCTGGGTCGGTAATAATTTCGTCATAGCGCTTGCGGGCCGGGCTTAAATAGTCGTTTAGGTACTCGAACAACTGGCCTTTCATGTCTCCCCAGCCAATACCATTGGCATAGGCTTGGCGAATCACCATGGTCTCTTCATGACTGGCAAAGGCACTGTATATTTCAAACAAAGTGCAGGTCTGTGGATCTTTTACTTCGCCAGGTTGCAAACTATTGGTGGTGATCTGAAAAATAAGTTTTCGTAACTCATCAGCAGGCGCAAATAAAGGAATGATATTGCCATAACTTTTACTCATTTTTCGACCATCAAGGCCCGATAAAACCTTGGGCTCGCCCTCTTCCACCATGGCTTCTGGCAACACAAAGTGTTCGCCATAGGTGTGGTTAAAACGCATAGCAATGTCTCGGCACATTTCAATGTGCTGGATTTGATCTTTACCCACTGGGATGTGATGCGCATTAAACATGAGAATATCTGCGGCCATCAAAATGGGATAACTGTACAACCCCATGCTAATACCTTGGTCTAAGTCAACGCTAGATTGACGCTGGTTTTCGTCGACAGAAGCTTTATACGCATGGGCTCTATTCATCATACCCTTAGCCGTCATACAGGTTAAAAACCATGCAAGCTGGGGACTTTCAGGAATATCCGATTGGCGGTAAAAAGTGGCTTTGTCAGTATCTAAACCTAATGCTAACCAAATTGCAGCAATTTCACGGCCAGAACGATGCACTGTCTGAGGGTCTTGACACTTAATAAGGGCATGGTAGTCGGCAAGGAAATAAAAACTATCGGTGTCGACTTGCTGGCTCGCAACCACCGCAGGTTTAAGTGCACCTAGATAGTTACCTAGATGTGGTGTTCCGGTGGTGGTAATGCCTGTGAGCACGCGTTGTTTGGGTTGCATTGCTTGGGTCTATTGTGACAAATTAAAGACACATTATACACAGCCCATTACGCCTGTGTTAGCCCCGAATAAGGCATAAGGAAAGTTAGATCACAAAGTGTGGGTTGCCCAAAGGGTCACTATCGAGCTGTAAGCAATTTAAATTACGCTTGGCTTTTTTGTCGCCTTGTTCGGCAGCTTTCAAAAACCAATCCAAAGCATCTACAGGTGATGCCAGTTCTACACGCCCTAGGGCATACATTACCGCTAAATTATTCTGTGCTTGGCAATGACCTTTTCTTGCTCCCGTTTGATACCAAAATTGGGCCCGAAGGTAGCATTGTTGGTATTCGTAACGGCAGGCTAATTTGAATTCATGTCCACCCGCTTGAAGCATATCGACTTCATCGTATAGGCTATAGCTGGACAGGACTTGAGAATAGACAGGATGCATAGGTGAACCATTCAAATAGTGGTTTAAATAGACTACTTATTAGGCAAAGCCTAGGTGATGATACAGCTAATCATAGTATAAAATTGCCAGTCTACAAGGCTCACTTTGAAATTAAATTACGGTGCTCTGTGGGTAACCAAAAAGTGTCGTTATTAAGGCTCTTGGCCAGCAGCCTGCCCAGCTGTTAGCCCCTTATTAAGTCTTCCTTGGTCTTATGTGAAAATATTGGGTCTGATATAGGCCACATTTGTTACCCATCATGGCGTCACACCCAAGTCTGCGGATCACCCAAGTCTGCGGATCACCAGCGTGATCCTACCAGCCAACGAGATGCGTCAAGGCTTTGCAAAGCTAACTTGGGCTTTGTGTTCTGTTAAAAACAACCTTTAACCGTTAGACCATGCACTCATTGCAATGCTGACTATAGGTTAGCAATCCCATAACGGCATCCTTCCCAAACAAACCCATAATAATGTTACAGTCAGTAGTCTGCACCATGTGGGCACAATCAGGGTCACTATTGATTGCGTTTTAAGCCTCTACGACCTTGCACCAAAAGAATCATTTAAGCGCCCTATGCTGGGTATCATGGTCTCTGTAAAGCCCCCGCATATGGCCCAAAGATCGCCTCACTTATGGGGCTTAAAAAGTGGCAAATCGAGCTGTATTATCAAGTCAGCTTAGACCATTATTCCAAAGCGTCTCGTGTTTCGCTACTGTGAGTCGCTTTTTGACAAGTTAGGCCCCAGACCCATGGGTAAAATTTGCTCATTATTTTCGCCCCAATGGCAATCGCGCACGCTGGGGTATCTACTCTTTCTTCAGGAGCAAGTACACATGAAATCTTCTGCTAAAGTCGTTGTCATCGGCGGTGGTGTTGTTGGCGCAGGTACGTTGTACCATTTGGCCAAAAAAGGTTGGACCGACGTAGTCATGGTTGAACGCAAAGAACTGACGTCAGGCTCTACGTGGCACGCCGCTGGCTTGCTGCCACTTTTTAACATGAGTTACTCGGTCGGTAAACTGCACCAGTATTCGGTTAACTTTTATCATGAATTGCAAGCAGAAACGGGCATGAACGTTGGTTTTTCTGTGGTATCTAATATTCGTTTAGCGAACTGTGAATACCGCATGGACGAATATAAATATTACGCCGGTGTTGCTAAAACAGTGGGGGTGACCACTAAGTTCCTTACTCCTGAACAAGTCAAAGAAGTTTGGCCCCTGTGCAATACCGAAGGCTTACTGGGTGCCATTCAACACCCAGATGATGGCTATATTCAACCCGCCGACCTCACTCAGGCTCTGTGCAAAGGGGCTCGGGACATGGGTGCTGAAATTTACCGATTTACTAAGGTTATCGGTATTGAGCAGCAAGTTGATCAGACTTGGATTGTTAAAACTGACAAAGGTGACATCAGCTGCGAACATGTGGTTTCCTGTACTGGCAGTTTTGCCCGTAAGACTGGTGAAATGGTCGGCTTAGACATTCCTGTAATCCCTGTAGAGCACCAGTTTATTGTGACTGAGCCACACCCAGAAATTGTTGAAAGAAAGCGGCTAGGATTGCCTGAAATGGGAGTCCTACGCGAATCAGACGGTGGTTACTATCTGCGTGAGGAAGCCGGTGGTTTGTTGTTAGGCCCCTATGAAAAAGGCGCGCCTTGCGTATACGTTGATGGGCCATCAGACGATTGTGAATACGAGTTATTCAACCAAGAACTTGATCGTTTAATGCCCCACATAGAGTTCTGTATGAACCGTGTGCCAGCCTTTGCCGAAGTTGGCGTTAAGGAAGTTTACAATGGCGCCATTGCTTACACGCCAGACGGTAACCCTATTGTAGGCCCTGCACCTGGACTTAAGAACTTCTGGCTTAATGAAGGTCATTCCTTCGGTATTACTGCCGCTGGTGGCGCTGGCTGGCAATTAGCTGAGTGGATGATCGATGGTGAGCCGACTGTGGACATGATGGGCGTAGACCCCCGTCGCTTTGGACCTTACGCCACCCGCGGCTACCTTAAGGAAAAGAACCAAGAAGCCTACGCTAACGTATTTACCACCCACTACCCAGACGAAGAGCGTGAAGCCGCTCGTCCACTCAAGACTACCCCCTGTTACGACCGCATGAAAGCCCTGGGGGCAGTGTTTGGCAGTGTGTACGGCTGGGAACGTCCTAATTGGTTTATGCCCACCAAAGACTATGCCTTAACTGCCGAAGAGTTGGCCACTGACAAGGTGGATCAAGTGCTGTGGAATCAAAATTTCTCCGAACCCCTTGATGGGGGTCCAATTGTTGAAAAGAACTCATTTCGTCGGTCTAACTACCATGAATTTGTAGGTAATGAATGTAAGCATGTGACTGAGAAAGTAGGCTTGTTAGACATGTCTGCCTTTGCTAAAGCCATTGTCAAAGGCCCAGGCGCAGAAGCATGGTTAGAGTATATCTTTGCCAACAAGATGCCAAAAACCATTGGTCGTATTGCCCTAGTCCACATGCTTACCCTCAATGGTGGTGTGCGCTCTGAATTCACCGTCTACAAGACAGGTCCACAGAGCTACTATCTGGTGTCCGCCGGAGCCTTTGAAACTCACGATCATGATTACCTATTTAAGTTGAAGCCTGCCGATGGCAGTGTTGATGTTCAGCGAGTCACCACTAACACTGGTGTACTTGTTTTAGCTGGACCCCGGGCACGTGAGGTGTTACAGAAGATAACCGACACCGACCTGTCCAATGCAAGTTTCAAATGGTTAACCGGTAAGAAAATCAACGTTGGTTACGCCACGGCTGAAGCCCTGCGTGTCAACTTTGTCGGTGAATTGGGCTGGGAACTGCACCACCCCATCGAGATGCAAAACTACATCTTCGATGAGGTCATGAAGGCCGGTGCTGAGTTCGATATTAAACCCTTTGGCATTCGCGCCATGGACTGTATGCGCCTGGAGAAATCTTATCGCTTAATCCCTCGGGAAATGTCCATTGAATACTCAGCTATGGAATCTGCCCTAGGCCGTTTTGTGCGTTTGGATAAAGAAGGCGACTTTATTGGTAAAGATGGATTAATAGCATGGCAGGAGCGTGGCGCAGAAAATGCCTTCGCAACCATCGAAGTGCATGGAGTCAAAGATGCAGACGCCCGTGGCTCTGAGGCCATCTACAAAGATGGGGAGGTTATTGGTCGTGCCACTTCTGGCGGTTACGGTTGGCGTGTAGGTAAGTCCCTCGCCTTAGGCATGGTTAAACCAGAGCTCGCCGTCATCGGCACCGAACTGGAAATTGAGATTTTAGGTGAGATGTATAAAGCCACCGTGGTTGAAGAGTCACCTTTCGACCCAGAAAATGTTAAATTGCGTGCTTAGTCAGTTAGCGCAATAATCATTAGTCGTCTGGCTCAAGCTAACCATTAAGCTTGAGCCAGGGTTTTATACTGAGTCGCGTTGACTTCTTGGTGGGCAGGGGTAAACTGCCCGCTGTTATTGGTGTTGGCATAAGCCAGCGCTAGAATTTATATTTAAGTGAGATCATCTCCATGAAAGTTTTAGTTGGCGTAAAACGCGTTCTAGACCCTCAGGTTAAGGCCCGCGTTAAGGCAGACAAATCAGGTATTGACCTAACTAATGCCAAAATGACCATGAATCCGTTTTGTGAAAATGCCGTAGAAGAAGCCCTTCGTTTGCGTGAATCGGGCGCTGTTGAAGAGGTCATAGCCTTGTCTATTGGCGCGGCAAAGTCAGAAGAGACCTTGCGCAACGCCCTAGCATTAGGTGCAGACCGTGCCATTTTAGTGCTCACTGAAGATGTTTTAGAGCCTTTAGCTCTGGCTAAAGTATTTAAAGCCATTGTAGAAAAAGAAACTCCTGACTTAGTTTTGGTTGGCAAACAAGCCATCGATGATGAATGCAACCAAACGGGACAAATGGTATCTGCTCTATTAGGTTGGCCACAGGCCACCTTTGCGTCGAAGCTAGAATTTGTCGATGGCACGGCGCAGGTGACTCGCGAAGTAGACTCGGGTATAGAAACCATTAACGTTAACATGCCTGCAGTGATTTCTGCAGACCTACGTTTGAACGAGCCACGTTATGCCTCGTTACCGAACGTCATGAAAGCCAAGCGTAAACCACTTGATAAGATCAACCTTTCCGACTTAGGTTTAGACACGGCTAACCGCCTGACTACGCTTGAAGTGGTAGAGCCCCCTGCCCGTGCGGCTGGAGTGATTGTTGAAACGGTAGCCGAGTTGGTTGACAAGCTGCGTAACGAAGCCAAGGTTATTTAAGGAACCCACTATGAGCATTTTGATTATTGCAGAACATGATAACGTCAGCTTAGTTGGCGCAACTTTAAATACAGTCACCGCTGCCCAACAAATTGGCGGTGACATTGATCTACTGATTGCTGGCAACGGCTGTGGCGCAGCTGCGCAAGCCGCTGCTCAAATTGCTGGTGTAAACCGTGTGCTACTTGCAGACCATGCCAGTCTAGACGGCCAGTTAGCAGAAAATGTGGCCAACCTAGTGGTTTCAATCGCTGACAACTATAGCCATGTGTTATCTGCTGCCACTACCTTTGGTAAAAACTTCATGCCTCGAGCTGCAGCGTTACTGGATGTGAGTCAAATATCTGAAATCAGCGAAGTTATTTCGGCAGACACCTTTGTGCGCCCAGTATACGCTGGTAACGCCATGGCTACAGTGCAATCAAGTGACCGCATCAAACTCATTACTGTGCGCATCACTAAGTTTGATGCCGCCGCTGAAACGGGTGGCTCTGCTCCTGTAGAAGTGGTCGATGCCTGCGCTGATTCGGGGCTTTCTCGTTTCATTGGTTTATCGTCTTCAAAAACGGAGCGTGTTGAATTGACCTCTGCTGCCATTGTCATCTCTGGTGGTCGTGGTATGCAAAACGGCGAAAATTTTCAGATGTTGGAAAGTGTTGCAGACAAGCTAGGAGCGGCGGTAGGTGCTTCCCGTGCCGCTGTAGACGCTGGTTTTGTGCCTAATGACTATCAGGTGGGCCAAACGGGTAAGGTGATTGCACCAGACCTCTACATCGCAGTAGGCCTTTCCGGTGCAATACAGCATTTAGCGGGCATGAAAGATTCTAAGACCATTGTTGCCATCAATAAAGATTCTGAAGCACCTATCTTTCAAGTGGCTGACTACGGTTTAGTTGCAGACTTGTTTGAAGCCATTCCAGCATTAGATAAAGCCTTATCAGACTAGTTGGATCAACCTGTAAAGTGCGCCCA
>Ga0115005_10004052_pt1 | contig 11697 bp, 12 predicted proteins | sample ArcOceMetagenome_FD_87163 | JGI IMG/M metagenome (GOLD analysis project Ga0115005, IMG submission 87163) | Marine eukaryotic phytoplankton communities from Arctic Ocean - Arctic Ocean - Greenland ARC118M Metagenome | ecosystem: Environmental > Aquatic > Marine > Oceanic | place: Arctic Ocean...
CAGCAAGTCGCACAGGTCCATCTGCACCTGATTGTGCGACTGGTTGTGGAACAAGTCGAGCAGGCAGCAACGGCAGTTTGTGCTGCCGAACAGTCGCGGACGCCGTCGGGCCGTCTCGACGTACCATCAGTCAACGAGTCCGTGACGTTCACTCGTCGAGCAGTACGGCCAGCCGCATCTTAGTAGGGCAAGTAAGAAATTGAATTCACTAGTACAACTGTAGAGCTCTATCCATACTCGTACTCGTACTGTCTGTATAAGGGCAAGTAGTAAAGAGGCCCTTAGTCTGTAGCCGAACCAACGTGCCAACGAAAAGAAAGCGCTCGGTCGTTCAAAGCCACATGCCCACGGCACGCCAGGCGACCGTGGGCCCTCCAACTGGCCCCAGGCTGCGGCAACCGTATCGTGCGCCGAAGAATGCGCCGGTCGTGGCGTACCACTGCGGCCACATTGTACGGAAGCCCACGCCAAACATGAGCGGCCCGCCGGCTAAAACAAAGCAGAACTTCGAGGAGCATTGGAATGAGCACAAGTGGAATCGGGGTCGTGGGCTTGAGCTAGCGCAACGGCTGGAACAGCCTGCTGAAAGTGCCGCCTTGGGAGCGCCACAGCTCGCCACCCCTACCCCGGGGCTGACACGGCTAGCTCCTAGGTCGCGCTCCATACTCTGAAGGAGCGGTACTGCGCCACTCAGCGCCCAATGGGAGGCTGGGCCACGGGTGCCAGCCTCGGCCAAAGTTGCGGCTCCCGAGGCTTTCCACACGGAGAGGCCGCCCCATGCACTGAAAGCTGCAACCCCTGTCCAGAGCAGGCTGCAGATGCCTGCCGTCTACGACCACACCATCTGCGCGTGGGAGGTGCGCGGCTGCTGGGTCCCACCCTCTAGGCACGCCCAGTGCTATCCCAGCATGCCCACTCTATCCCGTGCGCCATGGCGGCTGGCAGAGAGATTTCGACTTCGACCAGGTGGCGATGCAGCAGCGGAGGCGCCGCACACGGCCCCCAGTGACAGAACGCCCCGCCACTGCAGCGCGCCCAGCAACGCCGGTGCGGCCGTCTTCGGCTCGGGCGGCTTCTGCTCCACGAGCGCTGGGGCGACCCGCTTCAGCACCAGCACGTCCCGCCCATGGCCCTGCCGCTGCGCCACCGCCGCCGACGCTTCAGATGCCGCGGCGGCGGCGTGGGGTAGGGCACGAGCAAGCGCTCAGGGGGGAGCAGGACGTTGCTCAGCCGCCGCGGCCAGCGCGGCCGGCCAGCCGGTGGAGATTCGCCGGCCCGGTGCAGGAGAAGAGGCCAGAGTGGTGTTGACTGTTGAGAGCGGAGAGAGTTGGCAAGACGGTATTCATAGACTAACCACGTGTGCGTCCCATAGTGGTTCCACATCGTATCTTATCTTATCTTGAAGAAAAGGCGAAGAGCCGCCCCGCTCTTTATTCTCGAAATCTAATAAGGCAATTTCTCCTCGAGGCTCTCTCTCTGTTTTGGCGGCTGCCTCGAGAGCACTCACCTGAGGAGAGGGTCGACCATGGTCAACCAAACCGAGTCGAGCCCGTTGCAGACAGACAAGGAGGCCAATGTAGAGGTGAAACAGAAGAATAGCGAGGGGAGTGCCAAGGATTGGATTGGGCTCCTGGCTATCCCGATCGTCATCGGGTTCCTCGCCTTGGGCACTCTCATGTTCGTGGAGCTCGAGGGCTACAGCATCAGAGACTCCTTGTACTTTTGCGTCACTATGCTGACCACCGTCGGTTACGGTGACTTTTCTCCCGAGACATCACCTGGGAAGGTCGCCGCGATTTGCTTCATATTGATCGGACTCTCGCTGGCGACCACCTGCATCGGTATCATCTTTGCGCGGGCAGCGGACCTCGCCTCAAGAAAAAAGGACACGGGTCCCGTCAAACTACCCACCGTGAAAGGGGAGATGATGAAAATGGTGAGGGCTGTCTTGCTGATCCTCATCGTGAACACTGTGGGTGCGGCCTGGGCCCACTTTCATGACGGCTTCGACTGGCTCGACGGCTTCTATTGGGCGTTCATCACGTCGACCAGTGTGGGTTTCGGTGACCTCGAGACGTCGGACGCAACGCGCAACTTTCAGATTGGCTTCATGATCCTTGCGGTGCTCATCGTGGCCAACGGCTTCGGCACGCTGGTGGAGGTGATTGGCATCGTCGGAAAGATCCACCGCATCGAGAAGTTCTGCTCGCGAGGTGTCACGGCAGATCTAATCGTAGAGATCGATGAGGACGGAAGTGGCGATGTCGACAGGTTCGAATTCCTCACGTACATGCTCGTAAACATGGGCAAGATCGAGATCGAGGACGTGGAGCAGGTCATGGAGCTGTTCAAACACTACGACATCGACAACAGCGGCTATCTCACCATCGACGATGTGGTGCTAGCAAACAAACAGGGCGGTGAAGACGACGGCAAACCCGTCTCGGCTGCAAAGGAGCTGGCGTGGAAGCTCGGCCTTCCTGTCAAGATCACATAGCCCTCTTTGCCTGCATCGCTGCATAGGGGAGAACGGAGAGAAGGCTGATAGAGCAATATGCTCCGGTCCCAGTGCCAGGCGTGGCGTCTGCCTGAGGCTGATTTCGAGCCCCAGCTCCTCGTCCTGGAGTCTCTGGAGGTGGGACTCTGAGATCATGTGTCGGGTCGTGTGGGTGTGGGTGTTTTATTGGTGTTAATATGTGTGCGTGTGAGGTGTGTGCGTGTGTGTTATGAGAAAAAAACATGAGCTTGCGGATCCGGGAGAGATGGGCGCGCGGCATAGTGCATAGAAGGATAGAACCCGTACACGAGCGTCGAGCGACGCCGACACACCCGCCCCGTGGCCGTGCCGTGGCCCTGCGGCCCGGCCCGGCCGCCCGCGGCCCGCCGCGCGCGCGCCGCGCGCCGGCCGCGCGGTGGGGACGATGGATGCATTGGGCAACCTCCTGCACGCTCGCCGCACACGTGTGCGCTCGCGCGCACGCCTCCTCCTCCCTCTCGTTCTTGCATGGTGGGTACTGGGTTGAGCCTACACACTCGAGCTCTCTAGAGAGATCTAAGAGAGATCTACAAGACGCTACAGGCATGACACCTTGATTGACACGGATGTCTGGGACTGTCTCAGGACTGTCTGATGACGACGGGACTTTATGAGCTCTCTCAAAGAACCTTTTCCGCCTTCGACGGCCGCGGATTTGCTCGCGGGTGTTGTCGTGCTTGGCTTGGGCGCTGTCCAGACTTGAAGTCTCGGGCTTGTCTCATGCAGTGACCAGAACCGCGCGGTATGATAGTATAGTCGATCTACACGCGGGGGGCACAGCTGTACAGTATGAGGCTGCGCGGCGATGCTCCTGGGTGTGCGAGGCCGGAGCGAGAGAGGCCGGAGCAGCGCGCGCGTGCACGTGCGAGTCCTTCATCCGGACAAAATACCCCGACTGCTGTCTTTTCAGCGCCTAGAATACACACGGTGAGATGTCTACAGTCTAGGTACAGTATGGATCTTGTCGCTGGAGGTGAGCTGATCATCGATCCGCATCCACCTGCCGATGTCATGGTTCCCGGTCATAACTATCTTCTTTGCGTGAGCTATAGCCAGCGATGCAGACAGCGAGACGACGTGGTCGTCACAGCCGCCATGGGTCGCGGCCCCGGCGCAGCTCTTTGCGTCCATAGCGGGCGGTATGCTTTTGAGGTAGCAAGCACTACTAGCTCTTTGACCGGAAGACATCTGTGGGACAGAGGAGTATGAGTGGCTTTTGTTCGGTCGTGCTGTGCATTGGGCGGACGGGGGCTGCATGGGCGGCAGGGGTGCCGCCATTAGGAACCTAACCAGCCGCACCAGCAAGGCCCCCGGCGGCCTCACCAGGCCTCCCATGGCTTCGAACCCCCATTCCGACGATAAGTAGCACCCGTCTCCCCACTCGTAAGCGGCACAGCTCGTGTTCCAATCGCAGATCGTCTGGCAAACGCTCTGGTCATCGATCGTGTGATCTGCAGGCCGTGCGCACATGAACATGAACTGATCATTTGCCCGCAGCTGCAGCTACGCAGGAGCCGGGGCGTACGGAGTACGGTTTGAGTCAGTGCAGAGTGTCCACCTGCAAAGGAGCCATGGGCAGGGTTCTTAGACTTGCACAGCCCGGCGTGCGCGTGATACACATGGTCCGTGCCCAGCTCTCCTGTTCGTGAATTGGGCTTTGCGGTTGCAGCAGAGTAGATGGCCGAGGTGGAGATGGCACATCCGGAAGCAGCGACGAGCATACACACCAAACGGCAGACCGACGGCATGTCCTCACCACTACCGTAAGCTGCACGTGTGTGTCACCAGCACACGCAGAGAAGGAAAACGGAATAACGGCCGACTTCTCTTGGTGAACTTCTCAACGGAGGAGACTGACCGAACGTAATTAAGGTTACATGAAGATGAACATGACATGAACATGACACACGACATGCACATGCAGATGATGTCCCCATGCACCCTCCGCGCCCCACGCCGTAGCCCCCCACCTCGCTCCCCGAATGGGAGAGCTCAACGTGCGCGAATGCGTCACGAACGCTCAACACACAACACTTCAACACGTCGCTCGAGACGTCGGCTACTCGTCGGCGGTCGGGTACGGTAGAAGAAACTCTCTCGCGTGTAACAAAACAAAGCAAATGAATCTGTCTCTCCGACGAAATACGGCCTTGTTAGAAGTTGAAATATTCTCGCGAGGTCGAGCTTTCGCGGAGCGATTGTGACGAAACACGAACAAGAGGGAATGGACAATGGAGGTGGAGTCGAGAGCGCCGCGCGGCCGCGGGACCCCCGGGCGCCCCGGGGCGTGCAAGTATAGAGCGGCGGGCGGGGGCGGGGCGGGGGGGCGCGACTCCGCGAGCTGGGCGCGAGACGTCGCACGCCGCACACAGAGCGGATCGATATATTGTGGGAGTCTCGTGGGAAGAGATGCATCGGAGCAGTTCGGAGTTCCTCTAAAATATTAAGTATGACCGTTCTCGTGGCGTCACCTCTTCCGGCCACGCACAGCCGAGCAAGGTCTGGGACAAGCACCACCGAGGTCCATCCGCTCTCTTGCCGCTGTGCTGGGTTGCGGCTGGCTCGCAGCCCACTCCAAGAAGGCGCGCAGCCGTCGGTGCAAGCATGCTGGCGCGGCCGGCTCTGCGATCGCGGACTCATCTGACCACGCGGGCAGCCAGCTGGCAAAGTCCTCGCTCGCCTCGAAGCGGACACGTTGGCTAGCAGCGCCTCTGGTGGCCCGGCAGCGCTTGCGCAGCAGCTTGTCCGACGTGACCACGGTCAGCTCGTCTTGGCCGTTTGCGAACAGCCACCGCACGTCGCGCACGATGGTGTCGTCGGCTCTCCAGCGGCCGGACGTCGTCAAGACCATCCGGGCGCCGAGGAGGGTGGCGGCCATGTCGCCACCGCCGTCTGTCGCCAGGATAACCGCAGTGAGGTCGGGCTGCGTGCTCGACCAGCGCGACACGCTGCGGCGAAAGGCCTCGCGCGGCGGCCATGCCAAGGCAGCGCGCACGTTGTCGGCGTCGACGAGGAGGAGCCTGCAGGGTGCGCCACCGTCCACGTCCTCGTCCCGCAGCGGGTTCGCTTCAGCTTTGGGCGGTGGTGTCGCTGTACCAAAAACCTCCCTCAGCCGCAACAGAATAGCGAAGAGAAGGGCGGCAACCGCCCAAAGAACCGCGTCGAGCATGCCTGCCGTGCGCGGCGTCATGCTGTCCGCGTCGTGACGCAGCCGCTGTTTACCATCCCTGAAACGGTCCCTGCGCCTTTTCTCGGAAAGGCGCACGGGGCCCACTTGAACCGTTCCAGGGGATGATGGCTAGCGGTGACAGGACGGTAGGCGGGGAAGGAGCCCGCGCCCGCTCTAGTTGGGGAGAAATAGATTCAATACCGTAGCCGGTATCCTCGCTCGGGCGTCGGGCCGTTCGCTTGCAGGGTCTGGCACACGGTCGCGGTGTCAGCGGTTCGGGGTTCGTCGGAGATTCGGGCTGAGTGGAGGGTCTGGCCCACTGTGTCCGTGAGGTTTGCGGCGTCCTCGTGGCGTTCCCCTCCGGAGAAATGGAGAATGGGATCATATCTCCGGCGGGCTACAGTATCTGGTCCAGCGCCGTGCGAGGTCCGTTCTAATCAAGATCAGCGCCATCCGACATCAACATCGTCGGCAACCGAGTATTACGGACCTCGGCGATGGACCAGATAGCCCGCCGGAGTGTCTAGTGCATGAGCGTGACTGTTTATAATAAAGCCGTAGGCCGTGCACGTGCGTCCCGTGTGTGGTACAGCCTCTCACATTCTCACAATTCACAATTGTCAATGTGTCAAGTGTATACATAATTTACTCTCGATAACATATGTATCTGCACTATTCCGAGGTATTTACGGAGCCAACTACTGGAACTGCTGCGTGCTGGCTACGGGCAGTCGTGGCTTATCGTTTAGTTTTTAGTCTCCCCACTCACCCAACGGGCAACGGCCCCATCGGCTACGGTATCGCCGCGCCGCATGATCGATGTTGCATTGTATAAAGTACGACCTGCGCGTGCATAAACAAGAGGTGGCAAAGTGAAAAAGTGGGTAAGTTACACCAACGAACACGGCGCAGCACGTCTCGAGAAACAATGCCATCTGCTCCATCTCGAGCTCAATCCGGCTCATTGCACCTCCACGGTGGTGTAGGTGTTCCCTAAATTAGATGAGCCGGCTGTTAGCGGATGCGTCAACCGGCCCATCTTGCACTTCGCAAACCAAGAGCAGTCCTCGTTCTGCGCCGAGTAGGAGATATAGCGGCAGCGCTCGCAGCAGCGGCACATGGCGATGCATGTGGCGAGCGAGTGCCGGGACGGGGCCATTGGCCATGCGCCTTGGCTGTCCGTAGCGCAGTCTCCGCCGTTCTCGGTAGCGCCGCACGCACCGTTACCCTGCGAGACCCCCTCCGGCAACACACCCTTAGGCGCATGGAGGGCGGCATGCGCGCAAGAGGCATTGTCGTGGCGCTCGTCCCAGACTGTTCCTAACTCTACGGCCTGATTAGAGCACGGCTCACTCGCCTCCGCGGTCTCTTCGTAGTTCCAAGCCTGCCAGCGAGCGCCGCCGCACACGACACCGACCAAGTTTTTGCGGTGGCGTTGCAGCTTCTGCGGGCGACCGCAGTGGTTACGCAGCTTCCACTCGTGCGCAAGACGGATGAACTTCCAGAACTTTGGCCTCTTTGCGTACAAGTGCACCGCTACCGCGGGAGCCGACAGCCGTAGCCCAGCGGCAGCTCCTGAGTTCATGAAGGCACCGGACGGTGTCGAGACGTAGTGCAGCGGCTCACCCGAGTCCGCAAGCTGCGCGACGGAATAGCCGACGAATGCGTCCTCATAAGCGTTTGTGCCGACGTATCCGCCAGGCGCGTCGTCGCCCCGCTCGATGACGGCCCGCGCCTCTCTGCCCACCGCGCGATGCGCTGCCACCTCGCGCGCGAGTGCCGAGGACAAAAAGTACAAAGGGCCCTTCGCGAAGCAAAAAGGACCGACCACAGTGTGGTTGAAGTACGGCCCCAGGTGTTCGATCGTGCGTCGATGGCACGGCTCGCTGAATAGCGTCTCCGCCTTGTAGCGATTCCAATATTTCTCTGGCAGGTGGAGGTTCTCGTTCCAGTGAAAGATCTCAAACGTGCCCCACAGGATCCTCGCCCTGCCCTCCGAGTCCCGCGGAATGCTTGCGGTGTGTCGCAGGTGGCTCACGATACCCGATAGGTGCAAGTACGTGTCATCCTCTGCATGCCCGATCATGTCGTCGCCAGGCCAAGCGCGCGGCGCGCAGGCGAGCCACAGCATGCCAGACCACAGTGGGCCGACGTCTTTGCTCATGGCGGCCGGCGCGTCCAGCATCACGACGTCGCCGTGCTTCGAGGCCTCCTGCGCCACACGATCGTCCCCCTGAGAGCGCATCACGAACTTGGTGACGAGAGACTCGTGCGCGGGCGTGAGCCATGTCTCACGGATGGTGCGGCGGACAACAAGGTTGGCGGTGTGGGAGAAGACACCAAGCACGCCCAGCAGCCTGCGAGCGTCCTCGGGCTGGGAGGCGCAGCTGCCCGGCTCAGGCACGGGCTGTCCTAGGCTGGCTAGTGCGATGGCCATCTTGGCGATGGCCGGGCGAACGGAAAGCAAGTTCGAGCTTCTGACGGGGTGGGAGGCATTACCAGCGGACGACGCGAACGCCTGAGCGAAGAGCAGCAGCAGGGGCATCCACATCAGCTCAGATGCAGCTCACCGACGTGGGTGGGGAGAGATAGATTCAATAGCTATCCTGGCCGTTCGCTAGCAGGGACTGGCCCATGGGGACTGGCACACCGAACCGAACGCACACGGCGCGGGGTCAGCGGTTCAGGTTTCGTCGGAGATTCGGGCTGAGTGGAGGGTAGTCTGGCCCACTGTGTCCGTGAGGTTTGCGGCGTCCTCGTGGCATTCCCCTCCGGAGAATTGGATCATATCTCCGGCGGGCTATCTGGTAAATAGCCACTGGCTGAATCGAGCGAATGCTCGGGGATCGTGTGGTGGTAGAATCTCGCGTAACAAACAACGAACAACGCTCGGCGACGTCCAATCGCCGAGAAACAAGCGTCCAACAAGACGCGCTGCGCCCGTAGAGGGGTAAATAGCCGGTCAACCAGGCGCGCGCATCCTCGGCTACCCAAGCCGACGCCGCGCGCGCCCATCCCCTCGCGCTCGCTCGACGAGGCAGGCGCGGAAATTTGCTATGAACCTCCCAGCAAGCTGGAAGGTGCGACACCCATCGCCGCCGAGGTCCGTCCGTTCTCCGGAATCAATCATGAATCAATCAAGATCAGCGCCATCCGACATCAACATCGTCGGCAACAGAGGACAGGTGAACAGCGAAGGGAGCAGAAGATCATCCTGAAGTGCGACCCCTGCCGAGAAGAAAGAGCTGCGTGCGCCCCTAGGGGCCACGCCTTTAAGCCTGCGAATGCAGGCGCAGACCGCCGCGCGCCGCGCGGTTCCCAAGATATCCTAGCAGTAGCACACGTCACCCTCACGGGGGCGGGTAGCAGGTACAGCCGTCTGCTCCCAATATGGGACCAGACCAGAGTATGGGACCCGGGGGATTAGCCACCCCCGAAAAGGGTGGGCGCCTGCGGGCGCCCCCCCAACCAACCAACCAACAAACAAGCCGACCGCCGCTAGCGCACGGCGCGCCCTTCGCCCACCCCGTGTCGTGTTTGTTATAGGCTGTGTGTCTTGTAATAAATTCTCTCACTTCAGGCAAAAGATTGCTGCGATTCCGCAACGCACTCATTCAAAATACGATATTTAAGTCGCTTTTTCGTTCGTTCGTTGCCACCGGCACATGATCCCGCGCGGCTGTTTGCCCGACCCCAAAAATGCTGCTCAGCTGGGGCCGCGGCAAGCACGGCGTTCTCGGCCACGGCGACGAGTCGGATGCGCCGTCACCGCAGCGTGTGCTCGCGGCGCCGCCCATTGCGCAGATAGCCGCCGGCGAGCTGCATTGCGTCGCACTGACGTGTGAAGGCCACGTCCTGGCCTGGGGCAGCGGGCTGCTGGGTGCGCTCGGCCACGGCACGCGCGCGAGTTGCTACGAGCCCGTAGAGGTGGTCGCCCTGCGTGCCGAGGGCGACATCGTGCAGGTGAGCGCTGGGCGGCACCATTCGCTCGCGCTGAGCGCCGCAGGCGAGGTCCTTGGCTGGGGCGCTTGCGGCGCGCCCGGCGCTTGCAGCCTGCTGCCGCGGCGGCAGGAGGAGCTGAGCGGGCAGGGTGTGCTGCAGATCGGCTGCGGTGATGCCTACTGCGCCGCGCTCACGCCGCAGGGCGCGTTTGCGTGGGGCCCCGCGCCGCTCGGCGGCCAGGCCACCCTCGCGGTGCGGTGCGTGCGGGCGCAGCTCCTCGCGTGCGCGCCGCGAAGGCTGCTCGTGCTCGGCTCGCAGGGCGAGGTCCGCCTCTCGCGGCTGCTCGACGAGCCGCAGCCGACGTTTTCGCGCGCCACCGCCACCGCCACCGCCGCCGCCGCCGCCGCCGCCGCCGCCGTCGCCGCGCCTCCTCGGCTGCCGCCGCCGCTGCTGCCGCCGACGCCGGGCGACCGTTTCAGCCGGCTCGGAGCGGGCGCGCGCTTCTGTGCGGCGCTCAGCACGTCGGGAGAGGTGTATGTGCTGCTTACCGGCGGCGGCGGCGGCAGCGGCGGCGGTGCGGCGGTTCCAGCGCCGCTCCGGGTGCCGCTCGCACGCGGCATGCGGCGCTTCGTGGGCGGGCCTGCCTTCGCCCTCGGTGTGGGCGCCGACGGTAGCGTGCTGAGTCTCTGTGAGATGCTGCGACACACCAACTCGCCCTCGGTCGTGGCGACGCTGCAGGGCGCGGCCGAGGGCGCCGCGCTCGAGCGGCTCCTCGCCTCTCATCTCGCTGGGTTGGAGCTGGCGCAGCTCGCCGTGGGCTCGGGCTTCCTCGTCGCGCTCGCCTCGCCCGCCCGCGACCCGCCGACCCAGCCCCGGCTGCACCTCTCGGAGGAGGGCGACGCCACGCTGGTCTACACCGGCGGCCCGCCGCCGCCACGCTCGCCGCGCTTGCTGCGCTTGCCGCGCTCGCCGCAAGACGAGCGCCACCACCACGCCCGTCGCGCCCCCCACGACAAATTTCCTCGCCACGACCGCAGCGCCGACTCGCCTCTGCAGCCGATGAGTCCCAAGTGGCAGCCTTCGCCCGGAGTACCGCGCAGCGGGCGCGTCACCTTCAAGCCACCGCCTCCGCCGCCCACCCCGCCACGCACGCCCCCCTCCTACAGCTTATCGCCGCCACGCACGCCGCCCTCCTCGCCGCCGCGCTCGCGCGCCCCACCGTCGCCCTCGTCACACGGATCGCTGGGACCCACGTGGCAGCCCTGGGTGAGTGGGCGCAGCCACGTGGCGAGCCAAGGCCAGGGCTACCAACGGTCGCCTCGTCGCCAGGTTGGCTCGCCACCTCGGTCTCGCTGGCTCGCCGAGGGCGGCGATGCGGCGCACAGTGGCGAGCCGCTTGGGGCCGACGCCGACTTGGCGCGGCGCGGCGAGGCGGCGGCGAGGTGGCGGCGCGACGAGGCGCGCCGGCGCGCGCTGGGCGCGTGGCGCGACGCGGCACGCGCGCGGCTCTCGCGCCGCCACCGCCTCGCCTCAGCGCTGGCGTGGCGCGTCGCGGTGCGGCTCGAGGCGGCGCTGCTCGCGCTCACCACCACCACGCTGCGCGCGCGCCGGCTGCAGCGGCTGGCGCACGGCGTGCGCGCGGCGGTGGGCGCGCGCCGGCTGCGCGCGGCGGTGGCGGCTTGGTGCAGCAGGTTCGGCCTCGCGGCAGACCTCGAGCTCTGTGGCCACCGCGGCACGCGGCTGCTCCGTGCGCGCTACCTCGGCCTCGGACTGCGCGCGATGCGTGCCGCCGCGCTCCGCAACCAGGTGGCCGACCGGGCGGGGTGGGCCCGCTTCGCGCAGCGCGCCGCCGCGTTGGTGCGCTGGCGCGCGGCAGGCGGCCGCTGGTTAGGGTTGCAGCGCCTCCTCGCGTGTGCGCGTGGGCACTGGCGCGGCGCGTCGATCGCCTCAGGGCTGCAGCGGTGGAGTGCAGAGTGCGCGGCGGCTGCGGCGCGCGCGCGGCGTGGCGCGGCGGCGGTCGCGGCGCGGCGGCTGCGGCGGCTGCGGCGCG
>Ga0115005_10004055_pt1 | contig 11694 bp, 9 predicted proteins | sample ArcOceMetagenome_FD_87163 | JGI IMG/M metagenome (GOLD analysis project Ga0115005, IMG submission 87163) | Marine eukaryotic phytoplankton communities from Arctic Ocean - Arctic Ocean - Greenland ARC118M Metagenome | ecosystem: Environmental > Aquatic > Marine > Oceanic | place: Arctic Ocean...
AGCAATCGCATCGAGTCTCATCCTCGTGGCGATTCTCAAGTCTGACACAAAAATGAAGACGGTCTACCATCGTATCATGTTCTTCATGTCCTGTGCCGACATTTCGGCATCCATCGCAATGGCGCTAACCACAATCCCTATGCCCCAGCACATGTCTCAAGAGATCATGGATATTGACGGGGATTTGAGCTTTTACGAGGATTGGGCGGGGATCAAATTGGGAAACACCCAAACCTGCGAGGCACAGGGTTTCTTTTATTCCTTTGGCGTCGTATCCATGTACGCCTACAATGCCATGCTGTGCATTTACTACGTCTGCGCCATTGTATTTGGCATGAAAGAGGCCAGGATCATCAAACTCGTCGAACCTTTTTTGCATCTCGTTGCCTTTACAGTTGGATTTGGTCCAGCGGTCTTTGGTTTGAAAAATGACCTCTACAATCCAAGCGGATGGGAAACCTGGTGCACCCTCATTCCCATCGGATGCAATTATAATAATGAGCAAGAATCAACATGCATTCGCGGAACGAAGGCTGCCGGCGCGGGAACTTGGCTCGTGCTCCTAGGTTTGATGGTATTCGTCATCTTGACTAGTCTCCTCATGATCATTGTGAAGGTCATAAAAGTAGATCGGACACTGCGTCTGCATTATACCAGCCTTCATACCAGAATCCACGGGGATTTCTTAGCTCAACATCCCTTTGCCGCAAAAGTTCATCAACATCAGTCCAACACCAAAGTCATTCTCATTCAATCTCTTTGTTATATTTTTGCATTTCTGCTGACTCTGATTTTCCCTGCCATACAAGGTTCGGGGTTTGACCAAAAGACAGTAAACAACGACAGTACCTTCCATATTCCTGCTTATGTGCATTATTTGGAATTAGTCTTTATGCCCCTCCAAGGTTTCTTCAATTTTGTAAGTCAGCATGCATCCTCCTCCTCCTATGGGGCGGTGAATTATGTGTTTCTCGAATTGATTGGCATCGTCTAACCAAACCCTTTTGCTTCCATTTCTGCACATACGACACGACATCAACACAACATTTTTATTGTTCTTGATGTAGCTCATCTTCATCGGTCATAAAGTGTACGCCTATCATCGAGGCCATCCAAACATGGGAATATTCAAAGTTATCAAACTAATATTCCAAGGAAAGGCCAAAGAACCAATCATCTTTGCTAGAATCTCCATGGTCCAATTCCACCATGAAACGAGGGAGATGGAAATACGAATGGACGACGAACTCGTGCACGAGGCATGGAGTCATGCACTCTCTGAATCGGGTAATATTGTCGAACCGATCCATTCTCAAGTTGAACTTATTGTGAATGAAGGTCGTCTTGCTTATCCAGCCACATTTGGATCTGTTGGTGCTATCTCCTCGGCAGGCAATGATTTTTTTAAGGATGATGCTAATAGATCGAGCAATGAGGATTTGAGTGGTTTTGATGAAAGTACTGGCAATGTGGGATCGTCCACGGGTCTCTCGTCCTTGTATACTTCACGAAGTGCTCCTGGTGGTGGCAATGTGGGATCGTCCATCACGGGTCTCTCCTTGTCTATTTCACGAAGTGCTCCTAGTGTTAGCAGCAATGTGGGATCGTCCACGGGTCTCCCCTTGTCTACTTTACGACAGCAGCAGGACGAGGATGCAAATTCCGCAGAGTCGTGCTAAGTATACATGCATCGAGTGGAGGATCGAAGTGTGGACTCATTCATTTGCACTTCTTGTTGTATCAATCTAGTACTGCCTGCTGCCTGTAGTATATTTTTATACCGGGTACAGATTTGCAAACAAATCCTACATTTTTAGATGCACAAAAATGCACGTACACTTACCTACTATATCATTAAGATTCAAAGCTTGGGGAGGAGGCATTCAAGCCAAATGGTAATCAAAAGTACTTTGAACAATAGGTACAATTAGTTGTAATGGGGGGGAGGGAGGAATTAATAATTATTCATAAAATACAACGACATAACTATCTCCCACACTGTTCACCCACCCAGAACTCCAATAAGTTCACTTGTTCTTAAATTATTGTGGAACTTTGGTGATGCATTGATGACATACTGAAAGGGCGGTAATGGCGAGTAGATCCCGTTGTGAAATTTGATTCGCTACGTGTAGACTTGTACTAAAAAACAGGAGAGGGTGATGAGGAAGATTTGATGTGTGGTGCGATATCCAGTAAAACTTCAGGGATAGATGGGGCGATACCTGGCGATACTAGTATTTTGGGAAATCACTGCGGCAATGCTGCTCTTGCGCTAAGATTTGATATCAAGACAAGATAGCACTTCTCCTTTGGGGGATCACCTTGGATTTGTGGGGTAACAGAGGAGTATGTACAGTAGTAGAGTTTTAGACTTGCTAGTGATTGAGCGCAGTGAAATTTAGAGAGTTTGCATGGTACACACACGTGCTGCATTGTCACAAAGAAATTTCGTAACATTTCATTCAAAATTATACGTTTCTTATTTTCCCAACATAAATTCAAAATGAGTTGGTTATCTGTCTATAAGTAGCCCTGGTATCATAAAGCAAATATATGCCATTGCTGTAGTGATTGGTGCTTTGAGAGAAGCAATGAGGGCAGCCATGACATGACCACTACTGGAAGACCTCAATGTTGCAACCTGTTGTGGTGTACGTGTAGCCTTCTTCTCTGAGTTTTCACCATCGTTTTCTGTCACCCACCATGGCTCGTCTAACATTGCTCTTCTATCGATATCCCTAAGGGCCAAAGAGAGTGATACATCTGACGATGATTTCACCAATATCATGTCTTCATTTTTTAATGACATTGATGATATTGACGCACTTCGTAGATGACTCTGTAAATCTCCTGGCAACCAACTAAGACTCAACCGCGATCCAACTGTTACGGCATCCAACTTCTCCCGTTGAAAGAAATCCCTAAATCTTCTCTTTGAAATTCTTCCGGAACGTGTACTTCCTGAATACTTATGTTGAAGTTTATCGGGCCTCTCAACAGTATCAAATTTTGCATACCCAGTCAGTAAATCCATGCCTTCTTGACGATCAGCATCCAAAAAGTTGTTCAAGTAAAACCGTGTTAGCGAGTTCACTCCATCGTCAAGGGCTCCTCTTTTTGTCCGTTTGCCAGTCCGGGTAAAATCCCCTTTTAAAGCATTGGTGCCCGCGTAAAGACGTGATATAGAGTCAGCATTATCAGCCCATAACAGTCGGTGCGCTACTTCCCCTGAGAGCCATGGCAATGTGAGCATCTTCCTTTTGAATGCAACATTATAACCTAGAGGAAGTTTTCTCTTGGTCGTCGCTTTCAAACCAAATCTATCACTAAATTGTTGAAATAGAATGTATCTACCAAACATGCTTTGAACGACATTAGTCCTGTCCAGGCAATCCATACAATTCGTCCTTACGACTCCATTTTGCAACCATAAGACTTCCCAGAGCGACTTTTGATCTGGTATGACACAGAAGTACCCATGGCTATCCAAGCACGGACGAACGTCGTCCAATAGATATGAAAGCCTATCCCATCTACCCTTCCTACATTCACTGTGGAAATCAAACCACACGTGAGAGACTGAGTTTGGATTCAGGAGTCCAGGTATAATATGGTCATCAACACCCTGTTCATCTTCATAAGTTGTTAGGACCGCATTCAATACTTCATCGAAGGTTCTACCGAGACGACCTTGATCACTGTGCTTATCAATCAGATTAAGGAATACAAGATTTGCATTATCGTCACCTCCGCTTTCCGCAAAGGAGCTATACAATGAAAGTTGCTCAACAAGATGATTTCTCAGTGCCCTTGCCTGTGCCAAAGGATTCGTTCCAATCATAACCTTTGGACGATATGTCTTGATATCCGTAGGACTCGACCAACGAAGAGGGATAGAACCACGAGTCTGAACATGAGAATAAATCTCCTGAACCGAAGGCGCCTCAATGTCATCTGTCCCATTTCTCACAACACAAATTTGTTCGGTTTCAGCAAAGTTCGCGACATCACCTATACCATCAGCTCCTCTTTTAGTAAAACGAGTACCGGCCCTATATTTCGACCTCCTGCTAATCAATATTTCATCGTATGTAACTGAGAAAGAAGCACCGGTGATGGCATTTGGCGCGAGCGCGATATTCCTTTGTATTCCAACGAATGCTGATGTGACTGGTATAGTGTAATCAAGAAGTATATGACACGGGGAAAGCCCCGAGTGATCTTCTGCCTCAGCACCAACAGTCCGTAAAAGAGGTGATACGCACTCCTCATTCCAGAAAAATCGAGAGTCTGGTCTTTGGAAATTGTTTCGATTGCCATCATCTATACGTGTACTTTGTCCAGAACTTAACATTGTAGACCACCATGATGGAGTAGAATCTTCGGCAACATCAGAATCACTGCTCTGTTCTTCTTCACTATCTGAATTTGACACGTTCTTATCCACGTGTTCATCATTGTCATTGCCCCCATCACTTTGATGGTCCTGGACATCCTGAACAGGTCCACTCCAACGGTTTCCAAACCAATAAGTCGTCCATTTGTCTTTGGACTCCGAGTCGGGTACAAGTGTACTCGAAATTTCATCAGGATTGCCTCCATCTTCACAGTCCAAGTCCAAACCTGACGTATTCGTATGGGTTACATTCGTTTCTACAATCGCTGAAGCATTGGAGATGACACTTGGTTCCTGTGATTCAACATCAGTATCAGTTTGTGAACCATTCAATAATATTTTGGGCGATGTTACCTCTTCATCCACACTACCCTCACTGTCACTGTCCTCATCGGCATTATTTGTTTCCTCTTGACATGGGACTCCACGGAGACGTTCTTGAGTTTCCACCCAATGAACAAAGGATCTTTGCAAAGTATGCGTCGCATCTTGAACCACCGGTATCGGTGTAGAATGCAAACCTTCTGTTCCACTGGAAGAAAGTGACGTTTCGGCATCGGCATCGGCATCAGCATCGGCATCGGGCGCGACATAGTAAAATTCATGTTCTTTCAACGATCGACGCAAGACACCAAACTGCCGCCTCTCTTCACTGTGTCTATGCCTCTTTCGACCATTTGTGGATGGTATCCTTACGATTTCCATGGATAGAACTCGTCGAAGATTGATTAGCGACTTGGATTGCTTTCCTGGTCCTGATCCTGATTTTGATCCTGATTTTTGACCTGGTTCATTGATTTTGTAGATTTCTTCACTGTCTGTGATTAGCACGAGGTGAGGACCAGATGGAAGCATGTAGATTCCATATATCCCTTCAATCGGTATCCATTCTTTCGTCAAGTCTACCTTTTCACCCTCATTTCCATCTGCATCTCCATCCTTGTCGGAAACATCCATGTAGTTGGCAAGAATGACAGGATCCGCATCAGCATTAGATTGACTTTTATCTGAAAGGTTGGTGGACAAACTGATGATCTTGTCCTTGTCCTGCTGATGAGAATACGAATGAGGAACATGAAAGAGCAGTGTACCATCTGGTCTCCTTTTGGTATACATTCTCCCCTTGACTGGATTATCTATCGAATTCGAAATTTGACTTTTATATCGATCCCTCATGATTGCCGAAAGTGGACCAGTACCAGTATTCATACCAGTATTGGTATTAGCATTCGCATTAGCATTAGCATTCGTGGAGGTGCCAGTGTTTGTGTTTGTGTGTGTACTACTTTCATGCGCCTTGTCGAATATAGATCGATTGCGCCTATTGTGATGTCCCGCACCTGTAATTTGAGTCCCCACAATTCGTTTTCGTTTCTCTTTTTCTTGTATTTTCTCTCCTGGTGGACTTTCGTCGTCGTCCTTGTCGTCCTTGCCCATGCCTTTGCCCTTGTCCTTGTTTCGTTTTTTAGCTTTGATTTCATTCTTAGCAGATGATCCAGTGCCGCTTCTCTTGGAAGACGTGCGTGTGGTACCTGTAGGTTTGTGGAGGCCCTTGCTTCTTTTCGCAGACACGGGTTGTGTGTGGATAATGATACTTGATAGCAGCAGCAGCAGCAAGGAGTATATTATGAACATGTGTCCGTGTACGTTTCTCATATTGAAAGTAGGCTACAGTCAGTACACGTAGTATGTACCCGAATCTTTTGGTGGAGTTGAGATAGTATAGATTGGAAGTTTTTAAAACAAATCCTTTCCAGCCAATCTTCAAACGTGATAACTAGTAGGCACCTGGTACGTGTAGTGGTATCTGTACCATTAGCAGTGCTTGAACACAAGCTTATGTTACTACTATACAGTTGTGATGGTTGATGTTCGCTTCGATGTTGTTCATGTTCATGTTCATTGTTCATGCTTGGTTCATGGTTCATTTTTCTCAGCGTTTATCTTTCCATCTGGAATGTGTCGTATTATGCATCGTTTCCCAAGATGTCAAGGTTAATATTTTGTTTTGCGCCAAAAGTAATTGGTCAGATACCGATACGACACGGTTCACAAAATCCAACGCAACGAACTCCAGTTTCCAGGAACTCAACTCAACCATCAACAGCTTTCGCAATCAAACTCGTATCAGCTACTAGAGACTACACGTAATAAATAACATTAACATTGACAACATCATCTTGATCCTTCCCATTACACACATTCATCAACCAACCAGCCAACTTATCAACCAAATTATCCACTAATAAAAAAATTGCAATCATGTCATCACGAAGAAGCGATCAAATGTCAATGCAAGTAGACGACGACGACTACTCCCAATCCTCCAACCAATCCGACACATCCTCCATCGATCTCGAAGAATCCACAGTCCCAACACTCAACCCCCTCGATTCCGCCATTGAAGACCTCGAAGGCCGAATCATCTCCTCCCTCGACAATTTCAAACTCCACCCCGGCATCAAATCCAATCCTGCCTCCGAAACCATTCACTCGGAACTGAAATCTGTCCTCCGACCCGTGCTGGAGATTGCGGCCCATATCGGACCTGCCACTGCTCGATCCACCTGGCGATCAGCGTTCCGACCCTCCCTCGACGTCGCCATGGAAGAAGTCCACACCAAACTAAATGCCGATCTCATCTTCCCCGTACTGCTCGAGAGCGCCCAGAGCGACGTGATCCCCGCCAAACGCGCTGCGTCCCTCATGTTCTTTCATAATTTGCATCAAGAGTATAAACTCCCCGGAAGCTATTTGGACTATATAGAGGGAGGAGGTTCAGGGGCTGGAGCTGCTGCGGGTGGTGGTGTAGGACGCTATGCGGGATCCTTGTATAATTCGTTTGAAAAAACCAAGCATGCGCCTCCCAGTCGCATGATTTTGAAACAGCGCACGGCTCAAAAAGCGCAAAAGATGGCTCTCCTGTTGAGGTATTGGATTGTGGGCGCTACAGCGTGTACAGTCGAGGGAGCGTTCACCGATCGGAAATCCGATGGAGCGATTGCGTCCCGTGCTGTGATTTCGAGCAGTGCGGTGATAAGACCGGCGCTGAGGGCTGTCGCGGAGAAGATCTCCAGTGCGGATGATACCGGGGCGCTCAAATTGTTTATACCCGTCATGAGAATGATTGGGGGGGTTCTCAAGAGGTTTTTTGCGGTTGTGAATGTGGGGATGGGGGATCATTTGGGCAAGGGGGAGATGGCGAGTGTGGAGGCGCTCAAGAGTGCTTGTGTCAAGTTTTTGGAGATTGTGGTGTTGTCGTTTTCGTCGAGGGTTCAGCCGGGGGGGAATGCCAGTTCGAGGAGGAGGCAGAATGTTTCAACGGAGGATTTTGCGTTGGAGGATTTGCCAGTGGGTCATCCGATTATTACCAGGCATGCTTTGGAGGAAATTGGGGAAGATGCCTTTACTGTTTTGAGAGGATTGAGCATGATTGGGGGACAGGTCAAGGTGGAATCGGGCATGATTAGTGATGTGAGGCTGAGTCTTGGTCTCGATGCTCAAGGTACGTTCGTTGTAGGTGTTGGTGTTGATGCGAAACCAAACCCCTTTTCTATATATTCGCATTACCATTACCATGGCTAACGTTTTATCTACAAACATATTATTGTTCGAAACCATCACAATCCCATTGTTTGTGCAGGACAAGGACCTTCACCGTCATCTCAAATCGTGGGCATTCTGAGGCCAGCAGCACTATCCTACCTTGAAATCGAATCCATGCTAGAAAAACAAACAACTGCAGAAACACCATTCCCCACTCTCGACCGAACCGACATTGAAACAGACTTCAACCTGAATCAAAAATCATATGCACTCACCATCAATGCTGTATCCATGCTCGCTACAAACCGCCCCACATTCTTTGGAGACTCGGCATCCTGTCTCGCGCGAAGAGCCATCGATCTCCCCACCATGGAATCATCCACACTCTCCAAAGCGGCAACCATGGCTGTGAAATCACATTTGAGAGCATCCTGTCTCACCCTCCTCCGTAACGCTCTCAGTGTCACATCGGGGGCATCGGATATTCTCCACAAAGCCCTGTCGTCTGATATTTGCGGAATGAAGATTCAGGCGGATAAGGCACTGCGGATGGCGACACAAGCTGCGGACCTCATCAAAGGAGGTCGTGCGGCGCGTAATCGTGCAGCAGTGTTTTACCAATGGGAAGGTGATGCTGCGGCTGCGGGTGGTGCTGCGAATGACATGGGTGCCCTGAGCTTGGGGAGTAAACGTAAGCGTGCTGGTGAGAATAAACTGGAGAAAATGAGGGCGGCGAAATCCGCGAGAGGGCTGGGGAATGGAATTCAATTGCCGAAAAATATGCCGGATGCTTGTGAGTTGATCTTGTTGAATTTGGGAAATATCCCGTCAAGTCGAGCAGCAGCCACTGTTGGAGATAAAAAGTCCAAGGTTCAGCATGAGAAGAGGAGCAGACCCTTTACACTTGATTATTTTGTGGATGCGATCATGACAAATGGTGATTCGCTCGCTTCTGACGAGAACCGATGGTACGGTCGTGATGGTGGCGATGCCTGGGTTATGGATATTTCTGCCTTGGTGAGCGAAGATGAAGCAGAGGATGACGAAGATGAGGCAATGGATGGACAAAAATCGGAAAAGAAGAAATCATCTGTTCCCGTAACGTTTACTCTAGATATGAAAACGGCCAATGCTGCTAGTGCTGCAAAGAAGGGCGAGACCAATGATGACGTCACATTGTTCCAGGAACAATGTCAAGTTGCTGCCGCCGATGCGTTCGAACGTATTTTGAAGAGATCTAGAAATGTCAGAGATCAGTCTGTAGCAGATTTTGGTAATCAAATTGCAGCCAAGATGGCATGGTCTTTGAAAAGTGTCAAACCTTTGCGTGGATTGAAGGAAGCGGGCGAGGTTGCGTCAGCAGGGATTGCAACTATTGCAAGGATAAACGGTGAAAAAGACGCAACAGATGAGACAACTGTGGAACACGTGAAATCTTTTGCCAAGAATTTCCCCCTTGTATCTTCTTGTATTCAGTTCGATATAGAAACCAATGCACAAGCTAATGATACTTTGACAAACGAATCAAGTGTTTTGAAACCATCATCTTCATTGACACAACGGATATTGAATGAAGCGTTTCTTCTGCAAGATGAATCAAATCCATCGTCCAAAAGCGAGAAAGATGATAACCTCTATGAAAACACACTTGACCTTTACATTGCAACAGTCCTACAGGCATGTGAGAAAGCCGACGAGAAACCAATGGATAACAATCGAAAGAAAATTGCTAGCACAGCTGCATCATCCTTATCAAAGGAACTGAGTCAATTACCTTCAATCAATGAACATTCTCTTGAACTAGCGAGCCAGCTCTGTGATATTGACGGGATCACAAAGAAAGCAATCGAAGCTTCAAGAAAAGCATCGAATAAGACTGTGGCAACAGCTGCGGCGGCTAATGGTACGTCATGTATTCAAAAATAAAATCAATGTTTGTATTAATAAATGATCATCGCCTCAAATGTATTCTTTCTTTAATATTTTCAACAGCTGCAAAGGCTGCGGCGGAGAAACGTGCCAAAGCTGCTCTCTTGGTCCTTCGTGACGCGGCCTTTCAACGATCAAAGATTGGAATTAGACAAAATGCTGTCAACTGCGCAGTAGGAATCGCCTCTGGCAGATTGCCAGCTAGTCAGCCGGTTGAAGAAATGGCGCTGAAGCTAGTAATGAATGTTCTCTACCCCAAGGCACCTGATCTTGCTGATCAAGTTGTTGCATCTGCTGTAAGAGAGCTTGATAGGGCTGCAAAGTACGCGATTGAAAACAATGACAAGATCAAGCAAGCAAATGCGGAAGCAATGGCTAAGAAGCCTGATCAACGGCCAAATCCTTCAATGCCACAGAGCGACATTGAAAAAGGTGCTTTGGAATATGTCAAGAAGCCAGCCAATCTCTTTATGGCGCTTTGCATCCGTCGCCCAGAGATTATCAAAGACTTAATGTCTAGCTGCAAGGAAGGTGCAGAGGTATTAGCGAAAGCCATTCGTGGTAACATGCCCAAATTAGCTCGTGCTGCCGCCAAAAAGTATGGTGCAGCAAAAATAGCAGCACAAGTTGCTGAGCTAGCCGACACTTCAGAAAGTGGCTTGCTAATGTCATTCCTTGACAATCTTGTACCAGTCACAGGACCTGCCCCTGCCCAAGAACTAATTGATGCGTGCATCAAAATTCAAGAATCAAGACTTGTTGATGGGAAGAAGGACCCTAGATTCATTATCCCAGTTTTATCTGGAATGAAGCGCACTGAACTCGAGACAAGGCTTCCATTTCTGGTTGCTACTGAAGACAATGTATTCAAAGCTTCTCTTCACCGAATGAGTGAAAAGCTTAAACGACAGGCACTTTCATTCCGCGAAGAGGTTGATGAGGAACCTCTACTTGGTATGACTCTCTGTGAACAAGTGGTATACCTTCACAGGCTTGATTTTACCGCAGCAAAAATACCTCAGAAAAGATATCTCGAAGCCATTCGTTTGTGCATGGAATACGACGATGTTTACACAGACCGCGTCATCATGGCTGCATTGGACAACATTAGTAATGTTGCTTTGAGCGAACAATCTCAAGAGCTTCCACTAGCCTACATGCGCACTGTCATTCTGACATGTTCAAAACACGAAACTTTGCACTCTTGGATTTGCCATGTTTTGCTCCCTAGACTTGTTGAGTGTCAAATTTATAACAATGGCCGTCAATGGGAAGGTTGGATGAGGTGTGCAAGGATGCTTGAAAATGGGGATGGTGGAGTGAGCAGTGTTGAAGCTATCAACCAACTGCCTGAAGAGCAATACAACATTTACAGAAATAAATACCCGTAAAGGATATATTCGTAAATAACTATTTGAAAATAAAAATTTCTATTGTTCTTATGAGGCTTCCCTGCACCGGCTACATTTTGCGAACTGTTTTTTATCAGATGGTGGTACATTGCATAATGTACACATTGTATAGTTTCTTTCTAGTTTTTCCATCACCTTTTCGTGTACAGCATGCTTTGCATATCCTTCCTTCAACATTTGTGAGTACATTTTTTCTGCTTGAGCAAATTTCTAGCTTCTTTGTATTTGAGGACTTTTCTTACTGGAAGAACACGGTGTATTTCTGGGCGTCTTTCGGTGATGATAGGAACAATATCATTACCACTGGTGGTACTATCCTTGGTGGAAGCTTTAGCAAGTATGGTCTTCTTCAAAGCTCTGACCTGTTTTTTGTTGATGCTGTAACCTTCATCAGCAAGTTGTCTGTAA
>Ga0115005_10004057_pt1 | contig 11690 bp, 13 predicted proteins | sample ArcOceMetagenome_FD_87163 | JGI IMG/M metagenome (GOLD analysis project Ga0115005, IMG submission 87163) | Marine eukaryotic phytoplankton communities from Arctic Ocean - Arctic Ocean - Greenland ARC118M Metagenome | ecosystem: Environmental > Aquatic > Marine > Oceanic | place: Arctic Ocean...
CGTCATCGGCCTAGATATTCCTGCAGCAAAAGAGGCTTTAGCGGCTACCTTGGCACCACTTAAGGGGATCGCCGTGGCAACCGACATAACGTCCGAGCAAGCCATAGACGATATAACCGCCGCGCTAGCCGGTAAAACACTGGATATTCTTGTGCACAACGCAGGGGTGACTCGAGATAAGACACTGGCACGCATGCCTGAACATTTTTGGGATATGGCCATTAACATAAACCTTGCCGCGCCTATCAATATTACCGGTGCATTAGATCAACAAAACCACTTAAGCGAGAATGCCCGTGTTATCTGCATTAGCTCCATTAGTGGTCTGGCCGGCAATGTGGGCCAAACCAACTACAGTGCATCAAAATCAGGGGTGGCAGGTTTTGTGCGTCAGCAAGCAAAACTGTGGGCCGATACGGGGAAAACCATTAACGCCATTGCGCCGGGGTTCATTGAAACACAAATGACGGATCAAATTCCGTTCATGACCCGTGAACTTGGACGTCGAATGAACTCCCTATCACAAGGTGGCAAACCAGAAGACGTTGCCCAAGGGGTTGCCTTATTTGCACAACCGGCCAGCCAAGGGCTTAACGGCCAAGTGCTACGTGTATGCGGCCAATCGCTGATTGGCGCATAACAAACCATTAAAATCTTAGGTTAAAACAAGGTTTGTGGGGTTTTCTTCTCCCCACTGCCTTGCCACAACTGCCACTCATCTTCTATTCGTATCAATTGAAGTCGCTTCTCAAAGGGCCGTTTATGACTCTCAAGGGCTCGCCTTAATAACCTATTTTCACGCTGCTTCACGTCCACTTTAGACACCCATTTGGGCACGTCATTCACCTGCCACGATAAATACACTTCACAGAAATATTCACCCGAGACATTATTAACCTGGCTAACCGAAAAAATCGTCTGAACGCTCGGTCGCCCATAGAATATCCCCTGCTCACTGACCAAGGGGTTTTCTTGGTTAAAGGTGAATTTAAAGCCGCCAACGCTTACTTCTCGAGGCTCGCCATACATGATCTTTTCTGCCAGAAACCGCGTTTTTTCTTTTTTTAATAAGCCCCAATTCCACCCAAGGCTCAACTCGCTTAATCAGAGATTTATGGGTACGTTCTACTTCTAAAGGTAAATCAAAAGGTTTATGGAACAGTAGCTTCTGCCCCAATTCACGATCAAATATGGCCACAACCTGCGCATTGGTGGGCTGCGTAGGCAGTAAATAAATATCACTGTGTGCCTCAGTGCTCACCCACAGAATGAGCACATACATGACAAGCGGCTTAATACCCAAACCATCCCCCTTCACTTTCTCATCAGTCAAATCGGCTTTCTTTTAGATTAGCTCAAAACCAAACAGTTGAGCGTCATCAAACCGTAAAGCCTTTGTCACCTAACTGTCATTTGATCGCCTTAACGTTGCTTAAACACGTTAGGAGGCCAATATGAATCAAGCCGCTCACAAACCTGCACAATCGCCCAAAGCTTCTCTGGTCGCTTACATCACACAGGACCCGGCAGATATTCAGCAGGCATATCAATTACGTCACCGGGTATTTTCACAGGCATTTAACGCTCAGCTAAATGCCCAAGAGCCAGGTATGGATAAAGACCTGTTTGATGATGCGTGCCACCACCTGATCGTAAAAGATGCCGACTCAAATCGCATTGTGGCTTATAGTCGCATTATCACCAGCGACATCGCTCAGCAGCACCATGGCTTTTATACCGCGAGTGAGTTTGACCTATCTGGCATCATGGATGATCAAAAGCGTTACATGGAAATTGGCCGTACTTGTGTCAGTGATGAGCATCGAACAGGCAGCGCCATTGCACTGCTATGGGGGCAGATCGGTCAATTCATGCTTGAACATAACATCGATTGCTTAATTGGTTGCGCGAGCATTCCGTTTGCGAATGGCAGTCGCCAAACACTGGCTGTAATTGATTATTTGCGCAATCAGTATTTCACCCAAGATACATTGCGTGTCATCCCGAAGCATCCACTGCCTCCTTTGAAAAACAGTCTAGACGGAAAAGCATTTGTGCCGCCGCTGCTCAAGGCTTATTTGCGCATGGGCTGCAAAGTGTGTGGTGAGGCCCACTGGGATAAAGACTTCAATGTGGCGGATGTGCTCGTACTGTTAGAAAAAGAAAACATCAACATGCGTTATGTGAAGCATTTTTTGCGTGCAGCATAAATTTTACTTTCGTTTTTTAAGGATTCATCATGCTAACCATTTTAACCGCTCCGCTAAGAGCCTTAGTTGGCTTTATCACACTGGTTAGCATGATTATCAGCGCCATAGCACTTTACTTAATTGTTAATAACGATAAAAAGCGAAAGCAATTGATTGAGATCTGTCAGCGCCGATTATGCGCGATATTACTGCGCTGCTTTAATGTGGAAATTCGCTACATAGGCAAGGTCAACATGGATGCAAAAATGATCGTGGCCAATCATATTTCTTGGTTAGATGCCCTACTGTTCATGCCTGCGCCTAAGCTGCGCTTTATCGCAAAATCGCAAGTGAAGAACTGGCCTATTATCGGTTTGTTGGCCCAGCTTCTGGGCACCGTGTTTATTCGCCGTGAAAATAAATTCCAAGTGTATCGCTCACTGCCCAATGCTCAACGTCATATTCGTGAAGGCGATAACCTGGTGATTTTTCCCGAAGGCACCACCACAGTGGGTTTGGATGTCCTGCCATTTCGTCCCATGATATTTGAAGTGGCGAAGCGCGAAGCCTGCATGGTGCAACCGGTGGCCATTCGTTATTGGAATCACAAACAGATCATAAGCCAAACCACGCCCTTCATTGATGATGACGGCATTCTCATGAGCATTCTTAAATTACTTGTAGAACGAAAAACCTATGCCTATGTGCATTTTTTACCGGCACTCGATGGCGCGCACCTAGACCGCAAGCAAATGGCACAACAAAGCCAAGTCATGATTCATCAGGCGTTGCAGCAACCGTTTAGTGCCCATGAGGCAATGAAAAACAACCAAAGCGCGCCCTCTGTCCATGCTCAGTCCTAGTATCGAGTGACCAAGCTAGCTAAAATACGCCATCATTTCTTACCTATAATGAATACATGGCTATGAAACACCGTTTAACGCAATTTTTTAACCGTCCACAAGTTCTTCGTCATGTGCTCAACTGGTACGGGCCTTACCGAGGTGCTGGGGTTAAAATCAAACACCTAGCCGACGACTTTAGTGAAGCCACCGTGGTGATGCCATTGCGCTGGTATAACCGCAATTACGTGGGCACTCATTTTGGTGGCAGCCTCTATTCCATGGTCGACCCTTTTCATATGCTGCTCATCATGAACCAATTGGGCAAAGACTATATTGTCTGGGACAAGGCTGCCCACATTGAATTCATCAGCCCGGGCACCGGCACCGTCACCGCACACTTTGAGGTGTCTGACGAGCACATTGCGCAAATCAAGCAGCAAACGGCGAATGGTGAGAAGTACTTGCCTCAATTTGAAGTCGAAGTGGTGGGTGAGGACGGCAAGCTCGTCGCTAAGGCCATTAAAACCCTGTATATCCGCAAAAAGCAGCGCTAGTCTCGCCGCCATCGCCGTTCGATTTATTCACCTCGAGCGGCAAATTTCCCTACCAAGATAAACAAAGCCGACTAGACTTATTCTTTATATATGCGTTTAAACAAGAGTGGGTTCTATGAGTATTAGCATTGCACAAGCAACGGGGTTTATTGAGGAGCTGCTAAGCGTAATCGAAGATGTGTATTGGGAGTGCACATCAATGGAAACAAAAAACCTGTGTTTCAACACAGTGCGCTTACTGCAAACAGAACTGACCGAGCTGACGAAGGTATCCGTGCAAGATCATCACTATGATTATGAAATCATCGCCTATCAAGATAATACGGTGATTGAGACACTAAGCCAGCTTGATCACATGCTCAAAGGCGCAGTGCTGAGAACCCGCACTAAAAACAATCTTAAGCCTCTATTACTGCAAGCCATGGACATTTTCGCCCATGACTAAAGCCCGTATCTATTAAGGCCGAAATAGGGTTAAAAAATCTCCGCTTCGCGGTTTAACTGCTCGCTAACATCGCTCATGACTTGGTTACGACCGGCCGCTTTGGCACTGTAAAGGGCATCATCCGCTTGTTGCTGCCAAGCTTTAAGCTTCTGCTCACCTTGCGGCTTGATGGTTGCGACACCAATACTCACAGAAACCCGCCCAAGCGGCGTGTCCTCATTTAAAATATCGCGCCTAGCAATGGTATGCATCATTTGTTGCGCCACATAGATAGCGCCGTTCTGGGGGGTGTCCGGCAAGATGATGGCAAATTCTTCGCCACCAATGCGCGCTGCTACATCGTGAGGTCGCACCGCTACTTGCTTAAAAATCGCCGCCAACTCACGTAAACACTGATCACCAGCCAGATGGCCATAACGGTCATTAAAGCGTTTGAAATGATCCACATCCACCAGCAGTAAGCTACTTGGGGTGTTTTGACGTTTACCCTGACGCCAGCATTTATCCATTTCTTGATCAAATTTACGGCGGTTAAATAGACCGGTTAATGGATCCAATACCGTTAACCCCTCAAGGGTTTGAACATAACGAATACGCTGAATGTGTAAGGACAAGCGCAGCAGTAAGGTATCCACATCACACGGATAAGCAATAAACTGCGCGCCATGCATGAGAACGGCTTGCTCGACGGCGGGGTCAGTGGATGAATCAATCACCACAAGGTCTTGCGGTAAAATATCGCCCGATGCCTTATGGGACTCAAATGCCGCCCAATCCCAGATTTGTAAGCTGGCACCATGGGCATCCGTGACGGAAGCAAGATCGGCACAATCTAACACCCACTGCTCAATAGGCGCGGCTAAATCAGCGGCTTCCATCTCAATGTAAACATTAAATGTGGTCTCTATGTGGCTTCTAAGCGAATCCATGCGCACCTTGTGATTTGGGTTAAATAAACAACCCAATGGCAGTAATCGAATAAAACGAAAGTGTGAACTTTACCCAAAAGACGCGGTATTAGATATGACGCACTTCAACTAATAATAAAAAAATCTAAGTAAATGAGATACTTACCTCATTTAATTGAAGCAGCTACAATATGTGTCAATCATTGAACAGTATTTATCCAAGGAGTCACTATGGCATTGGTTTATTCCACACAAAGCGGTCGTTTATGTGAAGGTTGCGAGCAACCCATTGACCAATGCAGCTGTAAACAAGGTCAAGCGCCTGAAGGCGATGGCATTATCCGGGTTCAACGCGAGAAAAAAGGTCGCGGCGGTAAAACCGTCACCGTCATCAGCGGACTCGAAGGCGACAAAAAAGTCTTGAGTGATTTATGCAAAAAACTGAAAAAACGTTTCGGCTCAGGTGGTGCGGTTAAAAACTGGACCATTGAACTTCAAGGTGACCTTGCGGAACAAAGTGTGAAGTATTTACAGGAATTGGGCCATCAAGCTAAACAAAGTGGTGGCTAAACAAGCGTTTAGCCAGCAAACTAGGCTAAAATACACAGTATCCAATGGACATAAATTAAGGAGGCGACAACATGGAGCTAAGTGTCAATGTTCTCAGCTGGTTAGGTCGCCCTAAAAAAGCGGTAAATGCGCAAACCATCAAATTTAATCGCTTTAATCTTATTTTTAACAGCCGCTGCAAACTCAAACCAGGTCAGCTGGTTTTTGTGAACATCGCGGTAGGCATACATAGCTTACGAGAAGTCAGTGCTCGGGTTGAAAGCTGTGAACGCTGCGGCCCTCATTATCAAAGCCAGGTGCGTTTCGTATTAGAGCGCCCAGACAAACAACCCTATCGCGAAGCCATCGCTATTCTTAAAGCCATTGAACAAAGTGTGCCCACATCGTTACGTGCGCCTTTGCACATGCAAGCTCAATAATCAGACCAATCAAGGATTTCATTGTTGTTTATGGATCACGAATACACACTCGTTTTAAACTGCGGCAGCTCTTCTTTAAAATTTGCCGTGTTGCAACCTCAAACCGGCACCTGCGCACTGCAAGGTCTTGCAGAGCGCTTAGGCAGTGACCAAGCCTCTCTTAGCTATCAGTCCGAACACGATAAGCAGCAAATCAAGCTCAATGGCAGTGACCATCAAAGTGCTATCGCTGAGGTCATTGCGCTCCTTAAGAAACACAATTTACTTGATGCCATTCGCGGTGTGGGCCATCGAGTGGTCCATGGCGGTGAAGCGTTTAGCCAGTCGTTATTGATTACCGCTGAGAACCTAGATCAACTTGAAAAACTGAATCATTTAGCGCCACTGCACAACCCAGTCAACGTTCTGGGCATTAAAGCCATCGCGCAATTATTACCTCAATTGCCACAGGTGGCTGTGTTCGATACTGCGTTTCATCAAACCTTACCAGACGCGGCTTACCTGTATGCTTTGCCTTATGAATATTATGAGCAACAGGATGTCAGACGTTATGGTTTTCATGGCACCAGTTACCGCTATGTGAGTGCAAAAGCCGCCAGCTTACTCAACCAGCCCATCGAAGACAGTCACTTCTTAATCGCGCACCTTGGCAACGGTTGCAGCGCTTGCGCTGTGCGTCATGGTAAGAGCGTTGATACGTCAATGGGTCTTACGCCGCTAGAAGGGGTTGCCATGGGGACCCGCAGTGGGGATGTGGATCCAAGCTTGATCCCCTTTTTGTGTGAGCGCTTGAATCTAACCACCGCCGATGTGATGAACATTTTAAACAAACAAAGTGGCTTACAAGGTCTTTCTGGTATCAGCAATGACATGCGAGAAATTCAACAAGCTGCCGAGCAAGGGCACGTGCGTGCGAACCTGGCGATCGAAGTATTTGCCTTTAAGATTGCCCGTTATCTTGGTGCTTTAGCGGTGTCACTTCCGCGAATTGACGCCCTCGTATTCACGGGCGGCATCGGTGAAAACGACCGACTGACTCGCTCGTTAATTTTAGAGCATCTGGTCATACTTGGCTTTGAAGTGGACGGGGCATTAAATCAAACCAACGGCAATGAACAAGGTCGTATTACCTCCGACAGCAGCACCCTTGCGATGGTCGTGGCCACCAACGAAGAACTGATGATCGCACAAGACACCTTCGCATTAACGAGCCATAAAGCTTAATTCGGTTATAGGATAAATCATGCATCAACATACGTTTTTTATTGCCCCAACCGAAATGGGCACAGGCTTAACCTCTATTACACTGGGCTTGATTCGGGCCCTGGATCAACTGGGTTTAAAAGTGGGTATTTGTAAACCCATTGCCAGTGCCGAAGCCGACAAAGAGCATCGCGCCATTGATCTGATCACACTTGCCAGTGGTTTTGCACCACCAAAAGCCATCAGCCTACAAAAGGCACAAAAGATGGTGAGTTCTGGTCAACAAGACCGACTCATGGAAGAGGTCATTGGAATGCACCGTAAAGTCCGCGAGGCCGTGGACATCGTCATATTTGAAGGCATCGAGCCCGATCGCAGTGAACCCTTCACTGCCCGACTCAATGTTGAAATGGCAAAAACATTAGACGCCGAAATCATCTTAGTAACCGCGCCACAATCGCGCAACATGGATGAACTAACTGAGCACCTAAACATTGCGAAAGGCTTATTTGGTGGCGACAAAAACCGCAATCTTTTAGGCTGTATCATCAACAAGGTGAATGCGCCTAAAAAGACCAACACCCCGCTCAAAGCCAACATGCCCGTTTCCGAAGACGCCATTCACACTGTTTTACAAGACAGCCCCTATAAGGCGCTAGAAACCGAGCAGTTTAAAATCTTAGGCCTGATTCCTTGGGACGACAGCCTAATCGCACCACGTACGCTAGATATTGCCCGCTACTTACAAGCCACAATCCTGAACGAGCAAGGCTTAGAAAGCGCGCGTGTTAAACGCATTAGCCTATGCGCACGTACCGTTAAAAATATGGTCAGTGACTTACAGCCAGGCACTCTCGTGGTCACCCCTGGCGATCGCGATGATATTCTGCTGGCCAGTGCGATGGCTGCCAACAATGGTGTCCCGCTAGCGGGTATCTTATTAACCAGTGACATCGCACCAGACGAGCAGGTCATGAATTTAGTGAAACCGTCACTGAATCAATTACCCATCATGTCCGTTAAAACCGACACCTTCCAGACCGCCTCTCAACTGTTCAGCATGTCCGAAGGCGTAAAGGCAGACGACACGGAACGGGTTGAGTCCATCATGAATCACATGGCCGCCCACATTAATGGCAGCTTCCTTAAAGAGCGCTTACAACTCGATTTGCAAACGCGCATGAGCCCAGCGGCTTTTCGTTATCAACTGGTGCAATTAGCACAAGCGGCTAATAAACGAGTGGTGTTACCTGAAGGTGAAGAGCCAAGAACCATTCAAGCAGCTGCGATCTGCCAAGAGCGTGGCATCGCTCAGTGCATCTTATTGGGTCGTAAAGAAATCATTGAACAGCAAGCCACAAGCTTAGGCATCGAACTGCCTGAAGGCTTAACCATTATGAACCCAGATGAAATCCGCAGTCATTACATCGAGCCCATGGTGGAACTGAGAAAACACAAACACCTTTCTGCGCCGATGGCCGAAGCACAGCTTGAAGACACGGTTGTACTGGGCACCATGATGCTGGCACTGGGTGAAGTGGATGGCCTCGTCAGTGGTGCCATTCACACCACGGCGAATACTATTCGCCCCGCCCTACAGTTAATTAAAACCGCACCGGGTGCGAAACTTGTCTCATCCGTATTCTTTATGCTGCTGCCAGAGCAAGTGATGGTTTACGGTGACTGCGCGGTGAACCCAGACCCAAGTGATGAAGAGCTGGCAGATATCGCCCTTCAAAGTGCCCACAGTGCGCAAGCCTTTGGCATCAACCCTAAAGTAGCCATGATCAGCTACTCAACGGGCTCATCTGGCTCAGGCAGCGATGTAGAAAAAGTCCGCAGTGCCACCGCCATTGCACAACAAAAACAGCCGGACCTCATATTGGATGGGCCATTGCAGTACGATGCCGCCACCACGGCAAACGTCGCGGCATCAAAAGCCCCTAACAGTAAAGTGGCAGGCCAAGCGAATGTGTTAATCTTCCCTGACTTGAATACGGGTAACACCACCTATAAGGCGGTGCAACGCAGCGCCAATGTGGTGAGTATTGGCCCAATGCTACAAGGCCTTGCTAAGCCGGTTAACGACTTATCTCGCGGAGCCCTAGTAGAAGACATTGTGTACACCATTGCATTGACTGCGATCCAAGCGACACAAATATAAGCTGAACGCCAAGTTGGCTTTAATTGCCAGCTTAGCGGTAGTGATTGGTCATTTCTCCTGCTGCGCTTTGCAGTATGATGAAGGCAATAATAAAAAATAGAGTTCTATCATGTTAAATTTTTTACCCACACCCATGGTGGCGATCATCGCAACCACATTACTGCTGATCAATGTGCTCTTTTGGTGCTCTCTACTTTTATTGGTGGCCCTGATAAAAGTGCTGATTCCCATAAACGTCATTCGCTTAATGATTGACCCAGTTCTGATCAAGATTGCAGAAGGCTGGGTACTGTGTAATTCAGGCTGGATGAAGCTCACTCAAAATACCCAATGGGATGTAGAAGGTCTTGGGGAATTAAAATACAAGGGCTGGTATCTGGTCAATGCGAACCACCAATCTTGGGTTGATATCCTAGTATTACAGCATGTATTTAACGGCAAGATTCCCCTGCTTAAATTCTTTTTAAAAAAAGAATTAATTAAAGTCCCCATTATGGGCCTGTGCTGGTGGGCATTAGACTTTCCATTTATGCAACGTTTCAGCAAAGAGTACCTTGAAAAACACCCAGAAATGAAAGGTAAGGATTTGGAGACCACACGTAAGGCCTGTGAAAAGTTTTCCATTATTCCTACCAGCGTCATGAACTTTTTAGAAGGCACGCGTTTTACTCAAAAAAAATATGAGAAACAGCAGCCGCCCTATCGCTATTTGCTCAAACCCAAAGCGGGCGGCATTGCGTTTGCTCTCAATGCCATGGGTGATAAGTTCAATAGCTTATTAAACATCACCATTGTCTACCCTGATGGCATTCCAACCTTTGGTGACTTTCTAGCGGGTAAAGTTAAGCGTGTGATTGTTCGTGTTAAAGAAGAAGCTATCCCTGAAGGCTTTACCCAAAAAGATTACAATAACGACCCAGAGTTTCGAGCTGAATTCCAACATTGGACGCACCAGCTTTGGTTAGAAAAAGATGATTTAATTCATGAATTACTCGATGGCCAGCCACACGAGCCATTGCAATAACACACTTATTATTTAAAAGAGGCTCCTATGAAGATTTATGATGACGTTTCCATGTCTATTGGTAACACGCCTTTGGTACGATTGAATAAACTCACCGATGCCAATATTTTATTAAAAATTGAAAACCGTAATCCGGCTCATTCCATCAAGTGCCGCATCGGTGCCAACATGATTTGGCAGGCTGAAAAAGACGGTTTATTAAAGCCTGGCATGGAAATCGTCGAGCCAACCAGTGGCAACACAGGGATCGCCCTTGCCTTTGTTGGTGCCGCTCGCGGTTACAAAGTGACACTGACCATGCCTGAAACCATGAGCATCGAGCGTCGTAAAATTATGAAAGCCCTAGGTGCAAACATCGTCTTAACAGAAGGCGCAAAAGGCATGAAAGGGGCCATCGAAAAAGCTCAAGCGCTGTTTGATGAATCACCAGATACGCGCTTTATGCCACAGCAGTTTAGTAACCCTGCCAACCCTGCTATCCATGAGCAAACCACTGGCCCTGAGATCTGGAATGACACGGACGGCAGTGTGGATGTGGTCGTAGCGGGTGTCGGCACAGGCGGTACGATTACCGGTATTAGTCGCTATATTAAAAACACTCAAGGCAAAGCCATTACATCGGTAGCGGTCGAACCAGAAGCCTCACAGATTATTGCCCAGGCCATGAAAGGGGAAGCCATCACGCCAGCACCGCATAAAATTCAGGGCATTGGTGCGAACTTCATTCCTGATAACCTAGATTTATCCATGATTGATCGTGTTGAAGCGGTCAGTAATGAACTAGCCATTGAAACCGCAAGACGCTTAATGGCAGAAGAAGGCATTATGGCCGGTATTTCTTGTGGTGCAGCTCTAGCAGCTGCACTTCGAATTGCAGAACTGGATGAGTTTAAAGACAAAACCATCGTGGTAATCTTACCCGACAGTGGTGAGCGCTACTTATCAACGCTTTTGTTTGAAGGTATGTTCAGTGCAAATGAAGGCGCATGATTCAACACCCTGAAAACAAAAAATGCGCCTATTGGCGCATTTTTTTTATGCTAAATATTATTCATCAGCCCCTAAAATCATCTCCAGCAATAAAGTTATGGCTGGGGTGGCCTTAAAGTCATTCTTTCGTGGCCAAGCCACTTCTGGAACCAACTCTGCAAATAAATACTGCTTAAGAATTTTACGCCGATAACTGACCGACAATACCACATCCGTCAGCTTACTCACGTCTTCGGTATCACCAAAAAAACCCAACTTGTATAGCATGGCGGCACGGGGACTGAGTTCATCAAAAATGGCCACATTACTGTCTAATTCAGCAAAGTCATTGTCTAATAAATAGTCCGCTGCAAACCCCATCCTAAAGTGCTTGGTAAAA
>Ga0115005_10004058_pt1 | contig 11688 bp, 8 predicted proteins | sample ArcOceMetagenome_FD_87163 | JGI IMG/M metagenome (GOLD analysis project Ga0115005, IMG submission 87163) | Marine eukaryotic phytoplankton communities from Arctic Ocean - Arctic Ocean - Greenland ARC118M Metagenome | ecosystem: Environmental > Aquatic > Marine > Oceanic | place: Arctic Ocean...
CAATCGTTGCAAACAACCAACACCGCGCCAGCAACCTCCCGCCCATGAAGCCACACGCTCTCGTCACCAACGACGATGGAATCGATTCCATCTTCCTGCATCGCCTCGTCGATGCGCTGCTACCTGATTTCACGGTGAGCGTTGCCGCGCCAGCCTTTGAGCAAAGCTGGATCGGTCGAGCCGTGACTCGCCACGGCGAAATCGAAGTCATTCATAGCCCGTCACTGTTCCCCACTGGCGTCGAGGCATGGGCGATCAGTGGCACGCCGAGCGACTGCGTCAACATCGCACTCGGCAACCTGCTGCCGCAACGACCCGACATCGTTCTGTCGGGTATCAACATCGGCTTCAACACCACCGAGACGCTGATCCTCAGTTCGGGAACGGTGGCTGGCGCGATCGAAGGCGCGCTGTGGAATCTGCCCGCGATTGCGTTTAGCAAATGCGTACCGAATCATTTGTTTGCCAACATCCAACAAAGCAAGGGCCAGACCGAGGGCGCCTTGACCGACTCGCTGAGCGCCGCCGCCGAGCATGCACGGCGCATCGCGCTGGAAACACTCAAGCAGCCACCAGCCAAGGGCACGGTGGTGAACATTAACTTCCCGGCCAGCACCAATACCGACAGCCCAACCGAACAAACCGTGCCCGCCAAGGTCCACCTCGGCAGCCTCTACGCGCAGAGCAGCCCCGGCAAATATAGCTTCCGCTACTCGGACGGCATCACTTTCGAGCCCGACCCGCAATCGGACCGCGAAGCATTGGAGCGCGGCAGCATTAGCCACAGCATTCTCGACTTTGCACGCATCGGCCAACGCAGCTAACCACATCCGCCACTCCCGCACCGCTCCCTTTCGGCCCTCGGGCCCATTTTAGAGTTGTGTGTGCGACTCCCAAAAAATATGCCATTATAGATGAATTGCTCCTTCACTCAGAGATATTTTGCCACTTTTAATACTGCATTAAAAGCGCTGCTGTTATGCCTACTGACACTCGTGCTCGGACTTTCGCTGTCCGCACAAGAGCGCGATGAGCTCCATCGTGGCACCTGGCAAATCGACACACCCGAGGACGGCGCGCTCATCCTCATCGTCAAGCGTAATGGCCTCGCCTCGTACTTCTGGGGCGACAATGCCGACCGCACTGTCTATCGGGGCAGCTGGGATAACAATGACAGCGCCACCACCCTAACCTGGGAAGACGGCAGCACGCACCGCATCACGCGCGACAGCCTCGGCAACGCAATCGCTTTTCAAGACGCCGCTGGAGTCGAACAGTATGCGACGCAAGCACAACAGGTACCCAAGGAAGTCCTCGGCCAGTGGGCCAAGGCGCCGGCCAAGCCAGACGAGCAAGTCTCTGATCGCGACAAAGCCAAAGGCTTCTTTGGCACATGGGAAATCAAAACCGACGCCGGGCCTTACTACATCGTGGTCGAGCCCAACCGTTCCGCAGCAAGCAACTGGAGCCCCGGCAATGCCAGCAGCACAGGCCTACGCGGCTCGTGGGCCAAGCAAGGCAGCGAACTGCACCTGATCTGGGATACCGGACACTACGGCATCCTCAAGCAAAACGACCGCGACTTCTCCTTTAAGCTGATCTCTCCTGGCACCCGCATCGATCAGGACGCGTCCGAACTGTACAGCGCAAGCCGCACCAACGACGACAATCTACCGACCGCGTGGCAGGCAAACTACCAAGCAGAGAAAGCGGCCAGCACTGGCGGCATCGCCTTCTCAAGCCGTAAAAATGCCAACTTATTTTATCGCGGGACCTGGATCATTCAGCGCAGCGCAACAACCTTCGAACGAATTGAGATCGGCCGTTTTGGCGGACTCGAAACTTCAGTGGACAACCGCCTCGAGGGCACGTGGCGCATGACTGGCCAAGACATCTTTATGCGCTGGGACGATGGGATGCGCACCGTACTCAGCCCTGTTGGCCAAGGCTTCCTGCTCTATCACTACAAGCCTGGGCGCCCACTCGACGGTGTGCCGACACGTATCTTTGCGGCAACACCGAATGACGCGGCCAAATTTGCCGCACACATGCAGGGCCGCCAAGACGTCGCCCAGCAAATGCGTAGCCTCGCCGAAGCCGCGGGGGTAACGACCAACCCAGTCGACGCTGGATGGGGCCAGACATTTATGCGCTGGGCTTGGCCATTCAGCGAAGATGAGCAGCCACAATCGACCGAAGCACTGCTACAGGAAAGCTACCAAACCTCTGGCAGCCTAGACCCATGGTGGTGGCCGTTCTGGAGCGAGAAACCAAGCAGCGCAGCTTTACCAGAGGCCGACGCCACCACTGCAGTCGCAACCGACATCATCGAAATTGAAATCGTTGAAGCAACCCCGGAAACCGACATCACCGAGGCGCTTGAAGTCGCCGAAAGCGCAGCAACCGCTACCGATCAGAGCGCAACGATCAAGCCAGCCAAGCGGAACTGGCAATGGCCGTTCTAATCTCCACCGTTGCCGCACATAGCGCTTTCCAGATCTACTCACACACCGCGACAGAGCGTTGCCCTCCATTTTTAATTCACATCTATTATGACCACAGCGACCAACCACTCCGCCTTGAACGCGTCTCCACTCGCGAGCATCGATCCTGAAATCTACGCCGCTATCGCCGCTGAGCGAAAGCGCCAAGAGAGCCATATCGAGCTCATCGCATCGGAGAACTTCACCTACCCATCCGTAATGGAAGCTCAAGGTAGTGTGCTGACCAACAAATACGCCGAGGGCTACCCCGGCAAACGCTACTACGGCGGCTGCGATCACGTCGACGTCGTTGAAGAGCTCGCGATTGAACGCGCCAAAGTACTGTTCGGAGCTGACCACGCCAACGTGCAGCCACTCTCAGGTAGCCAGGCAAATGCCGCGGTTTACCTGTCGGTCCTGCGCCCAGGGGACAAGACTCTGACCATGAATCTCTCCGACGGCGGCCACCTCACACACGGCCACCCAATGAACTTCAGCGGCATCTACCACGACGTCGTCAATTACGGCGTGGGGGTCGAAAATGGCCTGATCGATTATGATGCGATCGCCGAAACCGCACGTGCCGAGAAGCCGAAGATGATCACTGTGGGCGCATCTGCCTACTCTCGGATCATCGACTTTGAGCGTATGGGCGAAATCGCCCGCGAGGTGGGCGCCTATCTATTGGCCGACATCGCGCACATCGCTGGTCTGGTCGCAGCAGGGGTTCACCCCTCGCCAGTGGCACATGCTGACTTTGTCACGACTACTACACACAAGACCCTGCGCGGCCCACGTGGCGGTCTGATTCTGTGTAAAGCAGAACACGCCAAAAAGATCGACACGGCAGTCTTCCCCGGCACACAAGGCGGCCCATTGATGCATGTCATCGCAGCCAAAGCGGTGTGCTTCAAAGAAGCGGCGACCGACGACTTCAAAGCCTATCAAGCACAAGTCGCCGCCAATGCCAAAGCACTCGCAAATGCGTTGATCGAGCGCGGCCACCACATCATCAGCGGTGGCACCGACAATCACTTGATGATGATCGACCTGCGCAAAAAAGACCCTGAACTCACGGGTAAAGTCGCGCAGATCGCTCTGGACGCAGCCAACATCACTGCCAACAAAAACACCGTCCCAGGTGAAACACGCAGCCCCTTCCAAACTAGCGGCATCCGTCTCGGCACCCCAGCGGTGACCAGCCGCGGCATGGTCGAGGCCGACATGCTGCGGATCGCTGAAGCAGTTGATCTGGTGCTCAGCGCACCGGCTGACGAGGGCGTTATCGCCCAAGCCCGCTCGATTGCTGAAGACCTCAGTGCGAAATACCCGCTGCCGTATCCGGCGTAGCTCAAGGTTCGCCGCGACAGACGCAGCGCAATTTTTCAAGAAGCCCACGTCCGCGTGGGCTGCTTTTTTTTACTGCCTCCTTCCAATCAGCAGCTGGTGGCATTCATTTCAGCGCCAGCGGATACAATCCTGGCGTAAAGCCAGTCACTACTTTTTTTTACTGCCTCCTTCTAATCAGCAGCTGGCGGCATTCATTTCAGCGTCACCGGATTCAATCCTGGCGTAAAGCCAGTCACTACGAATATTTCCTTCCAATCAGCAGCTGGTGGCATTCATTTCAGCGCCAGCGGATACAATCCTGGCGTAAAGCCAGTCACTACGAATATTTGTAGCGAGCAGGTTTATCCCGCGATCTTCAACCGATCCACCAGACCACAAGCCTTTCAATAAAGGGTCTACGCTCTCCCCCGGCGGTAGAAAACCACTCATATTGGCAAAAAATAGCCGCCAAAAAGAGTTGGACTTACTCAACAAACTGCGTAAATTTGGTGTTTAATTTAATAGCTGATTCACGCTATCACACATACCCCCACACGATTTTATTATAATCATGATCAAAACAAAATCCCCACGTTCAGGCTTCACCCTGATTGAACTCCTCACTGTTATCGCGATTATCGGCATCCTTGCCGCGATCCTTATTCCCGCGGTCGGCAAAGTCCGCCAAGTGGCACAAAAAATGAAGTCTTCGAGCAATATTCGCTCGATCGCGGTCTCCTATGCGACCTATTCAACTTCTGGTGGTCGAGTTAAAATTCTGACCGAATCTAAATTGTCTGGCGTCACTGGCGGAGTGTCCGTTCAAGGCGTCGCAGCTTTCTTAGCTGAAAAAGTTGACCTAACTGACTCCGCTATCTGGGTGATTGATAGCGATGAGAGCACACTCGGAGCAGACATCCCTGCCGTCATCGGCTATCGTGATAACAGCAATCTATGGAATGACGACAACTGGAGCGCAAGCATCCCACTTAGCTATGATTTCGCGCTTGGCGTTGGCGGCAATGACGCCACTTCAACCACACCATTGGTCTGGACGCGTGGACTTGAGAGTAGCGGAAACTGGGGCATCGAAACACCATGGAAACGTGGTGGCCATATCGCCTTCCTCGATGGCCACGTCCAATTTTACAATGAATTAGATAAAGACGAAGATGGTGCGCTTTCTAATCCAACGAATGGACAGTCAACGAACGACATCAATGATGTTGTTGGCGCGGGCGTTAGCACAAACAAACAAATCCTTAAAGCCGAATCAGCCAGCTAATCGAACCTTCCGATCTCAAAAACCCGGACTCGTGAGAGTCCGGGTTTTTCTTTGCCTACTTATCAACTTAGGCATTGTTGCCGCGCGTCAAAGTTCGCGAACATCGGCACTCATGCAAGACCGCCACCACACGATCGACCGACTCCCCTGATTTTTCACAAGTAAGACTATTGATGAAAAACCGTGCGCATTTAGTTCAATCAAGCTTGATCTATCGAGGGATATGCTGCGTCGTTTCCACCTAGATGTCATGCGAATCCCAATGGCTACGCATGGAAATGACGGAGCATTTCCCTCCAGCATTCAGATGCGCAATACATTTCCGAAATGGTATAAAACTCCAGATTAAATTGGACTTTTCTTTGTTTATCTTTGAAATTTTGGGATTGTTTAAAGCTCAGCTCATCCATTAGTTAGAACTCATAATGTCCGATCCGATTTATATCCTTGGCCACAAGAATCCCGACGCTGATGCGATTTGCTCTGCGCTCGCCTACGAAGCCTACAAGCACGCCATCGGTGAAACCGAGTATATCGCGGCTCGTTGTGGCAACTCGAATGCACGGATCGACGCCATCTTAGAGCACTTCAACGTGCCCCTGCCCCTTTTTATCGGCGATGTCACACCACGCGTGGAAAATATCATGCAATCGGAAGTGCGCTCGCTCAGCAAAGATAGCACCTGCGCCGAGGCACTCGAGTTGATCGATAAATATGACGTGCGCGCCCTGCCCGTGGTGGATGACAACGGCCATCTCGAAGGCCTGATCTCCATTTTCCAGTTGGGCGAATTCTTCATCCCCAAGCCAAGTGAGCCGATCAAGATGCGCCGTGTGCACACCTGCATCGGCGCCATCATTCGTTCGCTCAGCGCCACCGTGCTGCACCAAGATCGCGCTGACGTGGTCGAAGAACTATTCGTACGCGTCGGCGCCATGGACATTCGCACCTTCGGCAACAATCATAAGGAGAGGGGCACCAACGCCAATACCAGCGTCATCGTCGTCGGCGACCGTCGAGACATCCAGGAACGCTGCCTACAGCTTGGCGTCCGCCTGCTGGTGATCACCGGCAGCCTCGAAGTCGACGCCGACATCATCGAGCGGGCCAAAGAGCATAACGTTTCGCTGATCGTTAGCCCTTACGACTCTGCCTCCACATCTTGGATCATCCGCACCGCCACCCACATCGATTCACTGATCGACACCGACGTGAAGTGCTTCAAGGCCGAAGATCGAATCGAATCCGTCAAGCGCCGGATCGCCAATTCCAACGACTCGCTGTACATGGTGACCAACGAGGACAAGGCGCTAGTCGGCGTGTTCTCTAAAAGCGACATTCTGCGCCCCAGTCGCACACGCATCGCGCTGGTGGACCACAACGAGCTCGGCCAAGCCGTGAACGGCGCTAAGCATGTGCAAATCACCGAAATTCTAGATCACCACCGCCTCGGCAACATTCCGACTGATCAACCCATTCTGTTCATCAATCGACCAGTCGGCTCGACCTGCTCAATTATCGCTGACCTATTTCGCGCCCAATCGTTGACACCGACGCCAGCCATGGCAGGCATGATGATGTCTGGGATTATTTCCGACACCCTGCTTCTCAATAGTCCAACGACGACCCCCCTCGAAAGCGAACTGCTCGATTGGCTCTCACCGATTGCCGGAATCTGCGCCGAAGAACTGGCGAAGCTGATTTTCTCATCCGGCTCGGTAATTATCAATCACGCCCCCGAAGAAGTGGTTTGCTCTGACTGCAAGCGTTACTCCGATGGCGACATCAGTTACTCAGTTTCTCAGATCGAAGAACTAGGATTTGCTAATTTCTGGAAACACGAAAATGTCCTCGACCTTGCGCTCGAAGCCTACCGTAAAGAAGAAGGGCTGCTCTTCAGCTTCCTGCTAGTGACTGATATTAATACCCAAGATTCTCTGCTGGTGGTGGCTGGCAGTGACGAGCTCAAGGGCCAGATCAACTATCCACAGAAGGGCCAAAACAATATTTACGATTTAGCGGGGATCGTTAGCCGCAAGAAGCAGCTGATCCCCTATATTTCGACGCTGTTGAAGACCATGGGCGTCTTGGGCTAGAGTGCCACCACTGCAACGCTCCCCGATCTTACGATCGAGGCCACACAGCTCCAGCCGCCGCCCATGCGAGCAGCGGTTCAGGGCATAACACACGTGACTACTGCATCAGTAACGCATCGCCATCGAGCGTGAAGCGCACCGTACTTTGCTCGGCAACAGCGCCGCTGAGAATGCCGCGCGCCAGGCGCGTCTCGACCTGCTTCTGCAAGAAGCGCTTGAGGGGGCGTGCACCATAGACAGGGTCGTAACCCTTCTCACCAATCCACGCACTAGCCGCTTGGTCGAACTCGATTACGATCTGCCGATCGGCAAGCCGTGCATTGAGCTGGGCGAGCAAGAGGTCGACGATCTCAGTGATCTCTTCAAGCGTGAGTGGCTTAAACAAAATAACGTCGTCGATACGATTGAGAAACTCAGGGCGGAAGCCTTGACGCAACTCTGTCATCACAGAATCGCGGACTGTTTCCGGTATTTGATCTCCGGATACACCTTCAGTTAAATAACGGCTGCCGACATTGGAGGTCATAATGATCACCGTGTTCTTAAAGTCCACGGTATGCCCCTGTGAATCAGTAATACGGCCGTCGTCCATCACTTGCAGCAAGACGTTGAAAACATCCGGGTGCGCCTTTTCGATTTCGTCGAACAGCACGACGCTATAAGGCTTGCGGCGCACCGCTTCAGTGAGCTGACCGCCTTCATCATAACCGACATAGCCTGGAGGCGCACCAATCAATCGAGCCACCGAGTGTTTCTCCATATATTCGGACATGTCGAGGCGCACGATGTTGTCGATCGAATCAAACAGTGTCGCGGCGAGCGTGCGGGCTAACTCCGTCTTGCCGACACCTGTCGGCCCGAGGAACAGAAAGCTGCCAATCGGCCGGCGCGGATCTTTAATCCCCGCACGCGCTCGCAGGATCGCTTCAGAGACGAGTGTGACCGCTTCATCTTGGCCAACCACACTTTCGTGTAAGACTTCGTCCAAGCGGAGCAGTTTCTCGCGCTCGCCCTCGACCAGCCGCGTCACGGGCACGCCAGTCCACTTCGAGACGATGTCGGCGATCTCGTCTTGTGAGACTTCCTCCTTCAATAGTGCGCCCTCCTTGGCCTCAACCGCTTCGAGTGCTTGTAGCTGCTCTTCCAGCTCTGGCATCTTACCATGCCGCAGCTGGGCGACGGTATTGAGGTCGTATTCGCGCTCGGCTTTTTCCATGGCGATACGGGTGACATCGAGCTCTTCGCGCACGGCGCGGATCTCGTCAATGGCGCCCTTCTCGTTGTCCCACTGCGCACGGAAGACGCCCGCCTCTTCACGCACATTCGCGAGCTCCTTAGACAGTACCTTCAGACGCGCCTTGGAGGCGTCATCCTTCTCGTTCTGCAACGCGGCCTCTTCGATTTCTAGTCTTAGCGCACGCCGCGTGAGCGCGTCGAGTTCCTGCGGCATGCTGTCCATCTCGGTACGGATCATTGCGCAGGCTTCGTCCACCAGGTCGATCGCTTTATCGGGCAGAAAGCGGTCGGTGATATAACGATGCGAGAGCACCGCGGCTTGCACCAGCGCGTTATCTTGAATGCGCACGCCATGGAACAGTTCGAAGCGCTCACGAATGCCGCGAAGAATCGAAATGGTATCTTCAACAGTGGGCTGATCCACCTGCACTGGTTGGAAGCGGCGCTCGAGGGCGGCATCTTTCTCGATGTATTGTCGATACTCATCGAGGGTGGTGGCACCGATACAGTGCAGCTCGCCACGCGCCAACATCGGCTTGAGCATATTGCCCGCGTCCATTGCACCTTCAGACTTGCCCGCACCGACGATCGTATGCAGCTCATCAATAAACAGTAGAATGCGCCCCTCGCTGGACTTCACTTCAGCGAGGACGGCCTTGAGGCGCTCCTCAAATTCACCACGATATTTAGCACCCGCGATCAGCGAACCCATATCGAGGGCAAAGATGGTCTTATCTTTGAGACCCTCGGAGACGTCGCCACGCACAATCCGCTGGGCGAGGCCTTCGACGATCGCAGTCTTACCAACTCCAGGCTCACCGATTAGCACCGGATTATTCTTGGTCTTGCGCGACAGGATGCGAACCACTCGGCGGATCTCTTCATCTCGTCCAATCACTGGGTCCATTTTACCCTTGCGCGCCTGTTCGACCAGATCGATGCCGTATTTCTGCAGCGCCTCGAAAGTCGTCTCTGGATGACGGCTAGTAACTTTTTGACCGCTACGTAACGATTTAAGAACCTCTAGCACCTTATTATGATCGAGTGTAAACTGCTCAAAGAACTGGCCGAGCTTGCTACTCGAGTCAGCGCTCAACAGACCGAGCAACAAGTGTTCGGTGCTGACGAATTCATCCTGCAGCTTGATTTTCTCTTTATCCGCCTGCGAAATCACCTGCTGAAGCGCCGACGAGACATAGACCTGACTGACGTTGACGCTGCCGGTGGCTTTGGGCAGCTTGTCGACTTCACGTTGCGTAGCGAGTTGCACCGCAGCCGGCGTGATTTGCAATCGCTCCAATAGGCTGGGCACAATGCCACCTTCTTGTTGAACCAGAGCAAGAAGGAGATGCCAGACGTCGATCTCCTGCTGACCGTGACGACGCGCAAGGTTCTGCGCCTCCTGCACGGCAAAGGCGGATTTCTCGGTAAATGTGTTAAAATCAATATTCATCCCTATCACTCTTGCATAACTCGTTCCAACTGACGAACCAAGTAATTAATTCTCGGCAAAACATTATCAGTAAAGGACTTACGACGCACACAGAGCAAACACTGCCGAATATAAGACGAACAAAGCGGGACAATTAGCCATCATTGGCGACAAAATGGCACACTCGAGTGCGATGGATGACTCTCGACAAGGCCAGCGTATCTCACCACTTATTTAGGGAGTATGCCGCGCCTAAAACAAACTACACTCGCCTATTTAAGCGCCACACTCATCGTGGCTGCTGCTTGCCAACTATCCGCTTTTGAACAAGGCACCTATTTTATTTATCAGTTGGTCGAACAAAGTGACGCACCAGTCATCGACAATCGCCTCGCAGTAGACAGCCAACTGTTCGCCAAAGCAAAAACTGCTGTAGTGACACGCACGGCCGAAGTCTCAGAGTTCGAGATGGACTACACCTCTCTGGGCAGGACTGACACCTCCGGCTTTGAGTCGAGCCAGACATACAACACTGATCTGGAAACGACTAGTGAGGCATCCGCCTTTGACATTGGTACGCAAGAAACGGTTTCACTTTTTTGATCATGAGCCACTGATCCGGAAACTGTTTTTTAATTGCCGCGCAGTCGCGCCAAGAGGCCGCAAGGAGTCTTTAGTGGCAGGCGTCAGACTTGGCAGGGAGCAGTTCACTGGCAGGGACGACCTCCGTGTCGTCCGCATTGCCCCTGACCATATGGTGCTGCGGTCCGCGCGGAGGCGGACCCTCCCCGGCGGGCCACTCCAGATTGCTTCGCCATCTGCGTAAAGCCTGCGGCAAAGTTGCGCGTTCGAGGTTCAAAGTGCCGATGTGCTACGCCTTGTTGACCTTCGCCGCACGTTGTCGGTTCGGGTAGAGCGTCCGACAGACAGGACAGATGGTACCATCGCAGCCGCGCGCCGAGCAATACTCACGGCCATAATAAATAATCTGCAAGTGCAAGTCGTTCCAACTCGTTTCAGGGAACAGCCGCTTCAGATCACGCTCGGTCTGCACCACACTCTTACCATCTGTTAAGCCCCAGCGCTGCGCAAGGCGATGAATATGCGTGTCGACCGCAAACGCTGGCACGCCGAACGCCTGCGACATGACCACCGACGCGGTCTTATGCCCCACCCCCGGAAAGGTCTCCAGTATCGCCATATCAGCAGGCACTACGCCGCCATGATCTTCGACCAGCATCCGCGACAGCCCGGCGATGCCCTTCGACTTCATCGGCGACAGTCCACAGGGCCGAATAATCTCGCGAATCTCCTCAACCGGCACGTGCAGCATCGCCTCCGGGGTATCCGCGCGCGCAAACAGTGTCGGCGTGATTTGGTTGACCCGCACGTCGGTGCACTGCGCCGAGAGCAGCACCGCGATCAGCAAGGTATACGGATCCTTATGATCCAACGGGATCGGCGGATTCGGATACAGCTCCTGCAAACGTTGAAGGACATATGCAGCGCGCGCTTTTTTAATCATAGGAATATTGATACATTCGCAAGCGACTGTGCACCACGAAAAAATGTATCGACGATTACTCAAGGCGCACACTGCATTTCAGGATGGGGCGTGGGCGAGTCGCCCGCACCACTTGGCTAACGAGGGCGAGTCGCCCGCATCACTTGGCTAACGTGGGCGAGTCGCCCGCACCACTTGGCTAACGTGGGCGAGTCGCCCGCACCACTTGGCTAATGTGGGCGAGTCGCCCGCATCACTTGGCTAACGTGGGCGAGTCGCCAGCGTCACTTGGCTAATGTGGGCGAGTCGCCCGCATCACTTGA
>Ga0115005_10004059_pt1 | contig 11688 bp, 9 predicted proteins | sample ArcOceMetagenome_FD_87163 | JGI IMG/M metagenome (GOLD analysis project Ga0115005, IMG submission 87163) | Marine eukaryotic phytoplankton communities from Arctic Ocean - Arctic Ocean - Greenland ARC118M Metagenome | ecosystem: Environmental > Aquatic > Marine > Oceanic | place: Arctic Ocean...
ACCACCACACCGACAACCACACCGACACCCACACCGACGCCACCCACGCCGACGCCAACAGAAATACTCCAACGCCCCAACCCTCCCCACTCCGGCAGCGTCGAACCTCCACGTCTTCGCACAAGAAGGAACGCTCCTTTGACCCCACCCTTGAATCCGAACCCTCCACTTCTCCTGAAAGCAGAAGACGTCGGGAACAAGAAGGACGTCTGACACCAACTTTTGTTCGGAGTACTTCGATGGACGATCACATGGCCTATGTCATTGAAGTCGCCTACCGCCGTTCGTTCGAAGAAGAAGACGACAACACTGATTTAATCCCAGTCGATGAACAAGAAATCCATTGGACGGTCAAACACCGGTATTCCGACTACGCCAAACTTCACAATGAACTGCTTCAAATGAATTTTCGTGAAGACGATTTGCCTTCTTTACCGCCTAAAAGATGGTTGTTCAACCAAGACCCAACGTTTGTGAACCAAAGAATGGACGACTTACAAAATTACACTGCCCTGCTACTGTCCGTTCCCCGAATTGCTAAAACACGAGCCGTCAAACATTTCTTTCAAGTCACGGAACATTTACAAGCCTACGACGAAAGCAGTCAAGGAACAGGACACCAGAACCAGAACAACAGCAGTGGTGCCGTGTCAAATTGGTCAAATGCATCGTCCGACGGTGGTGGTGGAAGTGACAGTGGCAAAAGATCGCCGTCGCCCTACATCAACGCCAGTGGAAGAACGTCGCCGGGCGGTGGTAAAATTTTACCCGACTCGGTCACGGGTGGTTTTCAACCGATTACGTTGGTGGCGATTGGTTCGGACAACACTGTTGTGGCGTCGACAGATCTGGCCTCCTTTCAACGTGAAGTCTTTTTGACTCTGCCGTGGAAACACCGCAACACACCGTTGGAAGTACGTTTTGAAGACGGCACCTATTTAAGTTTTGCTGGAAAAAACAATGCTGCCCGTGGTGAGCGTCGTTTGGCAATCAAAAAAAGAAGTGCTGCTTTTGAAACCGAACGAGCTGCGTTGGGAAACGTGTTGGTGCGCGTGCGGCTTCGTACGAACAAAATCAACCATGGGGCTGGCACTGCCCACAGAAGCGGTGGTGGTCAAAGTGCTGGTGGTCGCAACAGCAATGTGCATACGTTGGCAAATCTTCCCAATGCCAACCGGCAACTTTTTACCTTGTTCGTAGGGTTTGTGGTTGCCATTTCCTTGGGTTGGTTGGCCATGCGTATGGACGCACCCGTCGCGACCATCCTTAGTGTCCCACTGTTGCCCATGTGCATTGTCTTGGGGATTGTGTTTGGTGACGCTCGAAACAAAGCGGCAAACATTGCTGGGAGCGGGAGTGGTGGACGTGGCAATGGCAGTGTGGCCCATGGCAGTGGGGGAGACGCCGATCAAAACTATTTGCTGAGTGTGGGTGTCACATTGGTCGAATGGCAAAATGGCATCGATGACACGGATTCACCCACAAAGGGCAGCAGCAACGGTACCGAGGTCGGTGGGGGAGATCTTCCGGAATACGTGGATATGACCGGTGAATGGATACCGGACGCGTCGTTGTCCAAAACAAACTTAGAACCCATGACGAAAGCATTGGGGGTTGGTTGGGCCATGCGAAAAATTGTCAATCGATTGAATTTGACCACCGTCATCGTGCACACCCCCCTTGATTTTGATCGATACGATTGCATGAATGGTAAACGAGCGGGAGACGAAAAACCACCGTTTTTGTTGGACGGTGGTCGTCGAAAAATTGGGGGCGATGATCCCAAAGACCCCGAAGCGTATGTGCATACGAAATGTTGGAGCATGCCCGAAGAGGCCGTGGTGGTGGTGGAGACTACGATTCCCAAAAGCAAGAACGGTGGTGCAGTGCTGACCGATCGTTTGAGTTTGGAAAACAATGGTGAATGGTTGCGGCAATACATTAAAATAGTGGCGACAGGGCAAGAACCCGTGTACGTCGATCGTATTTTGATCCGAACGAAACCGGGGACCGCAAAGAAGAGGGAGAGAGATGGCACGTGGTAGACGTCGGAAGTTCCTTATTTTTTGTTACATGTCATACTGTTGTACCTGTAGTCATAAAGTGTATATTATGATCATATAAAAATATAAAAATATTATATTTTTATTACATTCATATACAGCCGGGTAAAATACAGGTGACAACCGGGTAATATAGATGGTATAAAAAGAGATTGCTTTCATCTGTTCATACTTTCATCAAAAACTTGATGTTTATCTGTACTGTACAAATGAAGATATATGTACCACACACTCCCTACGCTACCCAGTACCGGGTACGACCTATTTCAGGCATGTATCGACCACGTATTTAACCTGGTCGTTCCAAGCATGTTCCTTTCTGATCAACTCCTCCAGCATATGATCCATTCCTTTGTCACTTTCCATGACAATATTGGTAAATTCCTTCATCATCGCATTGAACGCATGCAGTCGACCTTTCAACACACAACTGTGCGCATGTGTGCGATAGGATTCCATGCTTTCACTCAATGAATTCAACAATTCAAGTTGTTTCAACCTTCTTTCTTCCCTTCTTTCATCTCTTTCTTTGATTAAACCTTCGTATTCAATACGCACGGGCGGCAGTATTTTAATCAATTCGTTTTGCACCTCCATTAATTTCTTGCCTTTGGTTTTTTTATTCAATTTCAATATCAATCCACGAACATCGTCAATATTGGTCATGTTCAATACTTCTTCGTCCGTGGGCAACAGATATTTGTCGTCGTCGTCGTCGTCGTCCATCATTGAGGCACTCTCCCCGTCTTCTTCATTGCCTTCCTGTTCAACAACAGGTGTGTGTGTTTTAGAATATTCTTTCGCATCACCGATCAATTTACCCAGTTTGACATCTAAACCAAACAAGGATAATTTATGAATCGGTATGCCGTTCCACTTCTTTCTTGGACCACGAAATCCTTCCTTTGTCTCTGAACTCTCGTTGCCAGTGCCGTTGCTTTTCATTTCTTTGTTCAATCGGATTTTTCGCATTGATTTCAATGTTTTTCGTTTTGTTTTCACCACAACTTCGTCCTCGTAAACCAATAAATCTTTCTCCATCACAATACTGTCCATAATGAATAAAAAGATCGCGGTATTTTCATTCAATTGAGTGTGAAACTCGTGTGCGTGTTTCTTGCACAAAATTAATAATTTTTGCCTTGTCGATTGGATCAATACTTCGACTTCTTTCGATCGATCGTATTCCGATTGATTCAAGTGATTCAATTCTTCTTGGTGATTCACGCTGCCTAATTCGGGTCGGAGCAAAGCTTCGTGGTGGTGCCGTACATCCACAAAGACATTGTACTTGGATGAAAATTTAGTTTTCAACGTTTTCCAATGTTTGGTCAAACGATTGATCGATTTAAAACAAAAACTATTTAAGGACGAGAGATGAAAGAAAGAGACGCGAACAAATGTATCAGCAACAGTCTTTTTTTGTAATTACATGAAGCAATGCCAATGCAACAACCAATGGCTTTGTTAACTTACGACACAAAGGAATTGTGCACGGGTGTAGTGGCCATAACATGCGCAAATGCATTAATTTGTGCTCTGTAAACTTTTCTTGCTTCTTTTTCATACGCGATCGCATTTGTTCTTGTTTTTTTCAACCATACTCTTAATCTTTCGGGGCATTGGTCTTCGCCCAATTGATCCAGTTTACCAACTTCTTCGTACAATTGAACAGTATCTTTTAAACATTTGGACTCCATCACATCCAACGATGCATCAAAGGTACCCCGCAAATTATCGGTTGGTCCAACGAGATACAAAGAATCAACATTTGATGTTGTGCTGTTTGGTACTGGAATATCAATTGGAATTTCGATATCGGCGCGCAGTGCTGATAAATATCGTCCTGGAAGAAAACGGGGGGGTGGGGATCAAATGTGAGTGGGCTGGATACACCTGCAACTGCCATATGCCATCTACAAAAGAGTTCTACCACATAGTTCTGACGCCTGGTCCTTACCTCTTTTCACTAATTTTTTTCTCAAACATAAGATGCAACGTAACAACACTTGATCAATGTTAATACCATTCAATTGCATCATTTTGATTTCTTCCGGTGACATTCCGTTGTTTGTATCGCCACCACCGCCGCCGCCGCCGCCATTGCTGCCCAGTTCAAAATCAAGCACAATTTGTGGCACATTGATTTTTTCTTTAAAGTCTTTGGATATTTGTATTGTACCAATTGTTTCAATGATATTTAACAAGGATTTAATTTCCGATTCACTGGCGGTTGATTGATTGACTTCGCTGCGTATGCGTTCTTGTGCATGTCTCCTTGGACCACCAAATTTTTTGCCCAACCCTTCTTTCATTGATAAATCAGTCAATGCTTCTGAATAAGTAACTTTGTATTTTTCGAATTCTTGCAAACATGTTTCTATAGACGACAAACAGAAAAAAGGGGAGGAAGGGGAGGAAGAACGAGAAAGAACAGTGAGTGATGGGTGTACAGACCTATGCTTTGCAATATTTGACGATTGGTTTACCTTGATCTATTCTAATTTTTTCAATGTCTTGATGATGAACATTTATTTGTCTTTCAAAAGTATACATAATGTCACTGATGCTACTGATGCAGGTATTGACTTCTTTTTCAGCATATTCACCACCATCTTCAAACAAGATGCTGGCTTCTTTGAAGGCTTTGTTACGGTTGGAAAACAGTTCGTGCGTGTGATCGCACAGTTCATTCAATTCATGGCGGTATTCCGCTGATTTTTCAATGAATTCCGACGTGACATTTTTACCTTTGCCCAGCAATCCTTGCAACGCTGCCAAACTTGATTGTGTTGGCAACAATTCCAACAATGCACTTACTTGTTGGTGATAAAATACCATCCCTTGTTTGGTCGTTTCAACTGCACCATTGAAATTATTTTTTAATTCTAAATTATTGCCATGAAAAAAACAAGGAATGCAATACGGTTTCGTGTTAGGCGTTTGACAATTATCAACAACATCAACAACATCAACAACATCAACAACATCAACAACAGTACTCAACATACCTTTCATTTTAATTTTCATGTCTCGTTCATGTCGTGCCAATCGTCGACGATGGTTTTGCAATTCGCCAACTCTTGGTTGCATGGCTTGAACCTCGGCTCTACCTTTTCTTGGCCAATGCAAACGAATTCTTTCTTCCAATTGTTTGTACAAGACTTTGCATCTCTTTTTAGTCAATATTTTGGTATTTTTAATTCTCACTTGATGCTCGTTGGACAAGGTACTTAATGCTAAAGTACGCGTATTCACCAAAGCTGTTCTCATCGTTTCAGCATTTAAATGTATATGCAAAATTACTTGTGTGCCGTCGTTGTCCTTGGGCATTAATTGCTTCACAGTATCTGGTGAGTTCTCCATGGGCAGAGAGATCTCGGCGACCTCTTCATTGCCAACTAGTTTGATGTTGTTTTCTTCTTCAGCATTGATTTCTCCTGTTCCCCCTTCCGCTCCTTCGCCTTCTTTCTCCTTCTTTTCGTCTGCAACAATATTACTACTGCCATTGCCACTTTTGAAATTCATTTCATTCATTGTTTTATAATGATTGGCGTACGATTGTTTTACTTTAATGTCTTTCTCCTCTTCCTCACAAACATCAACCGATGGTGTTGCAAATTCATTTGTAATGTCTGTTTCGCTTTTAATTTCATAATACGTTCTTTTGTACATCTGTTTGGAACCGCGCAAACTAAAATTAAGGAGTGGATGGAGAAGGGTACATGGACGATGGAATATGCAAGTTAAGTTAGAAACAATAGAAATTTCAGAGACACTCGGTTGAAGATGTACCTTGTATGAAATGGGTTGAATGGCGATTTATCATTTAAATCTTCGTGTGCAATGGTGGAATCCGATGGAAAAGGCAAATAACCAAACATCGATGGATGGATTTCTTTCGGGTTCTTTTCCAAAGGTACCTAAAAAGAGAAGAGAGAATAACGAGCCAAATGCATGCCCACACGTTAATCGTATTAATCGTATAAATGTCACTCAACAACAGCAACACATTTTAAAAACGTACCACTTTTGGATTTAAAATGGACAGGACATTCATGGCATATTGAGGTACGGGTGGTACACTGTCGTTTAAGGGCGGTGTTGGAAACAGATCACGTGGTCGACGCGGTTTATAACCAATGAACGATGAGTGTACAACGGTTGGATTTGGAAGACCTTCGTTTTTTTCTTGTTTCTTTTCTTTTTTCTTGGCTTTTTTTTTCTCCATTTCAACACCCATGCTCTTTTCTTCTTCCCCATTTCCTTCTTCTTCTTCCGCGTCGTCTTCATCGTCATCATCTTCTTCGTCGTTGTCGTCGTCTTCATTTTCACCATCATCTTCGTCGTCTTCGTCTGCCTCCTCCTCGTTGTCCTCATCTCCCTCTTCCGGTTCAATTACATTGCCATCACCATCCAATTGTTGTTCCGTTGCTTCATCATTATCGACAGCAGTCGCACCATCCACACCATCAATGCTCTCCCCCACTTTTACATCTGCCTCCTCCTCCTCTTCCTCGACTTTTTTGTCTTTGAATGTATCCCCCAATTTACTTTGTAAATCGTCGTACGCAATCTTGGCCGCCAATTCATCTCGAGCACGTTGGCACATACCACTGTCTTCCATTGCTGTTTCCAAAGCCCAATTTCCCTTTTTAGCTTTTTTATCTTGCTCAATAATCAACATCATCATCTGGGTTTCATCTTCGTTCAATGCTGGCCATATCGGTGCACTGTGCAAAGCCGCTTGAACCGCTTTAGATGGGTAAAATCCTAATATATGACACAAGGCATCTCGGGTTGTTTCTGCTTCCTGTATAACATGAGAGGGATGTATTTTGGCTTTTTTTTTCGTCGTCTTGGCATATTTGCGGTATTGTTTTTGCAATGCATCTAAACATTTCAAAACCGACTCCATCGCAGCATTCAATGTTTTCGTATCTTCTGAATGCCTTACTTTGTACAATTCTGATTTGATGTTTCTTTCCATTGAATCAATTAAATCTTCGCTTTTATCATGCATGATTGCCAACACGTGATCCATATTACAATCGACAATATCTACTTTGGCGGCGTGGTTTTCAAATAATTTACTGAAGAAAAAAAAGGGAACAAAAAAAAAATTAAAAAAGTTAGGTTGAATGTCTTACAAGTTACCAACAAGAATACCAACAAAAACCAGCAAACAATCAACGACGTATCCCCCACGTACCTCAATTTGGTAAAGAATTGAAAGTATTTGATGCCACCCTCTCTGATTGTATCGTTTTGTGTACGCAATGCAATTCTTGTTTGTGAAAGCAATATTTCTTGTTCTTGTTTTCTACAAATGATTGGGTAATGGCATTCGTCTTGTATCACTGTATCAACCAATTCATTGGCGTTCATTTGATCTTCCATGGCAGTCTGTATGCGTTTCATTACTTCAATCATGTTTGAAGGCAGCATTGATACAAATAAAATGGACGCGATTCTTCTTTGCCCTTCTCTTATTTGTACTAATCTTTCGGGCAGTATCAATGGTACAAAAGAACCACCTTTTTTCTTGGGGATACTCGTCGTCGCCGCACCACTGCCACCACGTGGTTGGGGTGAAGCAGTTGTGTTGGCTGTTTGTGGTCGTGTACTACGACCATCACTCGTCGACATGAATTCATCCGACACATCTGTTTTTGGATCAAGTAACAATAGACTTTCTTTCAATTCATTGACGACATTTGAATCAACACCATTGCATCGGCACAATTTGATTGTATTTCGTATGACTTTTGGTATTAATTTTAATAATTTTGTTTGGCTGCATGATCTCATTTTTTCACTGGTGACGCGTAAACCTTCTAACAAATCATACTTTCCTTGAATTTCCAATTCTTTTGGAAAACTGCTGGCGCTGGTTAACAATTGCGCTAACTCATTCATTTTTTGTACATTGTCACTGTACATCAATGAGTGGTGTCCTGTGCCCATGAAAGAAGAAAAAAATGTGTCAGTGGACCCGCAAGTTCTTTTTGTTGGCAAGAGAACGTTTGTCAAAAGAACTTTGCCAACACGGTATAAGGTTGAAAACAAGTCGCTTACCTTTTTTTAAGCCATCCAAAATAATGTGCAAACATTTTTTCAAGTCACCCCCACTCCTACGAATCAAAAAAACAACAACAAAAATTCCACAATTTAGAACTGTTGCTCAAACAAAGACCATTGCTTCGACCTTTATGATTTCAACGTACCTGTATAAATCTTCCAAGTCTACTTTTAATTCAACCAACAGAACTTTAAATTCTGTGTACAAATCTCGAATTGGTATTGGTAAAGACATTGCACTGAATTCATGCAACAACTGTCTTAAATGTTCTCTGACTAAACGGCTGTCATGTTCACTTTCATGCAACAATACATCTAAATGGGTTAATATTTCATCAACGGCATCGTCTTCTTGGTTTTCCAAGACCACAATTTTTTTAGATGTTTCTTTGACGATGGCATTGGTCAAAGAATAAGGCCCATCTTCGTGCAAGGCATTTACCATACCGAATATAATCTCTTCCCGTGTTGCATGCCTGACCAATTGTTCTTGGCGCACTTGAGTGTAATATTTTTGTCTTTTGGGTGGATTTGTAAATTGTTTACTTTCAATTGTTTGATGAAATTCATCAATAGCACGTTGATGCCTTAATTGTCGCCATTGGTATTCTTTTGCGGCCCAATCGCATCGACATTGGACAACTTCCTCAACGTGCATTCTTCTTAGCCGTGCGATGACATCTTCAAACGCTCGTGTGTTGGTAACAATTACTTCGTTGGTTAGAAATGCACCTGTACAATTGGGGAAAAGGAAAAGGAAGGAAGAAAGAACATTGAAACGGGTTAAACACGTGAGCCCAGGGCTGCAAAAATTCCACTTAACAAATCAAGCAGAGCAAGCCATGCAAACCATGCAGCCACGAGCATGCTACACACACACACACATCTTTGCCCTTCTTTACACTTTACACTTACGACTTTCAACCAAACGAATTGCTTCGTCTCTCAACAAATATCCAACACCCACAATGGATTCCGCCAACGTACTTAAAGCGGCACCAATTTGTTGGCTTCGCATGGTTTCAATGTTCATTAAAAAACTGGCGTATTTTTCAATGTAATTTTTACGTGCAAGCAAAGAAATGTTGGTCTCCTTCCATATGTTCAATACATCTTCATGTGACATGTATTTTAATTTTTCATCGTCGTCTAATAATTTCAAGTTGTTTTTGATTACAATGTCAATTTCAATTAATTCGTCGTCTCTTAAATAACGGCATTGTTCAATCACATGCTGTTCCAACTCTTCGGCAATGTTGACCACGTTCTGATCGTAATCTTTCATGGCCTTGTCGTGGTTCAATTTTCTTGATTGATTGATTCGATCAATGGCTTTTGAATGATTCACACCTTTGTTGAGAACTTGATCGTATTGCAATCGACCTTCTTCCGATACTTGACCAACAGAACTTGCTTCTTCCACTAATATTTGAGCCAACTCTTCGGCGCCACGAATGGGTTTCTGTACCATTGACATGTCAATACCGACACCTGTCGGTTTTAACGAGGCAGTGCCGTACTCTCTGGTTTGCAACAATTTGTTTGCCAACATCATTTCCGACAGGGCCACGTTCTGAAATGTTTTACCATGCATTGTACGATAGACTTGATCGGTCTCCTCTTTTGTACCCATCACAAACGAGACACTGGCCATCTGTTGCTCCTGCGCCGTGGGCAGGGCGTTTGTATTGTCCATCTCCGATCAACAACAAATCGTACTGTAACGTTAAACTGTGGTCACTGGAGCGAAGACCCCATCTGCTCTCTGGCCCCCCCTCCCAACAATTTTTACATTCTGATCGTTCTACTTGGTAATGTTTTAACCGGAGCCGACTGTAGCTGGTTGCAGAACGATCAAGTCCTCAACAAATGTTCAGAAGTGCCCGGATGTATGCTCCTCCTCGACCATCACCCATGGTCAGAACACTACGAGGTGAGAAACACACACATGCAATTATCTTCCCCGCCTCCACCCCTTTCCCCATCCCAGAACACACGCCACCCGCGCGTTGGTGAAAAGAGTACAATACACATCTGTCGGGTTATTGGTTTCAAGATTTAAATCTGCGCAAAGCCATTCACTCTATTCATTTAGTGTGCAATACTTTTGTGCCTGTTTGATTTTGCAATCGAGCTCCCCCCATTTGTGAACGTTCCTGAACGTTTGTTGTATTCTCATCCATCATCCATTCATTGGTACGCGCATACATGAACAATACTTTCAATAGTATTTTGTGAATTTGAATAAATCGCATTGATTTATAAAAAAACGACAAAACCGAATTTATGAGACAGATAATTGAAATGCTTTTTATCTGCCAAAGGCATTTGGTACATTACCCACAAAACGATCCGCTGTCAAACTGACTCGAATCAGTTTGATTTGGTACTTACCCACAAAAACTCCCCTTTGATCCGATATCCTCTTCATCAAACTGACTCGAATCGTCTGTTATATTTTTTCTCTTGCCCACCGAAGGTTTGGCCTGCATACACACATTTGAAACAGTAAGTCTACGTCAAATATTATTTGTTCTCGTCCCTCGTCCCTCGTCCCTCGTCCTGCATCTTCCTCCTCCTCCTCCTCCTCTTCCCTCCTCCATGGATATGAAAGAAGGCTGTGCGAATTCAAAGTTTATTGTCGCAATATGCCGTTACACATATCCCAGATTCAGAGCGTAACGCAAAGAGCGGTTTAATTCAGGTTTCTTAGCATTCAAGTCTTCGATGTTTTAAAAAGAAGTATACTGAACCGTACATTATTGGTCGTTTTATTGGTGTACATTATTGGTTGGAATGTAGTTTGCTGACAACTGACACTGACCATTCGACATTGTTTTTGTTGTTGTGCCATCGTGGTGTTGTCTTTATTTAAATATGAAGGTGGAAATGAACGTTGAAAAACAATGTCGTACAAGGTATCATTGGGCGTCAGTCTAAGAAATAGTCGAAAGAAAAAAGACTCGGGTTATGTCGGAACACAAAAGATGCGTCGCAAAATGTTTTTATAAAAACATTGTACTGAGAGACAGATTTCCAGCACCTGTATCCGAGGTTCGTACCTTTGTACAGGAGAATTTAAAAAGGTTGTATTTGTTGAATTGCGCGTGAAAACGTAGTGGCGAGTGAAGAAAGAAGAGTGAAGAGCAGATCAAACTACCCAGAACAGTTCCTGGCAGTCGAAATATTATTTGTGTGTACCGGATTTTAGATGTAGTCTACAGGTAGGTACACAGTCACACGTCACACGTCACACTTGCACGTGGTCACTGTGTCCTGTGTGTACACACAGATTTAACATCCTAGAAGGTAGAAATCTACGCCCAAGTAGTAACTGGTATAAGAAAGGGTTGAAAAAAAATATATCAAATACTGTAAAGAAATAGAATCAAATAAAATAAATATATATACCAGGTACAAAATATAATATATTTATTCGGTACATGTGTGTGTACACACGGGTTGTACATTCATGTACAGTTGTAGTTGTAGTTGTAGAGTGTAGAGTGTAGAGTGTAGAGTAGTAGTAGAGTGAGATTTTTTA
>Ga0115005_10004064_pt1 | contig 11682 bp, 9 predicted proteins | sample ArcOceMetagenome_FD_87163 | JGI IMG/M metagenome (GOLD analysis project Ga0115005, IMG submission 87163) | Marine eukaryotic phytoplankton communities from Arctic Ocean - Arctic Ocean - Greenland ARC118M Metagenome | ecosystem: Environmental > Aquatic > Marine > Oceanic | place: Arctic Ocean...
CATCATCATCATCATCATCATCATCATCATCATCATCATCATCATCATCATCATCATCATCACATAACAACTGTATGGTATCTTTTGGTAAATACAATGGACACAAATATAAATCACCGGGACAAACCATTGGAAATGGGAAATGCCTAGTAGAATCCAAATGGATGCAAATCATGCAACATACCGTCAAACTCAATGAAGAGAGTGATGTCATCATAAATGATTGGCTGTTTATAAACTATCACGATAGAATCAATGTACTCGTACAAGATCCAGCGTCTACAAATGATGATCCTAGTTTTTTAGTGTTTAAGCAGAGCAAGTATGCTTTAGAAGGGAGACAATCTCTGGCCGTTGTCGGGGGGATTATTGAACCGAATGAAAATGCAAAAGATGCCGCCTTGAGGGAAGTGAGTGAAGAAATGGGCGTTATTTGTAAAACGTTTCAGGAACTTGGTAGGTTCCGAACAGATGTAAACAGAGGGATGGGGTGGGTCAATGGTTTCCTGGCAAGAGATTGTACTAGGGGCAAGACTGAAGAGGCTATGGATGTGGTAGATGAAGTTGGGAAACCGGATACGGAGAGGCAAGACTTGATTTCTATAAAACTTGCAGATTTGAGACGGAGTGCCATGGCTGGAGACTTTTTGGAGGTGCAGTGGAGCAATACTGTTGCTTTGGCGTTGCTGCATCTTGTCAATTGATCTTAATTCGATGACAAACGTGTGAGAAGCTTGCGAGCGAGATAAATCGTGAGCTATGGTTGTAACGTGCAATTATCATACGCCGGCTCGATTCATTCGCATGTGCCCTAATAACGATTGTTCATGAAGCTTTCAGTAAAAAATGTGATATATGTTATTTTTATGTGTTTTGTTGTTACAAAAGTTTTGTATATATTGACTTGTCAATAAGAAAGAATATGAATAACCTTGGCGTAAATAAGCTGTCAGTCATGAAAGAATTCCTGAATTCACCGTTTTCCGGTTGAGGTTGCAGTGTACCGGTACGACTGCCGGTATCATGTTGATGTATAGTTTTGTGCCTCAACGAACGAGAGTCTTAGGCGTTATCTCGCGATCAATGAGAAGGTCAATGAATTTTTGGAAATAGTGCCTACCCTGCTCCGCCTCTTCTCTAGCAGACTTTGACCTTGATTTTATGATGCTGTCGTCCTCGTCGAGGATCCTCTTGAACGAAAATGCAGAATACGAATTACTTCTTTTCATTGTCGAGAGTTTTGCTGGAGCAATGCTTTTGTTTAAGGTTTCTGCCATTGTCTCATGACCATCATTCTCGTTATTTATCGGTATAAATGAATTTGGAGAGCCTTGACGATTTGGTGGCCTCATAACGACAGGTGGGATCAAATTTGGAAGATCAAACCTAACAATACGACTTCGATCCAGGTCAAGGCCTTCCATCTCAAGCTCATTTCTCAGGCTGAAATCAGGAGACCTCGTCCTGTGGCCAGGCGAACTATGTGGAGACCAGGTGGAGTCATCCATTTGTTCTTTAGAAGCACTAGGCGGTACAAACCAAAAGCCGACAGGTGAAGAAGACAATTCAGCAGAGGATGTCGAATGCGATTCCTCGTCACTCGCTTGTGATAGTTGATGATCAGAATCATCAATACCTCTCGCAAATGAGATTGAACGCTGTCTCCTACTTGCAGACGGTGTGGGCGTCGACGATAGCTGAAGTGTACTGGCTACAAAAGCAGCGGCCCATTCTTCGCATTCATCTTCATCCACGGTGATAAAACCAGGACCATCAGTCTCGGTACTACTATCTGACCCCGAGGACTGTGCCATGGGAATTGGAGGATTAAACGTTGTGTTTTCCGACGCCATGGAAGAAAAGTCCATGGAAGAAAAGTCCATGCTCGACATAGACTTGAACATGTGTGGAGATTGCTTCCTCACTCGGCGCATACCAGGTTGTGGAGAAAGCTGTTGTTCTAGAGCTCTTGATGCTGCAATATGATGCCAGCGGCCATTATCGATAGCAGACTTGGAGATATCATCTGCCATGGACATGAGTAATTCAAATTTGGACGGAAGCTCTCCAGCATCATCATTGCGGCAACACAGGATGGCGATATCATACAGAGTCATGCCCTTTTTAATACCAGCTTGAAGAAGCTTCGATGAAGCTCGAAAGTAATCAAGAGCACGGTCAGGAATATTCAATCGTTCCTTGAGCATTCTCGCATCTGACTCAACGTCCAGGTTCAAAATGTATTCTTTGGTCTTAGCACTAACGGGCCTCTTCATCTGCGGCCAGTCCAGCCAGCACCAATCAAACCAACAGACATCCGCAACGGTCCGTAGACAATATCCATGATCAATGGGCACGAGCTTGAAAAAATCTGGATCTTCGGGATTACGCCTACAAATCAAATTGGCAGTATTCCGATCGGCATTCATGATCCGAATATCGAGTATAGCAATCTTGTGCACTTCATCATCTTTAATCTTTGAAGGACTTAAGTCATCCATACAGCATTCCCCATTGACATATTCCTGAAACGATCCAACCTTCTTCTTTGGTTCTTGAGTTTGCGAAGGGGATGAACCGAGTGAGAGACTGTGACTTCCAACCGCCGCTCCACCCTGGTTCAACTTCAACATCGATCCATTGGAGTGAAAAGCAGGATGTCTCGCTTCTGCCAGTGTCGTCATGGGGACATCGGAAAACGAATCATGATCTAGAAGGAAGGCAGCTACTTCTCTCAAGCAGGCTTCACCGGGTTGTATCCCCGCTCTCATGGACATGGCATCCTCGTGATTTCCTTCTATCCTCACGTGGCCACGGGGATTATTTTCAGCATACGGTTCTTCGTCTGCGGGCTTAAAGACAGCCACTCTGATTTTTCGAGCGTCGTGGAGGAAGTAGGTTCCTCCCGAACCGTCGAGGACGAGGACGGGTTTGAGACGCATGGCCATTCCTCGTCGAGCTTGTTGGACTATCCGCCTGAGTGTTTTGCTTGTGGTCTCCAGTAATGATTTGGAGACGCAGACGTCGTTTGGTTTTGTGAGTGTGGAGATACTGGATGAAGAGGGGAGATTTTCTTGAGCATTGTGATTCTTGATTTCAAGATACAGAGTCTCCCCATTTCTATAAATGCCTGCATCTTGAAGAGTTCGATGGTTGGGTAGATCCGAGTTGGCTGTCATGAGAGGACCAAAGTAGAGACGTTGAGCCGACGAAGGCACGTGGAGCAATTTTTGCACGTGGTCCTTGACGTCCTTTATGGTCGACCAGGTCTTGACAATGAGGGGTCTCTTGCGAGAATGCGGATCGTCGACATCCTTGACGTAGAGTCTGAGATCAATTTCTGATATTTTGTATTTGTCTCTAGTGCTTGCAGCCATTGTTATGAATGCGTGGCTATTTGTGGTGACGCAATGGTTGGTAGGGCAGTGCAGTGATTGTGTGGTTGATACAAGAGAGCGACAAAGGTATTTACAGGCAGGTGTCGTGGTGAGTGATGTGTTCTGATGTTCTTTGTGTGACTTTTTGTATGACTTTATTAGGTAGCAGAGGGCTCATGCAAAGATACCGCGTTGCGTTGCGATCTAGCTAGTGCTTGGTGGGCAATGCTAGGGTGTAACTGATGTCTTGAATCCGATGAAATGATAATGGTTCTGCTGGTGATGAGTAAGTGTCGTTCGGGCAATGTGCCTTCTTGTTTCTGGGAATGAAATGACTTGAGTTGAAACTGCTGCCTGGATCCTTTCGGCCGTTTGATCTCTTCTTGTCAATGTTGACTTGACTTGTTACAGAGAGTCAGTCAGGGCAGGAAACAAACGGATCGATCGTGAATGTGTTAATTGTCACTTTGTACTGAGAGATGGCAGCAGATTATTCGGGCATAGACCGTTAACCTCTGCTAGTATGTCCACGCTGAAGAGCTTCGGATCTTTGAGAAAGCAAAGAAATTAATTGTCAACCTTCTTCGCTGGGATTGAAATGCTTTGACGAGCCGAAGTTTTCTTGTCTTTGCGTTCAAAGGGATGAATCAATGATCAATGAGTATGATGATAAGATTGATCCACTAGTGTTCGCAGGCGAGTCGGCAAGGCAAGAGGGGATTGAAAAAGATTTCTTTTGGTCCGGCTTGTGAGAATTTACTAAAACGCCATTAACGTGTCAAACGCGTTGTGCCTTCTTCGGCAAGCTTGCAAGCCGCGTGGAATGACTGAGTGAGCGCGAGAGAAAGAAGCACCTGAAGCTTCAAGGTAAGTTGACTTTTTTAGTTTCCTCTCGCTCGCTCCGTCCTTCTTACTTTTTTCTTCTCTTGCGTGGTGTCCAAATGAAATGGCCTCTTTCCTGACATTTTAGCTCTGATTTCGTGATTGTGATTGGTGGGTGTCCAAATTTCCATCAATGAACCGTTGCAGATGTTTCAGTCCCAAGAAGAGAAGTCAAGTCAGCAGTTTTGACACATTTCCAGTCTTCTTGTTGCCATCTGGTATCATTCAAGTCTTGACACAATACAAAACCAGTCTTGTCGCTCCCTCCGCGACGCGGCTGAAATTATTTTCTGGTTGTTTGCTGTCTGTCTTCTCTCCCTTCATCCTTCCTATTTATTCGTCTTGAGTCGAGTCTCCAACTAGTTCTCCAACACCAACAAGCTCCAACAAGATCCAGCTCCTCGACATCGAACGCCCTCCTCATCAATTGCCCTCGCCCAAATCTGAACGCCTGTCACGCCGCTGTTCCTTCAAAATCAAAATTCTATGAAATACGAATTCCAGGATAGGAACAAATAGGAATATACTCGTACAAATCTCACGTACGTGTACTTACTATTATTTACAATTGCTTATACATTCAATTGATACATTGCTTCAAATACGCTTTTGATCAGTTTTGATAACCAAGTACGACGTGTACGTGTAAGCACAACTAGACAAGTGCACCCTTTGAAAGAAGTGCAAAACCAGCACACTTCATTCAGCACAATATCATACAATGGTCTTCACATTCATAATAAACATTGCATCCAGCTTTGAACAAGGAATCGCCATGTTCTTTATATATGCAATGAGGGCATTGCCATCCGTTCTAGTCGTCATGCCCGTTGTCGCCTTATTCTTCTGGCCCTTCTTCCTGTCCCTCATCGTCACATTCGCATCAACATCCTCATGGGTCTTCTGGCTCTTCACATCCATCTTGCTCGGGGCTATCCAGTTCTTTTATGCCATTTACCAGTATGGAATGATTGGATGGGATATTTGCGTCCTATCCATGCTCAAAACGTTTGCGCTGATGAGGAGTTACATTCGGTTTTATACCATCAAGTCGGGATTTAGTAAGAAGCATTTCAATCCCAACAGAAGTAATAAGAGGGGAAGGCGCAAGGAGTGGAGGAAGAAGTTGGACGCTGCTTCGAATTACTTGCAGTTTCAGCAGATTGACGTTCAGGAACCCGTTCCTGTAGATGATCCAGCAGGTGCGGGTACGACTATGACTAAACACAGCAGCGAGGGTGATGCCAACAGCAAAAGAAACGAGAAAAAGCAGCTAATGAAACGAGCACAGAGCTGTCTCCAACTCGATCATGATACCATCCCCGTCCCCGAAGCATCCTCGCCCAATCGTTTCAACCGAAATAGCTCCACAAACGATATGCAGCAAGCTCTAGCTGAATATGAAGAAAATGAATTGGAAAAAGAACTTGGAAAGAATGGGTTAATGATTGTGACTCTTTCTTCCCGGTTGAGGGAGGCGAGGTTGCAAGCATCCGGTGCGTCCAGGAGCAAACGAAATGGGAACGGGAATTCGATTGCGAGTATCAATGAACATCAAATGGAAAAAGATACAGATGCAGGAGCAGAGGGTGGAGAACAAATGAAGTCACCAAACGGAACAAATCAAAACCATTCAGCGATTGCTGCTCTCAAGTTCCTTTTATCAGGAGTCATCAAACGTAATCACTTGAGTGTCAATGATTTATTGATTCAAGACGCGACATCGGTAATGGAATGCGGAAGACATCAACTTTCATCCAAAGCTAGAGATGTCATTTTAGGATATCATGAAGAAGTGGAGCAATGCCTCGAGTTAATTGCAGAATCTCCATGTCTTGGTGCAGCATCTGTGCCCGATTTTACTCCTCCTGAACAAACAACCACTAGAAGCAATAGTGATTCTACTGTTCGTAGAAGTAATGCGACAAATACTACTACTGGTAGTCCAAAATCTTCTCCGCCGATGTCACCAAAGTTGCCGCAGAGCCTAGACATTAGGGCGAATGAATCGGAGCTAAATGATAGGATAGGATTGATCCGGAAACTTAAACACAATATGGGGAATACTGCTCTGATGCTTTCAGGAGGTGGTGCTCAAGCCATGTACCACCTTGGTACTATCAAGGCACTCTGCGAGTCTAATGTTTACAATGATATTGAGATTATTAGTGGTACTTCAGGAGGGAGCATCGCAGCTGCCATGTGTGCACTAAAGACACAGGAGGAATTACTCGACCATGTTTTACTTCCTACAGTGAGCACAGACTATACGTTGGATGGTGAAATGGGGCGTCGGAATATCAGATGGTTCCCGAAGCTAGTGGATATGGGAGCTTATTGGTTGAAGCATAGGCTTCTTGTCAACCCGGAACTATTCATGGAGTGTTGTCAATTTTACTATGGCGATGTTACATTTGAGGAAGCCTTTGAGAGGACGAAGAAACATGTTTGCATTACTGTTTCAGCGAGTAGATCGCAAAGTAAGAGCGCGCAGCGTCTTCTTTTGAACCATATATCAACACCGCATGTGACACTGGCTAGTGCTGTTGCTGCTTCCTGTGCATTGCCTGGACTAATGCCTCCTGCTAAGCTTCGAACCAAGAATGGTAAAGGTGAACTGGAATTGTTTGAAGTAGATGGTGTGGAATGGATTGATGGTAGTGTCCAGGCCGATTTGCCATTCAAACGTATTTCCACTCTTTTCAATGTCAGTTCGTATATTGTATGCCAGACGAACTTTCACGTCATGCCGTTCATGTATAAAGCCCACCACCCAAACATAAAGAGTTTCTATTGGAAGATATTTCAGACATGTGAGTGGGATATCAGAAGTCGAGCGTTGAACTTGAGCCGATTGGGATTATTCCCAAAGATCTTTGGCCAGGATATGTCCAAAGTATTCAAACAAAAGTATCACGGTGATTTGACACTGATGCCGCGCTTCACAACGCTTCAAATCTTCGGTTTGAAGGCCCTTGTGAATCCCAGCGTAGAGGATATGAAGGTTTACTTACAGAATGGGCAATCAGCGGCCTGGCCGTATTTGGGAGCTATTCGGGAAATGCTTCGTGTGGAAAGAGCCCTCGACCGATGCATCAATAGATTGATTGAGCAGAAGCATCAACTTATACCCGAGGATGATGACTGGGACGATATTGGGAGTATCACTTCTGGAAACCAATCCAATAGGTCCCGGCCTCTTGCATATCAACGAGAGATCGAGTTACTGAAACAAAAGATTCTATCTCTAGAGCTCGAGAATAGTGAGCTTTCCAAAAAAGTATCGGCAGAGAAGACAATATAAGGTTTGTTTTCCTGTATACAAGCCTCAACGTTTGATTCTAGAGTAATAAAGCATAAGTATGGTGTGTGAGAGAGCTTGAGAACAACAAATTGTTCCCCCAGAGTATAAAGCTCTTGTGAAACAGCCATGCGTGTACCAGGTATTTAAAATTGTAGTGTGTAAAATCTAGAAAATAATTCATGCTATAGCATACATGCAGTTGTAAATGTTTTCTGTTATAATTTATGAATGGGTATTCTCAAATTCAGGTACATCTAGAATTTTACTAGCAACTTAAATAACTTTCATTTTGCCAAACGCAATAACTTCAGATTAGGAAAGATGATTGTCACCAATATAGTAATTTATTTCATTTACTGACGACGGGTCCTTTCGTATCAAATAATAGATGAGGGAAACTGCGCTATTCTCGCATGAAGCAGCCACGAAGAATGATGGAAGTCTAGTACCCGCACAAGCTATACTAGAAGGAATGCATTTCGCAATGGCTTGAAACACTTTTTCCTTGCCAAACTTTGTGACTGCATTTTCATAGGTTGTCTTGCCATATTTATTCTGTACAAAGAGGAGGCCTAGCTTCTCTGGAAACTTTTGCATATTCACCTGTAATGTTATTACTAACTCTTTGAAAGGATCTATTGCAAGAACATGAGTGGCATTGATTGGGAGGCAGTAGATAACTCTGTCAGATGATGATGCTCCAGTGGTCCATTTGAAAATTCCACTTCCAAATTCATCCCCTACAAGTGAAGTTATTTGCGATTCGGGGTCAAACTTTAGAGTAAATTTTGCTTTACATGGTGGCCAGTAAATGCATCCATCATCCCCTGATATGGCATCACCCCATTCTTTGGATATATTGCTTGACTTGACTGTATTACCAACAAACAAATAGGAGTCGTTGGCCACATCGATTTTGAGCACTTTACCATCATTATTGGCGGCATAAATGAACCCATCACGCGCTGATACACCATTGCCACGGCACCTGAAATATAGCTCAGCTGTTCCCCCCACTCTGCTGATTTCTTGGTTGGATGGGTTGAATCTAAGAATGTGTTTGGCTTCATTAGGTATGCCATACAAATACCCATCATTGTCAGCAACTGTCCCAATGCATTTCCACCCTTCTCCTGCTATATGATCTCCAACGCTGGCTACCGTGTTATCTTCCGGATTGAACTTCAAAATGCGGAAAGCATAGGCAGGCATATAATATATGCACCCGTCAAGAGCAAGAGCTCCTGAAGCCCACAACATAGGGCCAGTCTCTGGCAGCCTGACATGAAGAAGTGTAACAGTGCCGTGAATGGTGTCAATCTTGAGAATACTGCCAGCATTGGGGCTGCCACATCGAATGCAGTAAATGCATCCATTGCCAGCCAGTACACCACCCTGCCACTTCCACATACCAGGACCGAGATCTGGCCCAATTTCTATCGTTGATTTATCGACAGGATTAAATTTGATGACGCGACGAGCATGACAAGGGATGCCGTAAATATTGTCGTCCGCACCAGTGACACATGAAGACCACTTCAGGTGTCCTTTGATCTCGTCACCCACAAGCTTTGCGACGGAGGGCAATCGCATGATATGATGATTCTTGACTTTGTGTCACCTGCCAAGTTTAGAATGCGAACAATGAGAACTTACTTCTCCTGTGTATTATTAAATTAGGCCCATCCTTCATGACCCATTATGATGTTTATGACCTACGTGCAGTACACGTATTACGGGTTTGCAGGGTTCGGTTCGTATTTTTTTCAACAGCTGTGTAAATTTTGAAAATTGACTGCCGTTTGTTTGCCGTTTGTTTGACGTTTGGTGAAAAAAGGTATAATATTTGGCGTTGTGAATTTTGGCGAGCGGCGTGAACACAAAAACAAAATAAACCTTCCAACACCTTGCCAACACCACAAACCACAACACAACACATTTCAAGACCTACTGTATGTACTATCCTCAGGTCCATATCTATATCTATATCAACTGATTATAATTCAATGGTACAAATAGCTATGCCACTTTCCCACACTTCTAAGCTATTTTTCACTCTATCTGTGTGTATCTTTGCCTGTTCTCTGCTCAATATATTTATTGCGATGAGATTTAGTGACGATTATGGCTCAGCTACTTCAGTGCAAACAATCTTGCAAACTTCAGTTTCCAAAAATGTTGTGGATCGTAACAATGGGGTTCTCCTCCTCAAGACAACTGATGCTTCTAGCATTCAAATGAAGGAAAAGGCATTCGCTAGTACCCGAAGGTCACCTTACTCCATCGATATCCTCATCGTTGGTAGTAAGAACAACACCAGTCAGGCCAAAGCACAGCGTGATACATGGGCCTCACATGAAGCAGTGAGACACTTTTTTCTATCAACTGAATATGATGATACGAATCCAAGGTGTACTGGTAACGAAGATTGGACAAATGATGACTTGGTAAAGTACATTCGGCCATGCCGAACTGGACACTTTTGGCATATGGCCAACGCTCGAAATCCTATTACCGATTTCGTAAAAAACGGGTACACTAGATTCAAATGGTTGAAGGAGAGGTCGAATCCTAAAGGATGGCTCTGCGCACAAAAACGATTTGTTACTAGCTTCACCACACTTGTTCAAATGTATGCTGAGACGAAATCACTCCCGGATTATCTCATCGTTGCAGATGACGATACATATGTGAATATCGATCATATCGTGAAAATGATGATAAGCGATCCAGAAGAACTCGAGGCAAAGGGTGAAAATCAAGAACTGAGCATGTTCCCTACTTCGAATACACCTGTTGTTTTGGCCGGATGTAAAATACGCGCTCCAAATCACAAACTCACATGGCTTTCTCCCTTTGGAGGTTATGGCGTCTTCTTCAGCAAAGGATCTTTGAAACGATTGATACAACCTCTATATTGCAATGATGATGCATCAGAATTTGAACGAGGTTCATGTAACAAATTACTGTACAAAGAGAATAATTCCTACCCCCTGAATGCAACGATTGCAGAAGAAAGATTCTTTGAAATTGGAGATAGTTTGAATCAAGTTTTCTACAAGTACACTAGAGAGATTGAACATTTCTGCCTTCATTCAGATTGGTTCCTTGGTTACATTGCAAATTTCTACAACATCTCTCGGCATACGGTGGGCGGCAATTATTGGGATGATAGAAAAACTGATGTACAAGAAAACCGGTTGCATTCGTTTAAAGACAGTGAGATATACACTACAAATAAACCCCTTGGCCAATGCCTATATGGCGGGGAGAATGGAAAAGATTGTGATGCCGATGCCACCGTTTGCCATCATATGAACATTACAAATTTGCGTAAAGTTCACTATGAGGCAGCACTAAAATTGAAGGAACAATGAATGGATCATCAAAAGTACGTGTACTCGTAAGAATCGTGTCCATGAAGCGAAACATTTACTAAAAGAAGATGTGAAAAAACGTCTCATCACCAAACATTGGAAGCACTTAAAAATGGCATGCATGTGATCTGAATTTTGTATTATTATTTGATTCATTATAGTTTAAGAAAATCACTCTCTTGCCATTGAAGCAACGAAGAAATGAGGACTCGCCAGCTAGTTTGGACACAGTGGAAATAAGACAGGGTTTGTCTCTGTTTCCGGGAATGCGGAACTAACTGGTTTTGATTTGAGTACTGTGCGAAGATGCTGGTGGTTTTGATGAAGTTGTAACCAACATCTTTCTTAAGACGATATTGGCGCAGGAAGTCTTCAAAAGCTTTGACTCAAGAACTAAGGTTTCTTACGAAGGAAAACTTGCTATAAAGATGTGTGGTCTTACTACGTTACATTGCGGTAAAACTATAATTTTCCATATTTGTTGAAAGTTCAAACGTAGCTATACACACAACAGGTGGCCAACAATGATTGCAAGAATATATCAGCCCCGGACATCAAGCACTTCTCAGGAACACTATAATAGAGAGGAGCATGGATTCAATCACCCAATTCCCGAAACCTTCACAATTAGCACTTGTTCGTGCCTCCTTCGATTACTTTGCCTTGTTTCTTGTTCACCCATCCAGTAACTTCAATAACACCAAATCTGTCACCCAAGTACAAAGGTGAATCACAACTCGTA
>Ga0115005_10004065_pt1 | contig 11680 bp, 8 predicted proteins | sample ArcOceMetagenome_FD_87163 | JGI IMG/M metagenome (GOLD analysis project Ga0115005, IMG submission 87163) | Marine eukaryotic phytoplankton communities from Arctic Ocean - Arctic Ocean - Greenland ARC118M Metagenome | ecosystem: Environmental > Aquatic > Marine > Oceanic | place: Arctic Ocean...
ACATCTTGCAAAGCCACCGGGGAAGAGAAAAACGAATCTCGATTTACCTTCGCAACATTGTTTAGATGTTTCCAAATGATACACGAACATTATTTTTAGTATAATGTGAACTCACCTTTGGCATTTTTTTCAACTCAGCAAGAGGTGCATTCGGAGAGATCCAATCCTGCACAATTCTTGCTAATATCCATATCTCTTGACTTTGAGGCCTTGCTAGAACGTAATCACCGACCTTCAGTGTGTGGTACCTAGTTGTATCAAAGTGCCGGTGAGCCAACTCTCTCTTTGTAGGCTTCTTCTCATCAGGCACGATCATAGACTCTATGGGATCCTTCATTTTCATTATACCTTTTTGTTTATCTCTGTCCTTACGCAGCATAGATCCCTGCAGTCCGTGCAATTGTTGTTGACGGATCTGTGTCTGCTTATTGACAGATTTAGCCTGCTTACTAGCAGTAATGTTCGTTGGCTGGTTAACCGTTTGTTTCGGAATAGAAGTTCTCCTCTTTGCTACCGCTACCACTGGTTTTAATGCTGCTTTCTTGATACCATGGTTCCCCCTATATGCTTTATCCTCGGGATCTATATCACTCAAAATGCTCTCAATCGTCGAGGCAATGGTATTGCAGAATGTAATGCCTAATCCCATTTCAGCTATCATACTCTTGGCAATTTTGGGATGACATTTCAACTCTTCAAGTTCCTCCTTTGGCCTCACAGATGTATACACATCATCCGAAATCGACTCAACATCGCCTGCGTTCTTCCCCAATTTTCTCTTTTTGTTCTTCGTTTCTTTCTCTTTGACAACTTTCCTTCTTAACTTCTTCAATTGAGCAAGTGAGCGGAAGTGCCCATTCCCCTTTCGTCCCCCCATAACATGTCTTGAAAGGTAAACTATCTTCTCTTCCCAAGGCAGAGAATCAATCAACGGCCTCGCATCCTTTGGTTTCATTAGTTTGTGATGCGGGTCCGAATCACGGCTTGATACCGATGAGCCGCGGACGCCCTCCGTTCGATTCAAATCTGGCTTCCTAGAAGACACAGCGGGCTGACCCTGATTCTTTGCCGCTGTCATATTTTTGAAAAGTGGCAAAGTGGGCTGATTTGCATTTTGCGGAATCTTCCCATTGCCATTGCGACTGAATGATTGGTGAGACCCGCCCCCCTGCATATTAATCTGATGCCTCAGATCTGAATCCCCATCGGTATTCATGCGCGTTTTTGATGGGTTTGATGATTCAGATGCTTTAATTGATTTTCGCAACTGGGACATGGACATCTGCTGCTGTAATTGCTGCTGCTGCTGTTGTTGTTGCAACTGCTGATTCATTTGTTGCTGCATCTGTTGATGTTGCATCTGCTGCTGAGACATTTGTTGCTGCATTTGCTGTTGCTGCATCTGATGCGTCATCGATTGTGACAACGAAGGCATTTGGGGAAGAATACCATGCGCACTTGATGGTTTCCCCTGACCAACCATATTTGTCAAATTCATATTCAACGCATTACCCAAATCATGCTGGGGCGTTATGGAAGCATTCGATTTTCTTCGATTCATCTGAGGTGGACTCTCGTTCAATGCAACCGGTTGTATTTGCGGCCGTTGTTGACCCTGTATGGATGACTGTGATGGCTTCTGTTGTTTCTGATGATGACCTTGCATCTGTTCTTGATCCTGTTGCCGTTGCTGCTGCTGTCTCATTTGTAAATACATTGCTATTTGTGCTTGTTGCTGTTGCATTTGCAATGTTTGATTATTGGCCTGTCCTATAGGCTGCGTGATACTGCCCGCGGAAACGGGCCTTGCAGAACTTGGACGAAGCGTGTGCTCAGGAGAAGGTACGGAAGCCTCACGTGAAATAGAATCTCGCTGTTGTTGCAATTGCTGCTGCATCAATTGTTGGTTTGCCATTTCTTGGCTTATTCTACTCTGTTGACGCTGCATTTGCTGCTGTTGTTGACTTTGTCTTATCTGCTGCGACCGTGATCTTTTTTCTTTCTTCATTTCCTTCGTGCTCTCTTGTTGTTTCTGAATTTGTTGCTGTTGCTGTTTCTGAATTTGTTGCTGTTGCTGTTGCTGTTGCTGCTGTTGCATCATTTGGAATTGCAAAAGATGCTGCTGATTTTGCGGGTTATTTGCATTCGGTGGCGGTCCGAACCCGGGAGGAAATGTCATGGGCTGTGGCTGTTGTGGTGACAAATGAGACTGCGGCTGTTGACCTTGCATCTGGCCTGGAGCAACACTAACGTTAGAACCCGAGCTCTGAGCCCTCTGCATATTCGGATTTGGCATGGGTGCCGGATTCATTCCCATCCCTACTGGAAGCATGTTAAGGTTTAGCTGAGGAGGATTATTTCGAGCCATGGATTGCATGATCTGCTGATGATGCTGATTCTGAGCAAATTGCTGTTGCTGATGATGCTGATTCACATTCTGAGCCAACTGCTGGTGCGGCTGTTGCGGCATCATGTTCATATTCGGTGGCATTCCAGGCGGCATATTTTGTACGAGCATGGGAGGAGCACCCATGGGGTTCAACGCAGGAGGCTGGTGCTGCATTTGGGGCAAACCAACCGGCGGTCGACCTTGCATGTTTGGCTGGAAATTCGCCTGCATGTTGTTCATTCCCATGCCATGATTATTCATCACGAGAGCTTATTCCTTTCTTGGACTCGACTATGATAGAGCTATTGACTTCAACGAATTATTACACCGTATCAATTCGTAGTTCGTAGTGTCCGGGGTGTGTCCAGATGTCGTAAGCTTGTTACATGAGCTTCTAAAAGGAGGGGCAATAGTAGACCTTTGCCAATGGCCAAAATTTCGGCTCACGAACGTTTTGAAATTCTCACTTCGTTCATGCGCATGTACATACCGGTACTAAAGTAAAATTGGAAGAGAGAGTATGTAATCAATCTCTAAAGCATTCAATTACGTTCACGTTCATACAAAAAGGTGAACAATACATCAAAGTCACTGCTACTTTATTCCACCGAAGATTTTTTTTAATACGAAGAAAACATATCAGTCATCATGGCTTCAACCTTCTTTGGAGGATACTTCAAATAGTCCTCCATCTTCTTCTTCGAGAATTGATACTTGGAATAAACATTATAAAATTCTCTGTACTTGGGAAGGAAGACCTTCTTCACGTCCTCGACTAACTGCTCACGTAATTTGGTGTCAATAATTGTCAACTCCTTGTGCAGGTTATAGGTCGTTTCAAATTCATCATTGAATCCACTGAATCGCGCCTTGAGAAGACGCCCACTTTCCAAAGTTAATAAATTCTGTTCAGGATTCGTATACGACAGTTCACTCTGTTCCACAGCTGTCAGATGCTTGTTGAGGGCGTCCCAGTATTGGAGGTATTTTTTCTTGGAACTCTCAAACAACTTGTTCACTTGTTGAGTAAACCATTCCCCTTGTATTTTGTAATCATCACCTTCCACCAATTCGTCTTGATTGTTGCGGAGGATAGGAGCAGATGATTTTTTAATATGGTTGGGGCCCAATTGCTCAGAGAGGTAAAATGTGTTGTTCATCAAGAATACAAATGATTTAGCCTGGGCAACAGGATCTGGATCCTTGGTGTACCGTAGAGCTTTGGCCTGAAGGTTCGCGAGCAGTGTCATGACTAGGTAACGAATGAAAAAATCCATCTCTCCTGCAGCTGCTCCAATTTTAGGATCCCACGGCAATTGTCTGAAAAAATAAGATTTCATGTTGTTAGATACACCAGCGACAGTAATATCCAAATAAAGAACGAGCAGGGTACCGTACTTACCGTCTTTTGGTTACACTTTTGTACGCATTCACAAAAGGAGAAACAAGGCGGATAGCTCTCACAACATCTGAACTGACGGCAGCTACTCTTGCATCCTTTGGTCTATATTTTTCACCGTCAAAAGGATCACGTTTAGCTGCAAGCGCCAGATTTTCCAAGGCTTTACCGGCATTCTTCACAGTCATCCTATGAATTGCAATACACAGATTCGATGCCAATGACGAGCTTCCTTCTCTACTCATGGTGGAACCAGCCGCAGATACTGCAGAGTTTAGCTTCAACTTATCATTGGCCATCTCACAGAGCTTTGCTAGTGACGGCCCAAGCATCCTGACAGCATCTAAGATCCGCAATCCTGCAGCGGCCGCAGAGGCGGCAAATCGCACGGATGGTACATCTATAGCTGCCGATCCGTCGGTCGCGGAAGCGCCATCTAAACCAGATCCTGAATCATTAACCCCCGAGACGGAGGACTTGGCGGCAGGGTTGCGCAATGCGGCGTCCTTTACGAAAAAGAGCTCGATTATGTCAAGGACTCTATCAACCACGACACCACATACGTTAGAATAGGCTGCAACAAGTGCATACTTGTACTCGAGCGGAATCTTCGAACTATCATGGGTGTGCGACGACGTAGGAGATACAACACATCGATAAATGGATTTTTCACCAGCGACAATAACCATAGCATGTTCTAAGCACCTCACGGCATCTCGAGCAGATGAGTCAAGTTCTCCCGATTCTACTTCAGCCATGTCTCCACCACTAGATGCCCGCTTATCCCATTCTTTCTTCCTCTCAGCCCTCAAGTTTTTGTAATATAGTTGCATCGATCGGTAGGCAACCGATCTTCTAGCTTCAGAGTATGCGTCCAAATGAGGGTAACCAGATGCAAGATTTTTCATAGTGAGCTTTGTGTAGTGTCCTGAACCAATCTTTTCAGTACGCCCAACTTTTCCAGCAGCAACTTGATACCGAGAAAGTGTTTTCATGATTTCCTCCGACTTGGATTTTGTGGAAATGTTCAAGAAGCACCCGTGCCCACCAAGGCATTCGAAGATGGCACGAAGTTCACGGACAATTCGTGTATCCAAAGGCAGCGACTCTTCATACTCTCCAACAGACTTCATTAAATCTCTATTTTGTAGGGCAGCGCTCAAGCGTTCTCTGGTATCTCCTGCTGTCTCTTGAGCGCGAGGATTGCCGATGCCGCCGCCTTGCTTCGTCCCAAATGTAGTATTAGTTCCAATAGTACTAGTAGCTACTCGTGTATCAACGGTGCCATCATCGCCATTTCTCAACATTGCCAAACCTCTCTTCATTCGAATCGCAGGCCCAGCATTTATTAAATGACAATGGATCAATGTACACATCCCATCTACCCCCAATTGATGGACACGCTCAAGACCCGTCAATGCCGTCTTTGACGAATTCCATTTTGGTCGTTTGAGAAAATAAACGTGAGCATCTCGGATAATTTCTAAACTATCCGCCGCAGCGTAAACATCCTGTTCTGTCAGCCCTATTGCTGTCCCATTGAGAGTTGCAAGCGTCATTGTATCGTCGTCATAAAAGTTCCTCCTCCCTCCACCATCCACTAAACTAGCGTTATCATTGGGAACATTGTATGTGTTATTCGGATGTTCTCTTCTATCGCATGAATCTATTAATTCCATCGCACCTCTGTATAACCTCTCAATACTAGGTTCACAATCCTCAACAGTGTCGAATTTTTCGCGAGCATCTCGGAGTAATGCGAGGGTTGAAGTTAAGTTAGTTGATGATTGAGTTAAAGACGAGGAAGTTTCGGATGCTGGAGATGTGAGCGTTGAGAGATGGCGCGTTCTTCGCGATAATGATTGAGATGTTGTCAGGGCATGAGACGTTGTTGATCTTAATGTTGATAGGGCATCTTCAAGTTGAGAAATTGATGTTGACATGATGTTGTCTTTATTTGTGTAGATAGCTAGGTAGGTACGTGTAGTAGCTCCAGTATGATACTACGAGGTACAGAATAGAAGTGGAGTTATTTGTGATGACCGCATTTGCCATTTTCAACATTTTTTCAGAAAGATCAAGAATATTGACAGCAACAGCATTGATAAAAGGGGTGAATACCGGTATCACTACAATTCGGTGACCCCCCCTCCAAATTGAAACACAAATAAAAAATAAATGCATTTTGAATTTTCAGCTTTTTTATTCAAATTCATTTGAAAAAGCGATGCTTCAACTTTGAACTTGCTCGCTTGCATTATTATTGAAATCCAACAATAGGAAAGAAAACTAAGAATGCAAAACAAGCGGGGGAGGAAAAAACAAACACTGCTATTTAATAAAAATACCATTTCAATTTGTATTTTGAGGTAAAACAAGCATTGGTAAATACTTCGAACGACTGAAATGAATCAGAACGTAAAAAATCCTATTCTGCTGAAGCACTTTTGAAACTAAAGCATTCCAAGATCATGATTATTCACTGCTGGTAAAATTTGCTAAATATAACAAGCCTTTGGCAGAAGAGCGCAGGCGTGATTTTCACCTGCACCCGAGTCAACCACGAGAATATGAATATGCCAACTATACGCTCCTTGCTGTAAACCACATGTAACTGCTGAGTTCGGTATTTCTGCAAGTGGATCTTTGAAAATATCCCCAAATGACCCCATACATTTCAATTGACACATATCTGGAACCGTGCCCTGGTACTTTTCCTCGTCCCATTCCAATTCATATATCGAAATAGGTCTTCTCAAAACATTGCTCAGAACCGTAAGTTCTGGACCGCCGCCTTGGAGTTTTCCTTCTCGCAAGCATTTAATATAAGCTTCACGTTCCAATCCTTCCTTTCTAGCAGCAGAAAGTAATAAATCACTGGCCCGTACAATTCTCTTTCCCTCTACATGGAAGTTCCCATCGCTAGACGACAATACCTGTGCAACTACTGATCTAGTCTCATCAGCAATAGAACGAAGTAAAGCATCGTTGCCTCCTAACCCCATGCTGGTTGAAGTTGCCAACGCGACGGCGAGAAACATGCAATCGCCTTCACCTGGTACATTTCGCATGGTGAATTCAAGGTTTTGGAATTCTCCTATTACGTCTTCTTTAGTTGCAACAAAATGTTGTGGTTTGATGCACACATTATTTGGAGCAAAGGTGAATCGTTGAAACGGAGGCGGCGATAGCGAGAAAGATTGCGCCTGCACCAGGGCGCAAGCAATTAATAGAATAATCCCCATCACATGGTTCAAGTGCATGTCGAAAGAGATATTTCTATAATTTTTCAGGTGGATTCCTAGTGTAGTTAGGAATTCCTCAAATGACTATTGGTGGCTATCATAATTTTCCATGTGATTGTTTTGCTACCGGCGGGTACTCTCGTACCGCCCGGTACTTGATATCTTGAATGAATATTGCATACGAGAGTATGTACCCGCGCGGCGGGTACATAAAACATAAAAATAGAAAGATCCAAAAGGTGCGGTGTGACGTGTGACTGACTCCCTCTAGGCATATCGGTAGAGAGGGGTCGCGGCGGGCGGGCGGGGAGCCCCGTTTTTTAAGCTCCAATACTCCTGGAGAGTAGCTAAATAATTCGTATGTTATGACTAGTTTAGCTATAGATACTACCTGGCAACACAAACAATGTAGCCCTACATTACCGGCGCGGCGGGCGGGGGTATCTGGTATGTTTATTTATTACATTCCGATTGCTACATTGCTACCGTTCTGATGGGTGACCAGCAGAACAGGGCACATTAAAGTTCAACAAACGTAGCATTCATCAGTTTGAAGTAACCGATGATGAATAAATAGTTCATTGCGATGATGCGATGATGATGATGATGATGATGATCTCTCTAGCTAGAGTAGATATATCAAGCTAAAATAACCAAAGGTCTATAGAGAATTAGCTCCCCGTGTTCCCCTCCGCGCGCATAATAGCTGAAATTCCCCCGCTCTACCGATTTGGCTACATGATACGTGTGATGTGACCGTCCAGCAGTCGTGGTGACATCAGTGGCGTGGTATGTTAGTTCTGGACCGGGGGTGTTTGGAGAGTATAAATACAATTTTGTCTTATGCGTCATCTCAATTTCAAAGTGTGTCATGCTCGTTATTGCCCGTTTATTGGCCCGTTATAGGACTTAGTGCGTCACTTCAGCCGGTAAAATGAATTTGCCGGGTTTGACTGCAATCTGTTTTAGGAAGGCACCGGTACCGGCCGTAAATGGCTGAAAAGAGTGTGTGGGAAAAAGCAGGAGATCAGGAGGAAGCACCTTGAACCTACCTGTACACTGAATCAACCCAACCTTGAACAACAAAGACCTCGTGCACACACACCTTCACCTACTTTCAACTTGTCTACTCAGGATTGCAGCGCATTGGACGAGCAGAAACATCTCGTGTCGATTTTTTCATCTTCATGTCTGAAGAAAAGAATCCAACTAGTAGTAGTCTTGGCAACACAGAAAAAGAACCATTCCAGCAAGTGAATTCTGGCGAGACTAGTAGCGAGACTGCATCCTTATCGACCTGTCGTGAATACAGTGACGATAAAACATCCAAATCCTTCGACTCAGATACCTCGGCCTCTACCGCTCCACGTTCTGATCCTGGTGACGATTTTTCAAGTACTCAATCAGAAGTTCTCGAAACCATAACAACGAGTCACCCAGAAAAAGGCACCATTAGCGCAACCCATTCTCCATCGTTGCCAACAGAGCTCGATTTTCCCAGAGCGGAAGATCGGAAAGCTTCTGTTCGGTCTTCTTCTGTAGAATTTGGCCCGTGCTCCCAGAAATCTTTTCATAGCGCCAGTATCCTGCTAGCAGCACAGCAGCAACTTGATATAAGCCGGAAAACCCGGGAAGAGGCGATACACCGCGAGCTACTGTCTGAAGAACAGATGAAGAAGGAGCAAAGGCTTCAGCTTGAACAGAATTTACGAGATGAGGCCGAGGAACAAAACAAATCACTTGAGCTTCAACGGAGGCAAGAACTAGAACATCATGAGCAACAACGTATCAACGAAGAGCGCCAGCGACAACTAGAAGAAGAAAGGCGACAACAACAGCTTCTCGACCAAGAGAAAGAGAAAAGGCTCGAGGAGGAACGCCAACGTAGAGAGTATCTCAAACGCCAGGAAATTGAACAAAAAAGGAAACAGCAAGAGGAAGCGGAAATTCGGAAGCAAAAGGCTATCGAGGACCAAATCCGACGACGGAAAGAGGAAAAGGCTAGACTTGAAAGACAGTGTGAATTTCCAGCCTCGGCCAATATCAAACCTACAAATATTCCTTCCACCAACAGCACTCAACACCATCACTCTGATTTAAGGTCTTCTACGAATGGGCAGCAATTTTATCTGTACAAAGACCCAAAGAGGCAGCAACAGCACCAGAGGTCGGGCACCGAGTCATCTAACGGCGAAACCCCCATGAAGTTCAGATCGACACGGAATCACCCCCACGACGAGCATCCACACAAGCATCTCAACAACACCCCTGATACGCCGACGCTTTTCTTTGAGCGAATCGTGAATGAGGAGGTCGCCGAAATAAAATCATACACTGAAATCATCCAAAACCAAAACAGAGAGATTATTGAACTGAAGAATAATAACAATGAGATGGAATTGCGGCTTGAACATCAGACTAAAGATAGAATCGAGCTCGAAAGTACCATTGAAGATCAGGAAATTCATTGGAATAAGAAATGTGAGCAACTCGAACATACAGTGGATTCTTACATGAAATCTCTAGAGACGGAAAAGACTACCAACAAGAAACTATGGGATCTCGTCTATGCAAAAGAAAAGGAAATCCAAAGAGCGTATCAACGAAGGGTAAGCCAGCGCAACGATTAAATCTTCTTTCAAATTGTTGAAATACCATAATCTTGTGCTCACATATCAGTTATTTCTTTAAATAGTTTGATGGTTCATCATCGCATTCATCATCACAACAAGGAAATCGCCGGCCTCACGCACGCAATAGTCCAGGGGATAGGGGCTTAGCTAGCCAGCGAGGACCCAGTGAGCCACGGACGGCTGCCTTAAATCGCCACCGTAGCCCGCATGATTACCTAAAAGCCAGTGATTCGACACAAAACATACAAGAACGCAGTGCGTTAAAATTACTTGAGGGTTTTATTGGACTTTAATCTATCCTTTTTCCTCTCGGATAGATGAAAGCCTACTCGACGCCCCCTCCTGTACAAAACTCAACGATCACCATTTAATGAAACGAGACACTCCTTGTCACGCGAAAGTGGTGACCGTTCAGCTGAGAAAAAGTTTTTCATATTTGAACATACGTGTAGTCATTTTACTGATAATCCGACCTGAATCGAATACCGGCAGGAAACTGTTACTTACATATTGCTAAATGTTTAAAAATCAATACATATAGTTGTGCCGTATCGTCACATTTTCTCTCTATCTAGTTGCCACTGTGGGAGCTTGGACACGGAACAGCAGCAAAGCAACTTACATTTCTTATGAACGGTAAATGCTATTTGATATTTACATTTTTAATAATTAAAATAACAACAAGTAGTGTAGCATGTTCATTCATAAATCACCGGTCATATTTCTATTTTGATTGTGATCAACGTATTGCTGCTGTTCAGTTAAATGATCTTGTGGTAAAGGAATGCCCTGAGCTTGGTATTGCTGAACATGTTGAAGAAAAGTCTGTTGCTGGGGATCCATATTTTGTGGTTGAGAAGCTTGTGCTTGTGCGGCTTGAGCTTGCGCCTGAGCTTGAACAGCTTGTACCCGTGCCTGCGCTTGTGCATGAACAGCTTGAGCTTGCGCCTGTGCTTGGGCAACTTGTGCTTGCTGCGTTTGTTGTTGATTTTGAAGCTGTTGTTGCCCCAATATCTGCTGATCTTGGACAGCATTTTGCACAGGTATTTGTTGAAGGACAGGATGTTGTGCTGGTTGTTGCGCCGACATTTGGTGAAGTGTTGTCGCAGATGCAGCCCCTGGTACCAGCCCCTGTTGCTGGTTATATATGAAATTATTATATTGCATTTGTAGCTGAGCTTGTGACATAGCTGCTTGTTGAGTTGCCGTTGCAGGGGGTGCATGATTAATAGTCGGTATCTCATTGACAACAGCTGCTGTTGTCCTATGTATTTGTTGAGTTGATTCTGGTTGAGCTGCTGGCGCAGATGGTGCAAATGCACCCTTTGCCGCTTGAATCGATGGTACTCTCGGAACTATATCAATCAGGAAATCGTACACCTCACTTTCTCCAACAGCGGCATAAACATCTTGTTTCTGAAGCGTCCTCCGCCTATTTCTTTCAGTGTGCTTCCAAGCTCTTGTTGTTAGCTCTTTCACCAGCATTTCACATGCTTTACCGAGCAAAATTGGCGCTTCGCCTGCAATCATGAACCTAGGATTCATTGACGGCCCATCTGAGGTGATTCCCGCGTTATTATCTCGTTCCATATCAGCATAAACGACCTCATCACTTTTCATAATTTTTTTAATTCGAGCCAATGGAAGATTTTGTTGTTTCCAGTTTGTGTTTTCTAATGAACGAAATGAACGAAATTAGCAGGCAATCAGATGATACAGATGCATGAAATTCATAGATTATCTTCCTAAATGAATTTGACTAATTAAAAAGACATGTACCACTCACCAGGCTGCAGATCACAGAAATCTTTCGTGGAGTTCTTCCACAAATCGTCTATCGCTTTCTCGATGGTTCTCTCTTCCTCATTCAGGTGTGTCACCATTTTTCTGCCTCCAATACAATTTAGACCTCGCGATGAATGATTCCAACTTCCAACCCTCACTTGTATTATACGGATTGATGTCTGGTCCTTGAGAGCTTGGGTTTCCATTGATATTGCTCAGGTCAAGGAAA
>Ga0115005_10004067_pt1 | contig 11677 bp, 6 predicted proteins | sample ArcOceMetagenome_FD_87163 | JGI IMG/M metagenome (GOLD analysis project Ga0115005, IMG submission 87163) | Marine eukaryotic phytoplankton communities from Arctic Ocean - Arctic Ocean - Greenland ARC118M Metagenome | ecosystem: Environmental > Aquatic > Marine > Oceanic | place: Arctic Ocean...
TCATCCCCACAAAACCCTGGTTCAAACTTTCGTTTATTGACCAATATTCTCCACTGCTGCCAACGGTGGGGTATTTTTCATTCCCCATGTGACTGAACAATCTTTCAATTCAGCTAAAGGTATTAGGCTTAGGAAAACTAATAACCAACCTTTATACGGTTACATCGAAAAGCATTCTTTTTTTAAGAAATATTTATTTAGTTACAAGAACAATATAAAATTAAAGAACTAACTTTAAGTAACAGTTAATAATAAATTAAGTTATCTAAATCAAAAATTTAATTTTAACCTATTCAACAATGAAGGAATAAGGTTAAGATTTATCTTTATAGGTGATTAAGTATTAAATAATTTACGAAATAGATTAAAGGTTAGTTAAAGGTTAGTTAGTAAATGTTTAAAGTGAAGCGTTTAAACAAAGCATTAAGTTTAAATGAAATTATTTTAACTTTTTAAAATATTTAATTATTTGATTTTAAATCAAACTTTAAGGTAGTTTACCATATATTACTCACCAATCCACTAATAAGCTAAAAACCTAGCTAATTTAAATTCGCATGTGTCAAGAGGTTTCGCTCGCGTTCACTCAGAGCCAAAGTCAAACTCATAATAAATAATGCTGAGTATAATCCAAAAAAAAGGGGGGGGTGTAAGAGTTATAACAAATTAATCTAAGACGTTATTAATTTTTATTAGTTTTCTTATGATTCTTCGCTTTACTCGACCCTTTCGTCGAAGTTTAAAAGTTCCGAAATTTTTGCTTTTTTGAAAAAAAAAATATAGAAAAATAAAACGAAATTGGGAAGATTGATCTTCATCAATTACTTTTAACGTAAGGGGGTTTTTTAAAGGTTTAATTAGTGGTGTTGTTAAATTCAAAATAATCTCTTGTAACATAATAGGGGTTGAGCTAAAATGTAAGGAGACGTATTTAAGTTGTAAAATTAATAAGAATTTACGTAAATATTTAGAAATTAATACTTTCAAAATTTTATTCTTTCTTAAAGATTTTTTATATTGGAAGTACTGAATAAACATCCCAGTTGAAAGAAATAAATAGTTTTTTGACTTATTAAAATTGGTTAAATTGACGAAAAAACGTCCTTTTTTAAAAGTGAAGAAAAGTCGATAAAACTTTTTAAATAAAATAGTATTGTTTAAGGATTTAATTAACATTAAATTATCTAAAACAGGGGTCATGAAAAGTTTTTTGTAAAAATTTAAACAAAATCACCACTTTCGGAAAAATTTATAATTTTCGTTAGAGGTAGCATTTAAAGATTTACGACGAGTTTCAAAAGATTTTAATTGGTTAATAAAAAATTGTAACCCAGGTAGCTTTAAAAAATTAAAGACGGGTTGGGAAAAATTATAAATTTGAGTTGTTTTTATTATATATAAATTTTTGATAGAATTTTGTTTTTTTGATTTATTCAAAATATAATTTATTCAAAATATAATTTATTCAAAATATAATAACTTAAAAGGATGAAAAAAGTTGGATTCGAACCAACGTGAGGTAAACTAACAGATTTACAGTCTGTCGCCTTCGTCCACTCGGCCATTTCTCCTTGTGTATACATATACATTAGTACTAGTGTTAATAAATAAAATATAATACTAGTGTTAATACGTTGCTGTATATTTATGTACCGTAATAAGAGACATACACCCCCCCCCCTTGTATCCCCTCCTATTTAGAATGATGAAATACGGTAAAAAATCTCTCGTTAAATTTATTTCGATTCTTTTATCCCCTATCCTTATTAATACTAGTATTGATGGAGCAAGTGCTCAGTGTTGTTATTTCTTATCTGATTTTACCGACACCTACGCATTCTGAATTATCTCTTTCTTTTTAGTATTAACTTGTTTAACTTTAGCGAATTATAAAAACCATTTATATGCAACTAAAGAAAGTTTACTTAATTCCTCTAGCTCTCAAAAAACCCAATTTTCTTCCGTTAAAACTCGTTTAGAAACCAAACTTCTTTATCGTAAAACCATCCAATACGTATGATTAAAGTTTAAATCTTAATCAAATTTTTCCTTACCCGAGTTATGTCTAGAGACGTCTTAGGCTCATATCCTAAGTTTTTTGGTGCAAATCCGAATAACTCGCTCCGTTACCAAACTTTTTATATTCTAAAAGGTTTCATTGTAAACTTTTAGAATTGAGCACAGCTGCTACAACATTTTTAATCTTTCTAACCCCAACAGATTCGTTCCCAGTAAATCAATTCCTTCCAACAGATTTAGTAACCTCTTACCTTTCATTAGATATGTTTGATGCAAATTCTGTTTTTTCAGATTCTTGATTACAAAGTACGTCCCTTTTCCCTTCTACCTCAAACGACTCTTTAACAGCTTTACTTAATACTGTTCAAGAATCACGTTTCGACTTTAAAATTTATAATTACGATAAAGATTACCCTTCTCTCTTTGTTGTTACACCAGAAGATGGATTAGAAATTTTTGGAGATTATATTGAAAAAAAAGCCCTTTTAATGGGTTTTATTCAAGACGATTCTGATTTATTCCCTTATCGACCTTCAGATTTTGAAACCAAACCAGAAACTGCTGTTAACACCTCTAATTTATTAACTTTACGAGGAAAAGTAACAGATGTATCAAAATTATCAAGTCACGAATTAGTAAATTTTCTTTATAACTTACCTCAAGATAAAATGGATGAGTACTTAAACCTTGAATGTATCAAAGCACAATCCCAAGCATCTACTCCAACAAGAAAATTACATTACCCTGAACCTTTTATTGCTTCAGCTTCTTTTATCCACACCGATATCGCTTTTATCCATATTCTTCATTATAATTATTGATTATGATTTTTTTTCGTTTTCTTAATTGTCTTCTTCTTTTTAACCTTTTTATGTACAGTTCGGTGATGTAATATGCGAACTCGACCAAGACGAGAAACTCGAGGAGTTAGTCGATCTAAATGTGGTGATCTTATTACCGCATGTGTCCCGGTTTCTTGAGCCGCTTCAATTATCATTAGTGAATCAACAGATTCTAGTGATATTTACGACGGTTTTGGGGCAGCTGAGATTACAGTCGGTATTCGAGCATATCAATGAGGTTGAGAATATTATTACCCAAAAGCTGTAGATCTTAATTATACAGTTAAACCTTCTTACTCAGCATTTATTGGGAAATCTTTAAAGTACGTCGATTCAGAAGAAGGTACCTTAACTACAAATAGTTTATGAAAGTTTTATCAAAATAAAGAAACTGACGCTATTATTACACCAGCCCACTTATTACTATTACCTTTAGATCAAAAAAAAATTTTAAATTTTTTCAATTTCGGAAACATTGGTTCAGATAACTTAAAAGAAACATCTGCTTTCAAAAAAATTACCTGTGCTTCTAAAACTTTCAATTCAAATTTAGTAACACCTTTAACCCCTTTCGTCGGAAAATACAAACGAGTTAACCAGTTACACTCAACTGAAAACCTTTTTAATTTATCTAATAACTATGGATTAGTACGACAACATAACTTATTAAGTTTAAAAGCGACAACATCCCAGTATAATACTTTCTTAGATAAAGGTAGTTTTAATCAATTTTTAACTTATTCCAATGTTAAAAATACAACAACTATCAACAACTTAAACCTATTTAATAACGTAAACAACCTTGAAAAAGTAACCGAAGGGGTTAACCTTTCTTCTTATTTAAACACAAACTCTCTAAACCACTTAAATCAATCAGACTCTACTTCTCCATCTCAGTTTTACCAAACCTACCCAACTTTATCATCATCAACCCCTAACACACTTCATTACCCATTACGTAAGTTGTTTAACTCAAAACTATTAACTTCTTATTCTATGAACTTAGATTTAGTAAAGTCTAATTCTATTTCTCAAAACCTAACTTCAGCAACTTCTTCTTTAGTTAACAATACTCTTGGTAACTTTCAAACAAACCAAAACTTTTTAATTAACAATTCTTCTAATAATAGTATTTTACCGTCTGATCAAAGTATTCGTCAATATACTAACGTTTCTGCTAACCAAAAAAATCTTAACTTAGACGAAACAAGTAATAATACTAGTTGAAATTTAAACCAAGCTTATAATACGTCCCGAAGCGGTTGAATCAATAACGACGTCTTTACTAAATTATCTACTAATAGAACTTTCTTATCTGCTCCTTATTCTCCGATTTTTTCTTCAAACCCGGCTGTTTCAGGACTTAATTACGATTCTTCAAATGTTATCAGTACTAGTGTAAAATCCGTTAACAATACCCTTATTTCTTCTTACGATGTTGAGCGATCAGATAGTATTAATATTTTGAAAGGGAAACAAGACGGTGCTCCTGCTTTTTAAATACTAGTTACTGAAAAGCCTTTTGGTTAAACAGTTCCCCAACTTTACGTTACAATTCAGTGTTAAAAACCAATTTAGTCTCTGACTTAAAGTATCTTCCTTCTTTTACTGCTTATAACGACTACGACTTTAGAAATATTCAAGCATATGAATTACTCGAAGATTTATTTTGAGAGACAACAAACGCGTCTTATAATCATGCTGATTATTTAACCATCGCTGATAATACAAATAAATCCCAAACCACCTCTCTCCTTGATAGTACTAGAAAACCGTTCTTTATTAATTCTAATACACAAATTCAAGCAGCAGATAAAATTGACGCACTCGTAAAACCTACCTTAAAGGATTTATCTTTAACAGGAAATTATTATACGAACAGTATTTATTTCGACGATTTAACTACACCTTCTTCTTTACTTGTAACAAACGACTACTCTTACTTTCCTTTAACTACAAACTTATTTACAAACGACGAATCTTATGAATCTTGAAATAGTTTTAGAAACACTTTTGCTCAAAAAGCAAACTATTCTTTAAATATTGGTACATCTTTCATTAAACCACAATCATATCTTAATACTATTAACGCTTTTAGAGCAAACTTTGAAGATTTTAATTGATTTGATGCTTCTTCATTACCAATTTCTTCAGCTGAAGAAGTTTTTATTGACAACACGTCTTTATTACTTAACGAAGGCGGATTTAATTCTTCAAACGAAGGAGGTACTAGAGTTTCTAACCCTTTAAGTTTACGAAGTTCTGCTCGTAATTCAATCGTAACTTTTAATGCTTTACAAAAAGTATTTAGAGCACGTTTTGAAGAAGGTCGATCAAACGTTACTTTAAACCAATTTTCAGAATTAAAAACTCACCAACCTTTGTTAACACCTGCTCGTGTTTCTTATGAGAATATGTTAGGAAAGACTAAAACTAGTTTTTACGATACAACCTTTTATAATTATAACGTTTTAGATGTATTAAATAGTTTAAGTAGTTATACATCCTCTTTAAACTTCAACTTCTTCGATTTCCCTTTCCTATTAGCAGGTAAAAGTGATATGTCACGTTACATGTGATTCGATTGATATGCTCGATGAGGAAGTTTAGATGTTCAGTTATCTTCTGTCTCTCGATACTCTAGTTTAGGGGTACCTTATATCAGCAAACCGTTTGATTATAACCCTGATTCAAGTGAATCTATCACTACAGTTGAAAGTTACTTTACTCGACTTACTAGAACTCGAAAAAACTACATTCCAAACTGAACTTACTCTCCTTATATGTACGCTCGATCTACAGCGTGATCCAACACCGATTTAACACGTAATTTAAGCGCTACTGATGATAGTTACACTGCTTTAAGAGTTTTATTTAGAGAAATCCAAACTTATAACTCTTCTTTAACTTTTTTCAATTCTGTAAACGATAAGTTTTATTCTTCTAATTCTGGGACCAATTCTTATAGTAAAGGGGTTTGAAAACCTTTTACTTCAACACAGTCTTATTATTATACTCTTGCAACATTAGTTGACTTCTTAAGTAAACGTGAAGCTCTTTATCGTCATTATTTACAATTGAATAATAACGTTATTCATTTACCAAACGGTTTAACTGCAAACCCGAATAATCCACTTCTTTTAGATTTAAAGGCTTCTTATTTATTTAACGACTTAACTAGCTTCTCCGCTGAATATTCTCGAGAATTTTATTATAACTCCTTACAATTTTTCAAATACCTTTTAATTAAGGATTGATTAGTTTACTTACGCGATTCTCTTCCTCTTAACGCAACATTCTTAAATGATTTCTTAGTTTATCACCTTTTCGGTTTAAAAAATTCTTATAAAAATGGTAACGCTGTTGAGTTATACAAAAATCCTTATAAACCTCTTCGAAAAGGGATTAGTAGTATGTTACGACTTCATGCTACTGGTGCAATTGGTATGCCAATTGAAGTTCGGTTACAAATTTTAGCATCATCAAAAGATGTTATCCATTCTTGATCTGTTCCTTCTGCAGGAGTTAAGATCGATTGTGTCCCAGGTTATACATCTCATAAAATTATGATCTTCTTAATGGAGGGTATTTATTGAGGTCAATGTATGGAGATTTGTGGACGATACCATCATTGAATGCCGATCGTTGTTTATTTTATGCGACGTGATTTATTCTTCTTGTGATGTACCCATTTCGTTTTTAATGTTAGTTCTGATTCAGGTAATTTAAACGATAAACAATATACAGACTTTATTCGTTATACTTCTTATAACCGTGCTTCTTGACTTTATGAAGCAGCCAACAACTTTTAATTTTAATGCAAATCGTTTCTACTGAATTTACATGACTCTCTTCTTATCTTGATAATGACTCTTTATGATTAGACGGTATCCTCGGATGAGATGATACTTTCGACGCTGCAACAAGAGATTATAACATTTTCAGTTTCCTTACCGGTACATTTTTCGTGGGTAGCCATTTCGCTTTAGATTCCATGACTAAACTTTCCTTCTTAGATACTATGCTTTTAAATGAATTTGATAGTGTAAACTTTTCACGTCAACTTTTCGATTTTTCTATGTGAGATCTTGCTGCTAGTATTCCAAACTCTTTCCTTTTAACTCAATTATTTTTCTTTACAGATTATCAAGATTTTATTGTTTCTGTATTACACCACTCTCCAGAATTAACAATTGCTTTATTAGAATATATCCATATTTATTGAACTAATTTCGCAGTTAATTTTACACCTTCTGCAGTATTCGACGTCTTCAGTGACTCTTTACCTTCTTTCTTATCTGAGTTTTTAGATTATAATACTGCTTTCTTCTTCTTTACTTGATCTGCTATTTACACAGTAAGCCCTTTAACAGCATTAAAATGAAATAACATGGTTGATGCTTATTTAGTACGACTTCATAGTTACCTTTTCATTCTTTCAAGAGAAACTCGTGTTCAACTTGAAGCTGCACTAACAACTGTATTTATTTTAGTATTATATACTTCTATGAGTATTGCAACTTTTGACGACGATCAAGAAGAAATTATTGAATTCTTTAATGGTATGAATTTTTATGCTTTCTTAAGTGTATTTGTATACTTCTTATATCGTTACTCAACTCATTACTTTTCTTTCTTAGAAGGGTCTAAATCTGGAGGTCGTATGTTCGGAACTATCGAACAATTTTTAAAAGATGGAGCAAACTCTTTCGCTTTAGCTCTTAGATTCCTTGTTTTAATGATTCGATTAAATATGTACGATACTGTCGACGATATCCTTGATTCTTATTACGTATTCGTCGGAGATTTCGACGACGATGAATATTTCTCCGATTTATTATTCTCTATTTTTGGTGCTATGTTCTTTGACCCAGATAACAATGACGATCGATCTTTCTTTTTTGAAGGTGAAATGGATTTTACTGGGGATTTATTCTCTATCTATTTTATGGTTTGATCTAAATTCGCTTTAGCTGTCTTTTTCTTAATCGATGAGATCGCACGAATGGCTTTAGCTTTATACGTCACTTACCTTATTATTTTTGAAATTCAAGCAGTAAACCGTTCTTACGTTGAGGATACTTATATTATCGACAAAAGAACTACTACTTCCGGATCTTCTCTTAATCATTTATAATTAAATTTCTACTAGAAATGTTTTTTTTAAAACACTTACTTATTTTTTCTAGTATTATTTTCGAAGGACGAGCTTTCAGAAAAATATATTGAGGTTATCACCCTGTTTTCCAAAACTTAGATGCTGTCTCTACTTGAGGATGAAATATGATTTCTCTTAGTGGTACCATCTTCTCTTATTTAAACTTATTTGCTAATAGATTACTTATTCCATATTCTAGTGTTACTTCTATTATCGGATTTACATTAATTGTATGTATTGCTATGCAATTACTTTCCGGTTTTTTTTTAGGGTGATACTATCAACCTGAACCAGGTCTAGTTATCGAAATGCGTGAAGAAATGTTTAACGATACTAGATTAGGGTTAGAAGTATTTTACATGCACATTAGAGGAGTTGATATGATTTTTCTCCTTTCTTATATGCATATTTTTAAAAAAATTTACTTAAAAAACTACGTTACAGCTGAATCTGATGGATGACTTATTGGAGGATACGCTTTCGTATGATTCCATTATATTGTCTTTTTAGGTATTTCTTTAAGTGCTACCCACTTAAGTGATTTAACTTTAACAATTGTTGCTAATATCGTATGATCTTTATTCAACTTTATCCATAAAACTTATTACATTATTTTTACCAATAAACATTTAAATACCGATCAACTTACACGATTAATGATTTTACATTACTTCACTCCTTGATATTATCTTTACTTAGTAAAATTATATATGTTATTTTGTCACGAAAGTTGAGATAGTGATAGTGGAGAAAACGTTTATGAAGATAAATCCGGATCTTACGTTTCTTGATTTTACGATGCTTTCTTAAAAGAGTTTCAAGATGCTTGATATTGAACCCATTTCGTTTTCCTTTATTTCTTTTACCATCACCTTACACCTGCAACAGTTAGTTATTACTTCTTCGAAAGATGAAATATTTCTGAATTAGATGAAATTCGTTTCTATGCAGTTGCTCCACACTGATATTTCCGAGCATTTATGGGTTTATTAGTTGTTTCACCTTCTCATTACGAAGGTCTTTTATGAATGGGTTTATTTTTAGGTTTACTTGCTTGTTTACCAATTATTTACAACTGTTACAACTCTAACAATACTTACTTACCAGTTATTCCTATGCAATCTTCTCTATTCCAAACTTTAAGTTTCATGTTCTTTATGATGTCTCTTTATTGTGTCGCTAGTCTTTTACCTTGTGGACGTTATTATTACGAACCAGAAGGAGGTTACGTTGGAAACCCATGAGTTAAATTTTCTTATCAATATATGTATCTTTATTTAGGGTGATTCTTACATCATTTAGATTTAATCGAATCTTATCCATTCCAATTTGTTCAAAGTTTTGAACGACGAAGACCTACTTATAAATCTTTATCAAGTAGTTCTGAATTCCTTGGAACACCTTCTAAAACAACTTTCCAATCTTATAAAACAACTAGAAATAGTTCTTTATAAACCTGTTTATTTTTTGCTTTACGTTGTACAAAATTTTTATAAACAATCCCCTTTCGTAAAAATTACTTATAAAATTAAACTTTTATGAGTTTTAAAAAATTCTCAACTTCTCCTCTCCTTAGCAAAATTCCATTATTTAAGTTTAGTTCATGATTTCTCAATTCTTAGATCGACATTATCAACACTAACAACAAAAACCATTCTCCCTTTATTACTAGGTAGCTTCTTTGAAAACATTCAATACTTAATGTTTAAAAAACATTTAAAAGCTCCAAAAACGTTCTGAAAAATTAATTTTGACACTAGTTTAAAATATAACTTATTCCAAAACCTTCTACTTAAATCAAATACTTCTACTAATGTGGTTGTTCCTCAAGAGAAATTTCTCTTTAATCAATACTACTGACCTCTTCTTGTCGCTAACGTCTCTTTACATAAAAAACTTTATCGTACCTTTTTAATAACATACCTTTTCCATACCATCTCGTTTTGGCCAAAACTAAATAACCATTTCAATTTAATTTTAAAGTATTACTTAATTAACGACAATTTTTTATTGTTAGGGTACTATAACAAGTACTACTTCAAGGTTTATAATTTTTAATTTTTCAACTTACATTTTTTTTAATGTAAACGTTTATCTTCATTTACCCATTAAACTTATTCCTTTCTATGACTAATAAAGTTCTTAACTGCTTCGGTTTCTCTTGACATTCTTTTGAAAAAGTAAAACCCGCTTTCTCTATCTACTTTAATTATAAAAACTTATACTCTGTACAAAAATCAAAAGTTGCAAAATTAACAATTTTTGATAGTCTTTATCACATCCTTTTTTGAAATAAAGCACGAGTACTTTACTATTTAAATAACTGAGTTTATACAACTAACCATAAAAGAATTGCTGTTAACTACTTCTGATTCGTTATTTTATCCGGAATTTTTGGAATGGTATTAGCTACCATTATCCGTTTAGAAATGGCTTATCCAGGAGTTGGGATTTTAGCTGGAGATAGTTTACAATACTTAAGTGTTGTAACTGCCCATGCTGTAATCATGGTTTTCTTTATGATTATGCCTTTAGTTTTCGGAGCATTCGGAAACTTTTTATTACCTACTCAACTTGGAGTTCATGATGTCGCATTCCCTCGATTAAACAGTGCAGCTTTCTGATTTTTACCTGGTGGTTTAATTATGTTAGGTCAACTTGTTTGTCTCGACCGTCGATATCAAAGAATGAACTGTTTCAATATTCGAGAAGTCGAAGCATTATTAAAAGGAAAGTTTTTCCCAGACCTTGTAAATTCTCAAGATCATAGAACCTTACTTAACGATTCTATGGTAGGACTTCGTTTTAAAACGAACAATTTAGATACAATCGCTCACGATAATCTTCTTTTTAATACGTACGCTCTTTCAACAAAAGCAACTAAACGTTATACCTTTTTCTCCCCTTCTAATATCGATAACGTAAACTCTTACGAATTTTTTATGTTTAGTGACTGATCTTATCGATTAACTAGCGTTTTTGAAAATACGTCTATTTTAAATTTACCAACATTCTTATCTAAACAATATTCTACTATTAGTTCTGAATTACTAAACCTTTCCTCTACTACTTCTACATTTTCTGAAATCACCACTAACTCATCCTTAAGTTTTTTCAGAAGCAGAGTTTTCACTTTTTTAATCACTCCTTTTTATACTCATACAAACTTTTTCGCTCCACAAAATTTTTTAGAACATTTTAGTGTTTCTTCACCAAACCTTCAATCTTCTTCTTTATTATCTTCTGCTACATCCTCTAACGAAGTTTCTTTCTTAGGTACACAATTCCAAATCTCCTCTTCTTTAGATCAAGTTTTAAATAACCAATCTGAGAATAGTTATTTCTTTAGATACCAACGAGCTTTAAACCCAGTTTTCAAATATGATTATAAACTTGGTAATTATTTTACTAAAGAAGATTCTACTATGACCCCTTTTATGTTTACTACCGCTATTGACGTTACTGGAGGGATTAGAAAGTCATCTTGATTTTTTTCTTCTAAATTTAGCGAACTTTTTGATGCAAACTTAAAAACTTATTTAGCTTCTTATAGTGGTCAATCTACTTCTGAAGCTGGTTTAGATAATCCATACACTCAAAATACTTTTGGGTTTTATAATTTTTTATACAACTTACAAGACGAAGTGTCTTTAATTAA
>Ga0115005_10004068_pt1 | contig 11675 bp, 9 predicted proteins | sample ArcOceMetagenome_FD_87163 | JGI IMG/M metagenome (GOLD analysis project Ga0115005, IMG submission 87163) | Marine eukaryotic phytoplankton communities from Arctic Ocean - Arctic Ocean - Greenland ARC118M Metagenome | ecosystem: Environmental > Aquatic > Marine > Oceanic | place: Arctic Ocean...
ACAGTTGTGAGTAAATCATTTGACGGAAAAACCAATAAACAAGAGAAATGGTATGGCACAAAGTACAATGTCAAGCCTGTACCAGCCACTTCTTTTAACCAGTGGTCAAACTGTCGTAGAGCTTCTAACCTCGGTTTTGGTTATCCCCGCCCGAATGTATTTATTCCGGACGAAAAAGGCTTGGTAGTAAAGAAACCCGTGAAGGATGGAGATAAACTCAACGCAGGACTCTCACTCGCAGAACGATTGAAACCCGTTTCACCGCCACAGGTGATCCGTGACGATGGAGAGGGAGGAAGATGGACTGTGTATTTTAAGCAGGACGATAGGTTTGGACAACCAAAGGCTTACGCAGTTTTTGAGTTATTAACGAAGGATACTTATTCAACGCCGAAGAAGGCTGCCCTTGCTTCTCTTTACCAGGTTTCTGCCAACGATCGTCTTCAAGAGTATGCTTATGATGCCGGCATTGCTGGTTTATCATATGATATCCAAGTATTGCCAAGAGGAGTGCGACTCACATTTGGTGGATACAATGACAAGATCTTGGACTTCGCTGCGTATGTATCGAAGAAACTATCTACGGAAGTAAAATCTCTGTTGCCCGACAGTAATGAAGAATTTGAGCGTTATAGAGATGGTAAGTAGGCCGGCTTTTCAAAGGAACCTCGAAACATTTAATGGATCTCACCATTCTTTCTCTGCTCAACGTTGGATGCTCTCTCCGTAGAAATTGTGCGCGCTTTTTCAGGTTTCGATGTGCAGCAACCTTATAGTCATGCAATTTACTATACAAATTTAATGTTGCAGCCAAAGGCATTCCAGTACACCAATGCGGAGATGAGGGATGCAATTGCAAAGGTTTCATTGAATGAGTTATCGGAATACGTGACGAAAGTGTGGGACTCTGGCAAAGTTGAAGCTTTGTTGCAGGGCAATATCGACAAAAATGAAGCTTTGCAATTTGTTGATGTTATTGATAAGACTCTTTCTTTCAAGACGATACCAGCGAAGGAAATTCCACCTCATCTGAAGGCACTACCGGTGCCATTGGTATCTGCGGAGTCTAGTCCCGTGATTGTGTCAACTGCAGAGCCAAATCCATCCAATAAAAATGCCGCTGTACAAGTTACTTTTCATTGCCTCGATCCATCTGAGAAAGCACACGTTATAGTTGAGGTTCTCACCTCGATTATAGGCGAACGCTTTTATGAAGATCTTCGCACAAAACAACAGGTAAAGTGTTCCTACTCATTTCCCCCATTTCCGATCATGACTGGAAACACTCACAATTTTCCATATTCGCACGTTTTCAGTTGGGATACATCGTTTCATGTGGTGTAAAAGCCGTGTCCACAACAAGACTCTTATCTTTCCTAGTCCAAAGCAGCGTTGCAAACCCAGAAAAGCTCCAATCTGAGATACTCTTATTCATAAAAAATGTCAGAACAAAGTTCTTGGAACCGCTCACAGACAATGAGATCGATGTGTTCGCAAAAGCTTTATTACTCAACAAGACAGAACCTGACAAGAAGTTATCATCCGAAGCCATACGCAATTGGAATGAAATTGCAACTGGAAGGTTACAATTTGACAGAAGGCAAAAGGAAGCTGAGGCTCTATTGAAAGTGAAAAAAGAGGATATTTTGAGCTATTGGGATGAATTCATTTTGGGGGACCCCCGTATGCTGATTAGTGAAGTCGTACCAAAGAGCGGTTCAGCGTCATCAAAAGCTCCTCTAAAGACATTTGAGGACACTTTTCATTTTGGTATTGACGACCTTGACTCTTACCGAATGGCTCAGTCAGGAAGCTGAACATTAAAAAACACACACTTTTATATTTTCTACCATGAAGTTTCTTTCCCTTTGGTGTTGTTCTGTCTTTATTGTTAAAATACTCAAAATAGCATTCGTCACGTGATACATCTAGAACAATCAAGTGTACAGTAGAATGATGCTTGGAAAATAATGAGAGAGTGATCTTACTTCTTTTTATTGAGCATAGAGCTAAAGAAACCGAAACTGCTACTAACTGCATTAGCAGCAGCCGAGCTCGCACTCTTCGTTTTCTCGGCCTCCGCCTTATCAGATCTTTCTTTCTCCAGATTCTTGATGAGCTGTAATTCTTTGACAGATTGCTCTGCTTGAATGGGTAGAAGCATAAATCGGCGCGAAGACGCCAATGGCGCAACAAGAAGCGAACATTCATTTGAACTAGACAGCGAAGAAAAAGCATCCAAATCCCCGGCAATAGCAGTTTGTGATCTTTTCTTCTCTTCTCCAAAGAGGGACATGAAAAACATGCTGCAAGATGTAAAAGCTGCATGATGCCTGGTTTCGATGGTTGAGAGGCAATCGTCAAAATTGATGCCGGGCTTCGCTCGCAACGCCTGCTTGGAAGTTTCTTCAATCTCATTCAATAAATGCTTGGACTGCTGAGCAATGGTTATGAGTTGAGATTCGTCATCCTCTTCTTCCTTCGAAACACGTACAAGTTTGTCACCGCCAAAGTCGTAATGGTTTCGTTTGAAGTAACAAGCATAGACAAACGCATGGTCTAATAACAGCTGGGTCAACGAGGATGCTCCAAATTTACCCAGCTTCGACTCCTCCATGTTGACATCATCATCACGATTTCTGAACAACTCGTTATACATGGAGAGAGACAGTGAATGTAACGATTCTCGGACCAAGCATGATCTCAACAATTTTACCATTGTGTCGTCTGCACTTGGTGATTCAATGCCCATTGCTGTGGCATAGGAGTGGGATGGATATGGTTGGATTGAATCAGCAGGGGAGATACTCTGGTTTAGAACTGCAGTGATTGAAATGAAGTATGTGATCAAAAAGCTCGAGACGCTGCCAACTTCTATTACCTCCTTTCCTGATGCTTTAGCATCTTTATCGTCTTCGTCCAATGCGTCACCAATTTCTTGCTGTAGGAGATCTTCTTCTGAAATTGAACTCATTATATGCAGGCGTTTCCATTCGGACTCAGTTACCATGGATGCAGTATCGATAAATTGTTCGACGCCAGACATGCACTTTCTCAATGATGGTGAAAGTGCGACAGAGGCCCATTTAGTGAAACAACTTTCAACAATATTGTCCAGCATCCTCTGGATAGTACCTAATGCACTCTCGGGCCCTTTTTCTTTATGTCGAAGGCCCCTGGCGGACAACAGCGCCAACTCTGACAGAGTCAGTGTGAGAGAAGCCCCAGATGAATTTAAATCAACTCCATCAGACCCAGACGAAAGCAACATTGTGTCCCGGACCATCTCGGCCCCATGGAAGTGAGTGCCTGAAAATGCACCTTCCATCGCCTCCATCGATTCTTCGTAAGTAACAAGACTATCGTCATCAATATCTGCGATATCGAATGCAGATTTCAATTCTACAATTGTAATCATGCCAACCTTTCCACCAGATTTTGATGCAATGACAGCAGGTGATGAATTCGGATTTAGTAGAGTTGGCAAAGAAGTCAACCTGAACTTGAGTAGAAAGCAAAGCCTCCCCACGATAAGTCCTTTAGTAGCGTCATCCCCATCTTCATCACGGCCATATTCCTTCGCAGAACTTTTATCCAACATTCTTCTCAATTCGTTCAATAAACGACACATAATCTCACAAGTTTGAACGTACAAACTCTGCTTCAACCGGCGCTCGCTCTCCTCCCTCTCCTCTGCATGGACAAGAAGTTCATGAGCATCATCGCTGACTTTCTTCAAGGCTTTATCCAATTCTGTGGCAATATGGAGTGTATTTCTGTACGCTTCATGGGGCAAAATTTCCCGAAATGGTGGTGCGTTCGCAAGAGATCCACGCAGTGCAGCGACGACTTGACGGTGGACGGAGTGAAAGGAAGTGCTTAAAATTGAGTGCACAAGTGAAGAGAATGTGTTAGAAAAAAGAGTTCCCCAAAGAGAAAAACTTCGCTGTTGGTTTGGCATAGATGCATTGGCAGAAGTCGTGGGAGCAGTTGTAGTGAGACCCTCCAGAGCTCTCATGACAACTTTTACATCAATAAGCTGAACAGCATCATCCCAGGTGCATATACCGCTTGAAAGTTTCTCAAGACACTCTACTCCATCTGTTTTATCATATAAAGATTGACGCATGTGTCCTAGCCTACTAGCAGTAGTGCCTGCAATGCCTACCAAAATGGTCTTGACCTTCGACCGAATCAGAGGCAAATGGGCCGCCAAGAAGTTGGAAACTTTGGCTTTGAGTTGGTGGCTATCAAATTCCGGCAAGCTCTGTACTACATTTTCTCCATCAGCTTCTTTTGTATACTTTCTTATCATAAATATCTGACATGGGTATAGAATTATATCGTACTGCAAAATGAGCAAGATTTCTGAAATAGTTTTTTCTGCCGCATCCGTTGCTTCTTCTGTATAATAAGTCGCGACCTTCTTAGATCGAGCTGAATTTGACGATCCACCCTGTGCCTCAGGAGATAGACGATCCAATAGTGTGTGAATCAGTTTCGCCTTGGAATCAAAATACAGATCCATGAGCTTATTTGCTCTCTGCGCTTCGGGGATATGTTGGACATTCAACAAGTGCAAGGCTGAGAGAGCCCTCGCGGTAGTCGAGCAGTTTTGTGATAGATCGAGCAAAATCTTCTTGGAAATCTGAAGGGTCCTCAGCGGGATAGACTGTAGATGCAAGTAGATCATCTTAATCTGTGTCAACAATGCTGCATTCATAGAAGGAGTAAATGTCCCATCTTCTGGGACTCGCGACAAAGCGTTGGCGAGAGGGTATTGACGTGTATACTTTGTAATCAGTGTAAAGGTCTGAATAATAGATGAAGCTGCACCATGCACATCATCCGCATCTAGACATGAGTGAATTATACGCGGTGCATCGGCCAACTGAAGGCTGTCAACAAGGTCACTATCTACGGCAGCATCAGAAAGTTCACCATCACCGTTATCATGTTTACTTTCATCGTTGCCATTTGCGCATTCGATCAATTCTTCTACTAGTCCAGGAATGCTTGAAATTAGTTCGTCCAAAACTTTGGCATCACGTTGCATATCTAGCACCTCATCACTACTACCAACTAACTCACGGTACCGGCTCGCCAAAACAAGTTTTAATTCAGTCTTTTTGGCTTCGGCTTCCGTCAGTGCCTGACGATGCAGTGCCCGCATCTCGTCAATAGTGAGGGACTTGGCCAGCGAGACCGTATAGGATGTGGGCTGCAATGTTTGGGACATTGTTGAAAAGGTAGCAATGTTTCGGTACAAGGTTTAGTGTGCAAACAGTATTATTGCATTGCATGCGCATCAGCCGGTGTTATCTTGTGTCATGTCATTGTCCATTGCTGCATCTGTACCGCGGTACAAATGTACCGTACATTCACCCACCCGACCCGAAAGATCTGTAAACGGTAAACAAACCGTCCAACGCACGTTCACCCCTGCTGATCATGACTTGATCATGACATCGCACGGGGAATTCGGCGTAGATGAATGAGGAAAGCACAAATAAAACGACGATAGGTTTAAAAGAGAGCTATGAATTGAGTGGGCTAACCAATGCCTTGAAGCTGTGAAACTATTTCAGACAACAAATTTACGTCAACGGATTTGCCAGTACGTGTAGCTGCAAACCCTTCAGAAAGAGTGAAACGCCCTCCTTCAAGAAACACTTATTTGCTGAGTTCGGGGTTTGATTGAACTTGGAAATGATAGATATGGCCATCACTTCATGTACTGTAGCTTGGATCGCTGATACTTTTTAATTGACTGCCATCACAAGTAATTTTGAAAATGAATAGTGACTGAGAAGAAACACTTTTCCCATGCAATTTATTTTTTATACTTTATCTAAACATACAAAACCAACGCTACACACGCCTGGAACCCCTTTCTCAACATAAACCACAAGTAGCTTTACATCTCACTTGGACTTTTTTGTTTGATTTGGAGCTCTTTGAAAATTTGCACAGTTCCGGTAGATTTTCCCCAACATAATCGCAAGTCCTTTTCCTGTAATCGCCTCTCTTCGTTTTTCCAAATTTGCGAGTTCTAAACTTTTCTTGCGTGTCCACACACGACTCTTGTTGTTCATCATCCTTTGGGCATAGTCCACAGGTCTTCGGACAATTTTCACTCACTACTGATTCAGTGCATAAATCCATGGCCTGCGTCCTGATGAATTGGCAATTTCTTTCATCGGGGTCTCTTGTGAATTTGATATCAAATTTGCCCCTCTCGTCTTTCGATCCCATGTCACAAAGTTGCTGGCACTGTGTACGGACGTTCTCGCTCTTATCACACAAGGACATATCATTGTTCCTAACGTATTGACAATTTTTATGCATAGATACTGTCTCTCCAGGAATGAGGAATTTTCCCCTAATGTCTGTACATTCCTCAAGACCACGAACAGATCCTGAAGAAGCATTTGTCAATAATGACAGGAGGAGAACAATTTTGATCAATGTCATTGCTGTTTGTTGTACACACGTTTGGGAGACTCTGAACTCTGGAATTGTGGGATGGAGTGAATGTGATTTTTTAGGTGTTGTGTCCGTTAGGTAATTCAACGGACTCACTCAACGGATATAAATTATATAGTTTTAGTCACTATGAACGGAAACTCAATATTGCCCTCTTCATGCCCAAGGTTTTTCAACGGAAGCAGATTAGATTTCCATTTCCCGATACTTCAAACGGCAGGCCGCCCGCCCGCGCGCGTCGCACACCATTTTTTAATTGGGAGCAATCTCAATCATGATCATGAAGAATGAATCAATCATGAGTGAATTCAGTATGTACCGACCAGCAATCAATGTGTGTACAGTAACCCGTAGCTACTTGTGCAACCAGGTTCAAGTTTGAAAGTTGCCAGTGAACTTTATGTTTTAGCCAGCCAGCACAATCACGCATTTAGGTAAGATCTCATACCAAAATGAAAATGCTAAGGCAACGTAGAATCAACGAAACGGAATGCAATCATGTCGTTAAAAATGAGCAACACCTACTAGATAATCAAGAACAAGATCAAATTATCAATGATCTGCAGCAGGAATGCATTCATCAAACACGACAAATGGCAAAATTCCTCTCTTTCCTGTGTTACATTTCAGGATTTCTATCCCTCATCACCCTCTTCTTGCACACATTTGAATGGAATTTGAGCTTTTATCCAGTCTATGTCGCTGCACTGCATTGTTTTGCTGGGAGGATGGCGCATGGCACGAATTCAACTCTAGGATATCTGAAGGATGAATATAATGTCACTGATGATGGCGATGCCAATAATAGTAAGGTAATAACGGGGATTGGAATTGCTGCGACCATCCTTCCCATAATTGTACACATGAGAATGATTCAATCTACAGATGATAGATGGGTTTGGATACTGTGTGGATCTAACATATACACGCTTATAGCGGTCTATTTTATGCAGAAGGATTCGATGAGTACAATTGCGTCGCTGAAAGGGTTGAAGAATTCAAGGTACAAACACAAATCATTGTAAGGGTCAAGCCACTTATGATTTGCACGTTTCTGCTAAATGATGCATGGGGGTGAATCGGATAATTCCCGTCAACTTCCATATTTTGACCGAAATAAAATTTGTGTTGGCATAAAATAGCAACCCATAGGGATGCGGGATAAGGCTGGGAATGGTACCTTCCTTATACACGAGTGCATACAAAGATGATGGCTGATGAGTGTTTTTTAATTTCAAGATTATTGGGTTATTTCATTGTCGGTGTAACCAAGAAGAAGTAAGTCTCCAATGGATTGTGGAAATCCTCCCGAAGTTCAAGAACAGTGAAATGGTACTGCATTCATTCCTTTTGATGTTTTCTTTTCTTTTTATTCAAATTCCCAATCGACCTCACTTTGGAATCCACCATATCACCCTGACCCTTGACATATTTCTCATATCTCTGAAGCAGTTCCTCATCTGATATTTGCCGACTTTCAACATTGGAATCGAATTTACTCTGCGATCTCGATTTGACTGCTGAAATCCATGTTTCTTCGACGGATTTGTGAAAATAGTTGAATGATCTTCGACCAATAATTTCAGCTGATATGCCATGCATGTCAGCAGCAGTAGCTCGCAGAGGAGTATTTGGGTCATATTCTTGTTGCGTGTGTTGTGGAGTTGCTGTCTTTGTTTCTATTGTGAATGTGGATTGATCGGATATTTCTTGGGAGGCCGTAGTTGGTTTTGTAGGTGTTTTGCGCTGCATGAAACGCATTCCCATGGTTGCCCCAGACAAACCTTTGAGCTTGTTAGAGGACATTCTGATCTGATAACTGTTGGGCTGTGCTAAAGATAATGTTTGATGAGGTTTTTGGTGGGGTGTACCTTGTAGCTACAGTTAGTTGTTGTTCTTGTAAAAGTTTACATCATTCAGATAGATTTTCAATTATTTGTTTTTTAGGAGTGGTCGAGAGGCGTTGGGGCCATCAGCATCGACACACATTTTTCACCCTCTCTACATGCCAGCGCACGCGCACACAGACAGAAGTACGAGGAGTAGCTACTTACCGCGATCTCGAGAGCCAAATAAAGCAGTCCACACTACACCACAGACCAACCACAGACCACAGAGCAATCAATTCTCAATTCCTCACCTTGTGACTCTCACTACTCACTACCTTTCGTCTGCCACGCACCAACCACACACTGGCCACCTGCCCCACTCCCCGAACAAATCGAATTGAAGAAAAAATGACCAGCAGCACGAACAGAACGGTAAACCAATTGAAAGAGTCCTTAGCAAAGGAAATGAACAAAGAAGAAAACGGCGAGCGGTGTGCCGATCTCTTAAATCAACTAGATGCAATCGAAGCCATGTCACTATCTGTGCTGACAGAAACACTTGTTGGGACTGTTGTCAGTAAATTCAAATCACACGGCGATACCGCTGTATCTTCAGCTGCTAGGGCTTTAGTGAAAAAATGGAAGCAATTAGCAAAACAAGCTGGTGTTGGTAAAGTTGCTCTGCCGGCATCAAAACCTGCTACAACCAAACCCAAGCCTGCTGCACGTTCCAAACCGGCAACTAAAAATATCACACCTGTACCATCAAGTGCAAGTGCCACCACAGAATGGGATCATCTTCCAGGAATCCGAAAAAATATTGCAAATAAGCTGTACCAAACCTTCACCGTCTCTACAGATTCCCTTACAAAAAGCGGCATCCACGCTGATGCAATCAAATCTCTCACTACATCTCGAGCAACCGAGGTTGAAATCGCTTGTCACGAATACTCAAAGGGTAATAAACAGAGTTACCAGGATAAGATCCGTTCTCTCATATTCAATCTCAAGAAGAATTCGGATTTGCGAGAGGACGTGATTCTGGGTAACACCTCTGCTGAGACGCTTGTCAAAATGTCCAAGCAGCAATTGGCAACTGCCGAGAAAAGTAGGAAGAGAAATGAAACAGTAGAGCATTTGAGAGGTTCAAGGAGGTTGGACTGGGAGCGGGCTAATGAAGATAAGATAAATGAAATGTGTGGTATCCAGGGCGATTTACTCGAGGCGAGCTTGTTTACTTGTGGACGGTGTAAAAGTATAAAGACGACAAGTACACAAAAGCAGACGAGAAGTGCGGATGAGCCAATGACTGTTTTTGTTCTCTGTTTGAACTGTGGAAATCGGTGGAAATGCTAAACCTTCATTGTAATGTCGGGAAGAGCAAATTGGCACACACACAACACACAAGAGGGCGAACCCTCGGGTTCTGAGTCAAACAAGAACAACAACAACGAGGCAACAACAACACTACACACACACACACACAAAATGGATATGTGCAAAAATAGGTGGTAGGAATAGCGCATCATGTACATGTTGAAGTTGGGGTATCAACAATAAATATTAGGAGTATTATATCAAGAGGATTTGCCTGTGTGTACTACATTCCATCCTTTCATAGCTACACGTAGTCGAGGAAGATTGAAAAGTTGGCATTGTACCGATATTTATATCTTATCCAAAAAGACCCATAATTGCTCAAAAGTCATTACAAAACCACCAGCATCAACGATGCGCTGTCGGAGAAAGATGTCGTCCGTCACAACAATGCTCTCATTATGTGCATTCAGTGCTCGCATTTCAACCTTGTCAACCAATTTCTTTGCTGACGTTGTTGACAGTTGTTTTAGATTGAATTTGGACTTTTCATGAAGCGGTGGCATGAAGGATGATCCAAACAGACAGAATACGCTCGAAGGCCTGAGGAGGCAAAGAGGTTTCAAAAGACCACGTGATTTTCCCGATCCTTGGTCATTTCTAGTGACGGTGTATACATTATAGTCTTGACAACTATGCATGGGGAGTTTCATACTTTCATTTTCGCTTGCAATCGTAGAAGTGCTAGTCAAAGAGGTCGCATTTGGAGTCTTTCGTAGATGTAGAATGGCATCATCTAGACTGCCTGCATCATCAAGACTATTGAAGACATTTATCAAGGCCTCACGATTATTGTCATCTCCTTTTCCAGAATTTCTCTTGACCACGAGGTCGACAATCGCATCATCTACCTCTTGATTTCGATCCGTAACTTCGAGTTTGATCCATGGAGTGATGTCTCGCTGCACATTCTCTATAGATTTCATTCCCAGACCATCAAAATAAATAACAGCTCGATTGAAGCAGGTTAGGCGCCTTAGAGCTTGTTCAATTTTAGGCAACAATTCCATCCTCTCGTCCCTATTAACTCCATTGACGACTCTAAGGAAAGATATTTGATAATCTTCCAATATATGTGGACTTTCCCTGGTAGATGATAGTTTGTTGAATCGTATTGGACCGTTGCATCCATCAATAATGAGAAGATTCCCATTCTCTCTAGGAGCCTCTGTAGGATGAGCAGTTTTCACAAGTGGATTAAATGAATTTGATTTTTGACCCCGAAGCGATCGCTTTAAGATCCAAACAATGAAGAAAGCTAGTAGGATTGTTGCCGCGGAAGTGAAAGTGTCAGGTGATACGGGCATCACGTGTGTACACCACATGAACATGTCAACCTTAAAGTGGTACTTTTTTTGTTTTTTTGAGAAAGTTTTTCTGCTTTGTTGTTGTCCGTCCGTCCGAGTTCTGGGTTTTCTCGAAGCCCTTGTCTGTCCACCCGCCCGGCCCAAGGATTTGGACTCGTCCATCCTTCCCTCCTCGCCTCACTCACTCAAACACCGCTGCTACTGTACAAGAAGTATGTACAAGCGAGCAAGTTCTGTATGAATACGAAGGTACGGCAATTCAAGTACTTGGGACGGATAGTAGATGATTCTGATAAGGATGAACTGGCTATTGATCGGAATATACAACGAGCAAGAGGAATTTGGGCAAGCAGACTTGTTGGGAAGTTATTAGTGCGAGAGGATGCAAATCCAATTGCAATGGGAATTTTCTATAAGGTTATTGTTCAGTCTGTGCTATTGTATGGAGCCGAGTCTTGGGTTATTACGAAGAGCAAAATGGTGCAGGTTCGTAGTTTTCATCGTCGATGTGCAAGACATATTACTCGCACGCATATTCGACAGGACGAAGATGGAGTTATAATAATTCGTGGCAAAGAATCGTCCGAAACTATTTGCAAGGCCATTCAACAGAAATTCCTTTTCTGTCAAATGTCTACAAGAAGTCGGCGATTTTCCAAGCTAAGAATTTATTCTC
>Ga0115005_10004070_pt1 | contig 11670 bp, 12 predicted proteins | sample ArcOceMetagenome_FD_87163 | JGI IMG/M metagenome (GOLD analysis project Ga0115005, IMG submission 87163) | Marine eukaryotic phytoplankton communities from Arctic Ocean - Arctic Ocean - Greenland ARC118M Metagenome | ecosystem: Environmental > Aquatic > Marine > Oceanic | place: Arctic Ocean...
GGGTGTCTTTTGCAGCTTCAACATGATGGGATTCGTTTAATTCCTGGGGTGACACGGGCACAGGTCGAAATGCAGACGACGAATACGAAACGTATCCCCTACCAGTACCAGTACCAGTACCAGTACCATTATGATTATGCTTTGCCACCATTTCCATCTCCCTTTCGCGTCTCTTGGACCAAGCCTCGTATTCATTCCTGGGCAAAGGAGATATTTTGCCCCCTTTCTGGCCGGGCCAATTGTAATTCCGGTCTTTGGTCAGTGGTTCAAAGGGTGAGAGTGATAGAGGGGGATCGCAGTCGCGATCACGATCACGTTCTCGATTAGGATCATTACCATTACGGCAATCATTGCGGGATGTGGCGAGGCTGGTGCTTCTTCGATGGAGAAAGTCTAATTCGTGTTCATCGTCGTCGGATGGGACTTTATTATTTGCTCTGACTTGTATTTGAGATTGGGCGTTTAGGATGAAGCTCCCACTAGTAGCATTAGCATTAGCATTAAGACTAGCATTCGCATTGGCTTTATCATCCAATTTGACATTGGATGATACTGGTATGTTTACTTTGTCAATGGATGAAAAGCCTGAATGAGCTCCTGAATAAAACGACGACGACGAAGATGATACAAGCAATGGTCCACAGGAACTGTTGGGTCTTGGCCTCATATCATTTCCAGTCATGGAATCAAAGGGCAGCGACACGGATCGACGATGGTGATGAGGCACTGGCCTTACAATGTCAAGATCCATCATGTCCATGTCCATATTCATATTCATCATATTCATGTCAATATTGTGCGGTGCCATTGTGTATGATACTTTAGTCTAGTTGTATGTAGTCTAGTGTAGTGTAGTGTTGCTATTTACAATGTGAATTGGTGATTGATGATTTCAAATAATGGAGGTGTGTTAGAAGAGAAGTGTTTGGTGTCATCCTGTTGGTAGTTTGTGTTTTTGAATCTAAAAAAGGGCGGCAAATGTGAGCGGGAGGTGGCGGGATCTTTTTGAATTATTACGTAAAATCCAATCCAGTCACGTTTCCGTTGGACGATGGAGAGGAGAGAGGAGGAGAGAGAGAGAGAATGAGTCTTATCTTTTTTTATAAATCATCCCAGGATCTTCGAAGAAAAGCGTGAAGGTTCTAGGCGAAGCAATCACCTTATTCCAGTCCCAATTGTCGATATCAATCAGTGCCTCCTATTATTTTTAATAGGGTTTATGAATCTCAGTGTTGAATTCATTTCTTTCGTTTCGTGCAGGTGGGGCTGTTCCTTGTGGGTCTGCTTTGGAAACGCTATCTAAATATTATTTGCTAATGATAGCAAGATAATAAAATGGGTGTGTGTAGCTAGCGTCACATCTCCTATTTTGCACATCGAACAATCGAACGAATCAATCATTTCATACACTAGTAGCTCTAGTATCACGTCCATTTTAATGACTATGTGCAATGTCGACTGTTAGTAGCTCGCTTGACGCAAATTGGTGATAGGTGTTTAAAATGCTCTGGCCAAATCATGATAGTGCACTAATAGTTTTCTTTCGAAACTTCACAGTTGCACTGATTGTCACACGTCACTGTTGTTAGATAATTCCCCCGATATGCTCCATTTATGGAACCATCCGATAGGTGTGTATCAATATTCTTATTCTTTGGATGGGTAAACGTACCCATCAATTGGCCATCAATGTACAGGTACAGAACTCCTTGAATGCGATGATCCGAATCATAATAAGCTTCATAATATTGATGGAATGCGTGTTTGACGTCTAGATACACTGTGCTGCTGTACATATTGGGGATATCAACAATTTCTCTGAAATTGTAATCATAATAGTTGTTCTCGGTATCTTCGGGATTCCAAATGACTGCGTCTCCCGTGTGCTCGCATCCCCAACTAGTTCCCCCCTGGGTGCCCTTATTACAAATTTCATCACTACCAAGTTTTGTTACACTCACACTGCAATAGGACACAAATTTTTGTCAGATTGGTTCACTCGGTACTGTACTCATTATAAAACATCCAGCGAATGTTAAACTTACTCATCCTTGTGATATCCAAAATGTCCCGGATCTTCAGGATACTTCAATTCAGCAAGTAGCGAACAAGCCTCTTCTTTCGCAATCATACAATTGCAAAATGAATCACAAACTACAGTAACTTTGAGATCATGCATATCATACGACGTATGCATGAAGGTGGCCTTTGGGTCATCATTCACATGTATGGTGAGCGTCGAGGGAATTAGACCTCCTTCCTGGTCATTTTCTGTCAAATCATCCAACACGTGTTGAACATTGAAATGAAATGTACCATCTGCACCTTGAATGATTTGTGCCGACTCTGAGGTGCTATAATCGCCCTCGCCCGTTGGGGATTTGAATACTGCAGCGTTGCCGCCGTGGAAGCATCCCCATGCCGTGATTCCATCTTGGCATGGTTCTTCAACGTTTTCCTTTTTGACACCCAAACTGCAAGTGATACCAGTGAAGTTTCCGAATGATTATAGGTGCGATTATGCGTATTAGATATGGCAAACAACTTAATATTCATATTTTGATAAATTCGGAATACGAATGGCATGTTGGAATGTATCAACACTTTCGAACTTGAACTTACCTATCAATATGAATACCATAAGAGGTCACATCTTTCACTGGAGGAAACTCCAATACTGCTCTGATCGAACATGTAACCTTTGGACTCTGCGTAGGCGCTACCGTCAAACTATTCGCACACATTCCACAGGTCTCAGGGCAATACATCCTTGCATCCCTATCCTTGCAATGAGATTCCTTCTTTTTAAAAACTTTGGCACAAGACATTTTTCCTTTGATGACTGATGTGAATCTTCCCTCGGTATCATGGCAATCACATTCTTTACATAGTGCAGGACATTTTCGTCTAAACTTTGTTTGTTTGTAACAGAGTCCCCGATCTTTCTGAACGTCTTTGCAGTTGTATTTTTCGCCTTTGACTTTGAATTGTCCCCGTGCATTCAAACATTCTTGGGCATTTGATAAAGATACTACCAGATGTAGAGCTATTATTATTCGATGTAATGCCATCATTGAATATGCTGGATTCTTGACAGTTGCAGCTACGTGTACCGGTTACTCGTCCAGGTTCCAGGTTCATACTCGTAGTTCATCAACTGTTCATCATCTTTCCTCCGATTTTGTGACTGACGCCATGAAAATTGTAGTTCAACGGAAAGTGCGACATTTTGAATTTTGACTGGTATTTTCAAAATCTCGGCCCACTCCCTTTACTTCTCTTTTTTATGCTTTTTTTTCCAACGCTATAACGTACACAATACAGAGCAGGCATTCGGGCAGCAAGGTCCTCCAGCAAGACCACGAACTCAGTTAGAGGTATGGAGGATATCATCACCATTGATTATGACCAGGAAATTGTCGGTGGTGACGAAATTAACCCTCCCTTTAAGTACCCTTTCATGGTAAATGCAAGGCGTTGTGGAGCTTCCCTTGTTGCTCCCAATGTGTTACTTTCCGCTGCACACTGTGCAGGCTTCATCAATCACGTGAAAATCGGGAAACATAATCTTAACGATATCAGCGAAGATTACGAGACCTTCACATGATGTTGAGGTTGAATGGATCATTTTCCCGAACACCCGTTCAGCTTGACACTGGTGATATCTCGCTTGATGCAGGAAAGGATGTTATCGAAATGGGTTGGGATGATACATCCAGTAACGGGCCATCGTCTAACGTACTTCGTGAAGTCGAGGTTGATTTATACAGCCAAGCAGAGTGTCAAGATGCATATGATGCATTCAAGATGGCAATTACGGACCGCATGGTCTGCGCAGCTCGTGCGAACACGAATTCTTGCCAAGGAGACAGTGGTGGACCGATCATTGACAAGGCCACAGGCAAGCAGATCGGCGTCGTGTCATAGGGTTTTGGTTGTGCCGATCCCAAACGTCCTAGTCTGTACGCCAAGGTTCAAGATCTGATCGGTTGGATTCAAGGATACATCGATCAGTGGAGTGAAGGACCACCCTCCTGCGAGGATAAAGCCAACTGGACTGACTCTTATGAAGACGGCTGCCAATGGTATGAAGATGAAGAAGAAGAAGGATGCCCAAAACATGGCGATGGTGCTGATGCCGGCTTTGGGACTGCTCAGGAAGCTTGTTGTTACTGTGGTGGAGGTACTAGTACTTCTAATACTCCTCCCGGCAGCGATTGCGAGGATTTTGCCAACTGGACTGATTTTTATAGAGACGGCTGCACATATTATGAATATAATGAAGAAGTTGGATGCCCAATCGACGGCGGTGGTTATGATGCCGTCTTTGGGACTGCTCAGGAAGCCTGTTGTTACTGTGGCGGAGGTATTTCTTCTAGAACTCCTCCATACTTGCAGTAGCAGCATCGATACACGAAGTACATGTACCCAAGAATCAGGATGGATGTGGCTTTAACGTTTTCGACAATGAATGCCTCGACGCTTTGTCAACTTCGGAATGCTCGGAATTTGGTAAAAGGCGCAAGTGTAGGAAGCATGGATGTAAATGGAACTATCTCAATAAGTCTTGCAAAGGAAGATGGGGTTAAAGCTGATGCAATCATGTGCCGATCGGTTTTATGAAGAATAAAGATTGAAATATTGTTGAATTCTTGGTTTCAATGCATGATCGACGGCGGCATGATTTACATATATACATATAATTGAATTTAGTTTCCAGATATTAAAAAAATACAGCACCTAAATCTGCTGTGGTGTGTTCATTTATTAAAAATGTGGATCCAGTCCCGGCGATGATCGAACGTAATGTTAATGATATTATTGAACGAAGATAAAACTAGAGGAGAGAACGTGAACGGCTTTTCTCGTCATTTGAATGATTTGCAGTCGGCAGTATAGTAGGTGTATCTTAGCCGCTGTCGTGTGTGTGGGTGTGGATAATATGCAGTTTTCGAAACTAGCTGTCGAAGCTGATTTGGTTCATGGCGCTCGTGTTCTGAACCTTTGTGCACAAATTTCCAAAATGACTAAAATGCCTCCAGAAAACCTTCCACTCTCGACTCTTGCCCTTCCAACACCCTTACAACACAAGTATTCATCCCCCTATGCAAGACATCAATATGCTTCTGAGCCATGACCATAGCCTGCGACTGCTCTCTCAGAGAAGACCCCTCCCCAATCCAAACAAAGATGGTCTTACCAGTATCCACCAAACAAACATCGTCCGAAATTAAATTTTCCTTGGATGCAGATCTTTCTTCGACTTTGATGAAACTATCTTGATCCGATAATACGTAGAGTTTGGTTTCTTGAACCTCTGGATCATCCCCGTTGCTAATATCATAATTTCCTTCTTGCGGGATATCCTCTCTTTTACACCCAATCGCATCCCAGAAGGCAACGACGTCGGCATCCTGATTGTCATCATCGTGAACATTTTCAACCAATTTGGCATGGCCATTCGTGGAGTGCACCAGGTTATGCCCCACTTCGGCTGCCTTGCTCTTTTCAAACGGACTGCAATTATCTCCAAACCATGTATAGACGACATCATTGAAATCAAGGACAAAGGCATCTCTGTGGTTGAGCCCTCCTGCCCTGCTGTCTGACCCTTGGATGGGGATTTGAATCGATCTAGTGATTCTTTTTTGCTTTTGAATGAGGTAGAGTCTAGGATCGGTATAGCCTCCTCCCTTCTCACTATCGGCATCAATATGACGAAAACCACTATCGATTCCTCCGTCCAGATACCGAATAGAACGACCAAAACAATTCAAAAAGGAATCGGACTCATGGTGCTGAACCTCCCGATGCTGCACGGGGGCATCTCCCAATAAATCATCCAATTCGACAGCTTTATAAGCTGCCACCCCATACTCATCCTGAGACGAATCCTTCCCAATCCAAAAATAAATATCATACAAATATTTTTCGCTGTCGCTTTGTTCGTCTTGGCGGGTTTGGAGGATGAGGTACGAGTCGCCGCTGTGGAATTGCCCGTATTGGGATGTGGGCCAGGGATGGATTCCAAATTCTGCAGGGGTGTCGGCGTTGGCGCGGCTGTTCTCGATGCGCCAGATTTCTATTCCGACTTTAGAGCCTGCGCCGTCCCAGTTGACTTCCATTTCTGCTGCTGCCTTTGAAAGGTGTGTTGTTTCGTTTATCAGTCATTAGCTAGAGGCAGTTCTCGTCATCAGTTGTTGAATAGTCATTCAGTTTTTAGTACAGTAATCACGATGCTTACCTTCTTGACGGCGCGATCTTCATCGGTTCCAATTAATGCGAGATTGGATTCTTCAATGGGGGTCGAATCGGTCATGATATTACAGCTATGAATGAATAGATCTTTATTGTGTTACTTGTGTTTTCGCTTGGTTTTATGATGTGATGCTGGGGTTCTCGTTTCCAAGAAGATTTCCATGGAATCCAAAAAACGGTCCGACGAAACTTTTTGTTAACGGTCTTCTATCCCATTCATAAACTAATCAAGATTTCAGGAATGTAGTACAGCATGGGGCTAATTTCACGGAACTGCAGGGTTCATTATATACTTTTAAAAATCTATGTTTACTCATTTGATTACTAACTAGCAGAGTGTGGCGGTACGTCTATGGTTACATTTTCATTTATCGATCATTCTTTGCTGCAGGCGCTTTTGCCAGTCAAATGGTTTTGTGCGGTGATAAAATCTATCATAACCAGCAGGTTCAATCTCCTTTGCTGCAATTATACTCATATCCACGATTTTTTTTCAATTCTCCAAGCAATCAACCAAGTTTAAAAAACAAAGTTTAAAAATGTATCAAGAATGCAGTCATGTTCTTGAGATAATCTAATTTATATTACGTGTACTACACGTAGTACGTGGTGTAGTAATGTTCTTCTTCTCCTACTATCACTTGTAATATAATACCAGCGAGATATGCATACCACCTTTGCTCTAATAGGATGCAATTCCTGACACACGCAAAGTTGCATAATCATCGGCTGCCGTTCCAAAATACACGTACTAAATACTGTCCCAAACGTCCTTTTGAGCAGTCCACACGATCGAAGCTGATTTCTGGAATAGATTCTTCTCACTTTTGGTCAAATCAAGTTCAACGTCTCGTGTCACGCCATTAGCACCCACCACACAAGGCACACTAAGGAAGACATCCTCTTCCACTCCAGCATATCCTTTCACAGACGTTGATACAGGCATTGTAATTCTCAAATCGTTCAGAACTGCCTTGGCAATATCTGCACAAGCCATGCCAACTGCCCAGTTCGTGTATCCTTTCCTTTCAATAACAACTTCAGCCGCACGAACAACTTCCATATGAATACCATTCTCAAGTTCCCCGGGGGCCTGATTGGGTTTCAACAAATTCGCTCCACCATCCTGGACCGAACTCCATACCACCAAGGAAGAATCCCCATGCTCCCCAATCACATATCCCGATACTTGTTGAAAATCGAGATCCAATCGGGTAGCAAGCATCTGTCGAAACCTCCCCGTATCCAAAACAGTCCCAGATCCAAAGACCTGTCCTGGCGGAAGATCTTTTGCAATTTTGGAAGCCAGGGCCGTAATGATATCACACGGATTGCTCACGATGCAAATCGGCGCATTGGGTGAATATTGCACTACTTGACTAATGATACTCTTCATGATCTTGACATTAGTATTCAAAAGTTCCAACCGGCTCTGGCCCGGTCTCTGTTTCGCTCCAGCCGTCACAATGACCAAATCACTGCCCTTGGTGATATCATAATCGGTGGAACCTACCACGGTAGAGAACCGTTTGGAAAAGGCAGAGGCTTGTTGGAAGTCTTTCACTTCTCCATCTAATTTGGTGCCGTTGACGTCTACCAAAACTAGATGGTCGCAGAGCTCTTGGTTCAGGATTGAGTAGGCAGTGGCGAGTCCAACCTGGCCGCATCCGACGATTGAGATTTTCTTCTGGTGCTGTTGTTTATTATTGGTGCTCCACACAGGATAGACGAGACAAGAACGTTCGTTGCCCATTTTTGGATTGTTGGTATCGACTACTATTACTAGTGCAAGGTGTTTTCAAATGAGAAATATACTGCACTTTGCTCAACATTATGTACGCCGAATGGAGCTGTAAGCAGGAACAAGAAGGGCGAAAAAGAAGGGCGAAAGGTGAAAGGCCCAATCTCCAGCGGCCGCGCAGAGCGTGACCCTTTCAAAGAAAACGACATGAAAGCAAGTGAAAGATTCCATTGATCAGAACGAGTTCGGGTTTCTTTCATTATAAATAATTATTGTCAACATTTACACACGACTTGCCGAAAATAAATGCGCCAAGGACTTTTTGAAATTAATTTGACACGAATTTTGAACTTCTGACTTTTTCTCAACGAACAAAAAACAGTTTTCAAACAATACAGTACATAGAACAACACGCGAACAACGAAAACAACGAACAACAAAAATCATTCAGCCAGCGAGCCAGGACACTACGTGTACAAAACTAACTACAAGTCTGGAATACAGTAAATTTTAGTACTCTACCAAACATTCATTATGGGAATTCTCGACTGGTGCCGACTTCCTATGTTCAGTGTCAAGGACAGTGATGGAATGAAGACTATTGATCTCCAAGCAACCTTCAAACCTACCCCAAAACTCCTCTGGCTCTTGTGTAAAATCGCATGCTTGGGAGTCACAGCCTACAGCACCTACAAAACCTTCGAATCCGCCGATAATGACCTTTTCAGGATCGCGTACTTAACCCGCTGGGGTTTCGTGGTCTCAACTCTCTACCTCATCTCCAGCATCATCACCTTGTTCGCTGCTTTCCCTCTCGAAGTCAAAGAACCGCCCGGCGTCAACACAATCATTGCTCCGACATCCGCAAGGATTACGTGGGGACTATTCGTCATAGCCATCAACGTGGAAATATTCATTACATGCATGTATTGGGTACTAGTCTTCGATGGTGAACCGCTATTTTTTTCTAACATCTACGACCATGGGGGGCTCATGCTCGTCGTCGCCTTTGACGGATATTTCATTCATCGCATCCCCATTCGTTTCAAGCAGATTGGACTCGTTTATATGGTAGAGGTATCCTATTTGCTCTGGACCGTCATTCATGCCTTAGCGGGCATTGGGAATCCTGATTTTACGGAGGATCTTGAAGGCATGGATGATGATGCCCTTTATTCTTCCTTGAATTGGAAAGAGAGGACTGGAGCGAGTGGCGTTTTGGCGGTTCTTATTATTGCCGTTGCGGTACCAATTATTTTTTTGATCACGTGGATTATTTCTGTGATTGCCCCTCGCCGTTATTTGAATTCAAATGTAAAAGATGAAGAGAGACAGGGGGGTGATGACGACAACGATATTCGGGCAGTGGCTTACTAGCTAGCTACTTGTTTCAAAGTGTGCTTTGTCTATTGTGGCAATTTTGGGAGACTTTGGGTAATCCTAATAGATATACAAGAGCATTTTTTAAAGACATACCAGTCACACCTGTGTGCAAAGAGGGAGGGTACGCGTACGTGTAGTGCAATTTAATCAATATAAATCAAGTGTACGTGAAATGTTTGAGTATATAACATCAGTTTCAATTTATAATCAAGTAAACGAATTCTGTTTTGTTCTTTTTGTTTGCTTTATAAAAAATCGACACCAAGCGATACACGTCGTATAATACCACGACCCATGAATTATAAAATTAAACTTTTGCTAATACTATATCTTTCCAAGCACTTCTGCTTTCTCATGCTGTAGGCATATCTCTGCTTTGTTTGATCGCAATCTAGTAGTGTATTATGCATCGACAATCGCATTAGGAGTCTAGAACACCAACAATGGATTATCGTCTAGTTGAACTGTAAACACATTATTTATGCACCACAGTTTCAAGTTCCATAATTGAATTATGATCAATCGTTTTACAGCACCGCGTAAAATATAAATAGTGCTTTCGTACACGTCATTTAGAATGAATCAGTTTCAAGTTGTTGTACAAATTCATGAAATTAAATAAATTCATTATATGAAATAAATGTCTGCCTGCTCTTCGCCGTCCCATGCATGACCCATGAATATATGTAAGATAAATCTATAGCTACAATCATCGCCAGCTTCTTGCCTTTTTGATACATGAACCCAAATCAGCATTGCGAGTAGTATAAGAATCATCATCATAAGAAGCGCCCCTCTTTCGAAGAATTCTTTCTCTCGCCGCTTTTGTAGCAGCTGCCAGCTGTAGCAATTCAGGCGTAGATAAGTATTCGTCACAGTAATCTTGTGTAAATGCTACGGTGTGTTGTCGGCCTGCTGGTGCAGCTGCTGGGATAGAGGAATAAAGAGATGGACGTGTACGTTGTGTTTGGAACATGCCTTCTTCAAGTGTTTGGAACATGGCTTCTTCAAGGGGAGAGGATGCTGGATATTGGTGCATTCCTAGCGCATTGTCCTGCAAAGATGGCGGAGCTAGAAAGGACGAGAACGAGGGCATCCCCCTGTTTAGGTGTAAGTGGGCACGATTGGCATTCATGATATTGTTCATATATACTTCTTCAGCATCATGAGATGATGGTTGCATAGGAACAAGGGGGGGCATTCTTATTCTCATATCACCAGCACCATCGGCAATTAGATTCTGACGACGCCGGATACGAATCTCCTCCACTGCTCGTTCCAAATCAGCATTGAGGAATTGGGGGGCAGTAGGAGAGGCCATGCTGGTCATACTGGCTCCTAGTTCCTGTGGCGATGTTGGCGATAATCCATGACGATCCGCCATGATTGTTTTAATAAGGGTGGTCTGTTTTAATTTGGGAGCATCCTCTCTTAGAGCCTGGCCGGTCTTCTTTTTGGCTTCTTCTAATGAGATGCAGTGATAGAGTTCCGTCTTGGGATCTAATTTCAGGAATCTCCCGGGAGGGGATTGGGATTTGACAGCTTTGACGATCTCGCGGATGATGAGTTTCTTGAAGGGTGGTCTGGCATTTACGTATTCGAGTTTTTGGGACCTGATGAGTTTGCGGTAGTAAAAGTTTCCGGGGTGTGATTGGATTATTGCTCCGCGGCCGCCGAGGACGTCGTTTTGATGTGGTTGGACGATGGCGTGTGGTGCGTTTGTTTCAACAATTGTATTTGAAGTCGTGGGCTTGGAAGACGCGCAGCTGCTGTTATTTGAAGTCGTGGACTTGGAAGACGAGCAGCTGCTGTTATTTGAAGTCGTGCTGGACTTGGAAGACGAGCAGCTGATGTTCTTGGTGATTGCATTCTTTGTCGTGGAGGATGCGTGTTCTTGCTGTGGGGTGGAGCTCCTGGTGGCTAATACTACTGCATTCATGACGATGTAGATTTATCTTCTTGTTATAGTATATGTGCTAATTGTGAGATTGGGACAGTACTGGTGGGAAGCGTGAGATTCTTAGAAAATAACGACGTCTCTTACTTATTTCGTTTCATTCCAAGTTCTTAGTTTTTTTTATGACCTCTCTTACAAGACTGAAAAGGAAAGGCCAAAATAGTAGATAGGTTGTCTCACTTATTTCGTTTCATTCCAAGATCGATCTTCTTTAGTTTTTAGTTCTGGCTTACTCAACTTTGGAGATCCGAACTATAAATCAGGCCCCGAGGGAAATCTCTCAGCTCCCATCAAGAGTCTTGAGCGATTGGATATGAAATACGAGAAACCA
>Ga0115005_10004071_pt1 | contig 11668 bp, 8 predicted proteins | sample ArcOceMetagenome_FD_87163 | JGI IMG/M metagenome (GOLD analysis project Ga0115005, IMG submission 87163) | Marine eukaryotic phytoplankton communities from Arctic Ocean - Arctic Ocean - Greenland ARC118M Metagenome | ecosystem: Environmental > Aquatic > Marine > Oceanic | place: Arctic Ocean...
CAAATCAAATCATATCATCAACTAAAACTGCAACAAACTCACCATGGTCCCAAAGGTCTCTCCGCATACAGGACACAGAACACCATCCCTATTTCCACTGACTTGATCTGCTTCTCGAAGAGACAGCCCAGCGTGGGGCAAATATTTCACCTTTTTCCTCATCCGAATTGGCGCCAATGGTGAAAAAGCATCAATTTGATGCGTAACATTAGCAGGGATACTCGTAAATAAGGGAGCACCAAATTCATCATTCGGCTGCAAAATTCTCATGGTATGCAATAAATGTGGCTGCACCAAGTCCCTCGCTTGCTTTTGATAATCCCTCCAACTCACACAATACATTCTTACGTGTGCTTCTACGAGAGGCTGAGAAGCGTCAAAGTCATAAATACGGACGTGTAGCATCCACCTCCCATCTCTCACTTCCATAATTGCCTTATCAGAGAACAAAACTTGTGCTCCGCGTGTTTGACACCTTGCAAGCCTCGCAAACACAAAAGAGAACAAGAATGCATTGAAGAGCATACTCGACATCATTTGAAAATATATTGCAATCTGCAATCCAACACAATCCGCCTCAAAGAACCCATTTGAGCTATTTGGTAAGCCATATCCTACCGTTGTACACGTCTCGAGTGAGAAAGCAAAAGCTGGTGTAAACTCGATGGGTTCGTTTTTTAATCCAAGTCCACATTCTACGGTAGGATTGTCCCTATCGATCTTTTGATAAATTAGTGCAAAGGCAATAATGAATACGGTCCAAAAAAGGAGCAGGCCGCAGAGAGAGAGCCAAGTAGGCTGACGAAGGAAGACGTGATACCAGTCCTGCGATAGGATTCTCTGTACTTTGAAGGACTTGTAATTTGTTTTGTTGACAACCGCAATTTCTTGACGTGATTGTTTGAACGGTAGATTTCTGTGTACGAGACGGGGAATATTTTGAATTTCATAATCGGAGAATGTGTTTGTCCTTCTACGCCGAAGACCAGTTCCACCAGCTACTTCTTCGTCATAGGATATGGTGGATGCCAAGGATTTCTCTGTGTCACGGCGAGTAAGGGGCGGGAATATGTCATCCATTTCTAGCAGATCATCCGCATCATCAACAAGTCCGCCTCCGTTTAAACCTGATAATCCTGACGATAATCCTGATAATCGTCTCGATAATGGAGAGGAAAAACGTTTGCGTAAAAGAGGGTGGGGGGATGGGGATGGGGATGGGGATAGTTTTGAATCCTGGGGGTCATCAGTCTCGAGATTGCTTAACGACTTAGCTGCAGCTTCTACCGCGGTGACGTCCTCGTCCGTGATTGGTGGTGGTGGTGGTGGTGGTGGTAGCAATGGTAGCGATGGCGGTGTATCATCTGCTGGTGGGTCTTCAGGAAGGGCTCTTGAGCTCCCTGACTTTAGAGCTAACTTCTTCTTAGTAACAACAGTTGGATCCATTTGGATACAATGGCGAAAGTATGATGCTTCCTAAAACTATCAATGGCTGCAGCGTATAGCAGTATTGTATGGTAACTGTATCGTGTTTAGTGAGTCTGCATGTGCAGTGTCAAACGACGGGTGGAGGTGTACTACAGTTTCAAGTTGTGACATTAACCATTAACACAGACAGACAGCAGCAGACAGACAGTCTGCTCTCTTCTGCTCCATTTTGTTGATGGTTGTCAATAAAAAATCTGTTTCAAAAAGTGTCAAAAATCATCAATTCCCAAAAATAATAAATAATAATATGAAAAATTGTACCATTACTGCAAAAATAGTTTCATATTGTACTGTAATAGCATGGCTCCTAACCTATATTGAATAATGAATCTACAATTCGAATTGAGATACTCGAAGAGTACCACCGATACACCACATTTTATCGGTAGAATTGATGGGTCACAAGTGATAAAAAAGAAGTCGTACAGCCGGGGTCATCCAACAAACAACATAAAACATTTGTTCTATCAATCCGAAGTTCGAACTACCCGACGCACTTGCTACTGCATTTCTCCACCTGAGAATAGTTTTCCCAATAGCAAAGGCCGACTCTCGTTTTCACAGCGTGTGATTTTTCGTGAACACCAGTTATTAAGATTGAAGTAGCAAAGCTTGGTTTAGAAATGGAGAGAGAAAGAATACAGTCATCGAAATCGTCTAATGGTAGTACGCGCCCAACTTCCTCGAGGTATCCATCGAGGAGCAGGCGGAACTTGAAACTTGCAATACCCAACAGGCTATTGAAAGCAGGTGGAGCGCAAGATACAATCAAGCAAAGGCGAGTTCAAAGAAGAAAGGCCAAGTTCCAGAGCCAGGTCTTTCGTTTAATGCTGGTCATCGTACCGCTTGGATTCACCCTCGTATTCACTGAACAAATGAGACAGCGCGCCTTGAATGAATACATTAAAGACGTAGAGACGGAGGTTAATAGTATACCTAATGCCAACGTACATGATTATGCAAATCAAACGGGGGCTCTGTCGGTGACTCTCCGTCGTTATCCATTCAATGGAATTGCAAACGTGACATCGCCCATTGACACATCGCAAACCGGGTTCTTCTGGCAGATTCCAAGAACCGGCGGATCGACGTTGAAAGATATATTTGGAAAATGTCTATATTTAGTTCAAGCCTCTCGGACAAGTGCAGAAGTGTGTAATACAAATGCCAACGAAAAGGAACTGAAGATTTGCAAGTCGAATTTGGGTGCTTATGTCAATTGTGACCCTTCGGATGATCACGGCATTCAGAGGTGTCGTGACCTGAACTTGGTACCATCGGGTATGGCAGATGTGGTGGTATCGTCACGTTTTTTGCATACTGCATCCATGTTTGATGCCGAGCATCAAGCGAGGGCGTTTACCATCATGAGAGATCCGATAGAACGAATGATTTCCACCTTTTATTATCTTCACAATGCCACTTGGGAACGTGAATACAGTAAAGAGATGAAAAACAAAACTTTGTTAGACTATGCAAAGAGTGTAGAAACGCCAAGTAATTGGATGGTACGGTTCCTCACTGGGAGGATGACTAAGGCAACCATGACGGCAGATGATTTGGCCTTGGCAAAGGAGATTTTGGAAAAGAAGTTCTTTGTGATTCCGACCAAGGAAATGAACGGAGGAGTGCATAAGCTCATCAAACATATGAAGTACAAAGTTTCAGACGAAGGTCGGCAATGTATTAAGGAAGAGGTGGACAAGATGACTACTCGTTTGAACCATCCTCGCGTGGACATGTCTTCTCCTGCTGTTGAAATGCTAAGGGAAAAGAATAAGCTCGATGTGGAACTCTATGACCACGCAATGAAAGTCTTTGCGCGGCAGTGGACAGCTGCTGAATGAGGCATATTATAAATTTTGGAAAAAACTCGCTTGAAAATAATGTATAAATGATTTGAACTGTTTTACAAGTAAGTATCAGTATGTCCTAGAGGATACAAGGCCGAAACACACTGTGTGGAATTGGAGTGAAGTCCTTCTTTCATGTGACATTTCAAAGACTCGTCTCAAAAGGGTTGCGTGGAAGCAGGCTTCAGTTGCACCATCAATGGTCTATCTGGAATAAGTGCGTCGTAGAATTCGATCAACTCAATATGACAATACAATGCTTGATGAGCAGGAATGATATCTCCAAAACTATCTCCTCCGTACGCGAAATTCTCTGGCAATGAGTGGATCAGTACTCAGGGCAATGGAGAAATGAATCTTTACCACGTCTCCCCAGCATAACGCGTTTTGCTCTTTTGCTTCTTCTTGAGGTCCTCATTGGTCGTGTCGAACGTCATGGTGCCTTTTACTTTTGTGACCATGCTCATTGCGTAGGCTCGTCGCTCCTCCTCGCTCAAAAACGATGCTTGTGCGGACTCGGACTGTGTTGGTTGATCGTTATGGTTGGATGTTGTTGATGTTGGATGTGTGTGGTGTGTGTGTTATGTGTTGAATATTTCCAACGGACAATATTGAATATGGAATCGGTTCCAGATCGTAACCAGTTTCACCCTACTCCACTTTCGTAGCCTCTCTATGATGGGTATCACTGGAGTAAAGTAATCAAATATTGTAGTTTCATTCTCTTTTATATCCCAGTTTGGTGAGAAGGCAAGCAAACCCAAGAATTTGGCAAGTAATTCGACAACTGTTGCATTTGACGATCATGAAATGGCTCAAAGAATTTTCGAGAGAATAAAGGATTACATTCCTCAAAAGGTGGTTGTGGACGAGAACTGCAATAATTTGGGGTTGGAATATAGCCAAGAGCAATTAATAGGGACGTGGACTCCATATGGATTGAACCATAAATGGAGAGTGGTTTGCTATCTAGGTACGTGTGCGTGCATGTGATTGATTGAAAATGACAAGTTTATCATAATAATACTGTTTTTCAACGAGAACACTCCTCAGTATGTACTGTAAATAACATTGAGTTTTCCGCTATCGACCGATACTATCACAGGGAGTGGTCATTTCGGACCGCATAGAGATGGATGTCATATTGTGAACGATAACGATCGGTCTTTGATCACAGTCAATGGGTTTCTCACTGACCGACCCCTTGGTTTTGGAGGGGCTACGCGTTTTGTGAGGGATGATATTGATGCTAGCTTGAATGACAGTGGCATCTTTACCACCTCCGAGTCTGATGTGTTGCATCGAGTAGAGGCAGATAAGGCAGGAAAGGCGAGCGTATTCTTCCACGACTTGATGCACGACGGAGAGCCTCTTCATGAAGGATCGCCTCCAAAGTGGCTCTTTCGAAGTGAAATAATGTACAAACGAGATCCAAAGACAGTTCCGCTGATGACCTCTGCACAAATAGAAGCCAGAGAATATCTGAGAAAAGCAGAAGAGGCAGAAAATGAAGGTGACGTGATGCAAGCCACAAAGTTCTACAAGATTGCATATCGGCTGGATAAGACTCTTGATTCGTGCAGTTATTAAAAACAATCCATCAAAAGGATGCAATCTAAAAAGAAATTGATATTGTTTTTGACTTTTCTTGAATGGATTGACGTCTTGACGCCTTTTGAATGCACGAGAACTCAGTAGCGTGTTAAAAACGTGTACCTTGTTTCCGTGATCATCAATATTGGTCCATATTTATAAAACATCTTACATATTACACTATATTAACTTGGACCTGAGCTGAGTTACAATTTCATAGTCTTCATTTCCATGCGTGTAATTTCTCCATGTGATTTCTCTACAATAAGCTGCACTTCTTTCCTTTCAACATAACGAACTGTTTCAATTTCGTCGTCACTGATATCTACAAAAGGATCAGGAGGGGGTACAACCAAAGACTCCACATCTCCAAATAGAAATTCCTGAGTCATACCAGAAGCGAATTCTACCTGAATAATGTGCACAGCATTATGCACACCTGGTCGCTTGGCATCTTTGAGGTCTTGAAAGTCGCCATGGACATGATGGAATCTGAATACTGTTGATGCGGAGCTGCCAGTGGAATTTGATACGATGTTGAAGTCTTTGGATTCAAGGTCAATCTTTATGACAACTGGTTCGTCGACGCTTTTGTGTCTTTGTCTGGGAGACAAGTCATCGTCTTCATGCATTGAAGAAATTCCTAGTTCTCGCTGTTTGCGAGATTGGTATGCTGATCTTCCATACCCTTGGTAGTCCATCCTACAATAATTCAGCAGTCCGATCCCAATAGGTTCGAATTTTTCACAGTAAGAAGGCATGGACTTTGTCAAAGCTTGGTATGTGCAGCAAGTGAACCGAAGATTGACTATGCCAACAGGCATGAACATGTTTTTCATAAAACTATTTCTCCCTGAGAAATACTTCCCACCCTTACAGGCTTTAGTTTTGCACAGGCCTCCACCTACATATTCATCCAAGTCGGCCCACTTGGGACATCCTGCTACATCGCAGTTTGCTTTTGTCTCAGCAGTTGCTGGGCCATATGTATACTCGTCTCCAAATTCAAAGAGAGAATGCCCTAATTCATGCACTGCTAATCTAGGACCAATAGAGTCTTTCGAAATCACGGCAATATTAGATTCCGCATACCCTGCACCGCCATACTTCTCATCGTTGTGGACGACAATTGTCTGTAGAGTAGAACTCTCTGGAAAGCAGTTGTTTGCGAGTATCCTTGCCGTGGCAACCGTACAGCATAGTAATCTATCTATGCCTTGACAACCGTAGTCGCAAAAGCCTTTCTGTAGCTTGTCAACATAGAAAGCTCTGTATTTTGCCGTAGCATCGTCAAACATATCTTCTGATTGGATTTCTGTGTACGCTGCGTCCACGGTAGTTGAAAAATCATTACTATTGGTGAAGTCCGATCCAACAAAGACTATAATGATCGTATCCTTGTCAAATTCTGTCCCCTTCGGCACATCATGATCCAAACTTTTGCAGAAAGGACTATTCATGCAAACTCCAAGACTGCTTGAACAATTACTAGTTGAGCATTCAATATTGGAACTGCATGCTGCACCTATGTTCTTTGTGCCTCCTGGTTTGGGGGCCGTAACGCCTGTTGATGGAGGGGTGGGGCAAATGCCGCAAGATTGCTTGCACTTGTCGCTCATTTTAGTTCCCCATCTGTCAATCTTATTGCACCTGGACATTCGCTTTTTTGCCCACTCACAGTTCTTCCACGGTTGATGAGCAATATACGCATATGTCATATCGTCTTCGCAATTGCCTGTTGATGGAGGGGTGGGGCCAGTAACGCCTGTTGATGGAGGGGTGGGGCAAATGCCGCAAGATTGCTTGCACTTGTCGCTCATTTTAGTTCCCCCACTGTCAATCTTATTGCACCTGAACATTTGTTTTTTTGCCCACTCACAGTTCTTCCACGGTTGATGAGCTATATACGCATATGTCATATCGTCTTGGCACTCAAATTTATCGGGCACTTCACAGTTCATACACGTGTTTTTGCACATCTCGTTGACCTTTCTACCAAACTGGTCAGTTCGGCCACATCGCAATTCTACTTTTTGAGAGACCCACTTACAAGTCCCCCAATTCTTATTATTAAACTTGAATTGCGAATCATCTTCACACGCATATGAATACGTTAATATTGTTGCAAAGGCAAAGACAAGTAGCTTCATATTGGATTCTTTGTTTTATAAAAATATAAAGAATTTCAAACAATCGAATTAAAAATGCGAAGAGACTATTGAGGGTTTTGAGTGTTGGCGATTGAGACGTTGGTACATTTATTTTCAAATGTACGGTTAACGCAGGGATTTTGAAGGGTCATAAGTCGCAAAACTTTGCAACTCCGATTCTTTCGACCATATTTAGTATATTCCTACTACTGTGCCAGACAAAATTGAACATTGATATGGATAGTAGACGGATGCGACACTACTACATGCTACACTAAAATGCGACTCCTCATTTTACTGTTCTTTTTAACTACGGAGAGGGTATCATGTAAAATCGCTAAAAAAAAGATAGCCTTGGCGTTTGTTGCCACCACGCCTTTCAACTGTGGGCATTTGCATCCGTTTTAATTTTTATAGAAGTCTGATGGTAATTTTATTTGAGAAGTACAATCCAAAATCCATGGCCGTGTTTACTTGCGTACGAGTGTTTCCATAATACTAAATACTAAACATAAAATCAAACATCTAATTTATTCCTTCTTTTGTAGTTTTGGTCCAGACCAACTCTTTTTCACCCACTCTTTGTATTCATCTGTTTTCCCATATTTCTCCATTTGCCTTTTCTCCAAATTTCCAGTTGCGGCGCATAAGACAAAGAGTATTCCAACAACGCCAAGAGAACTCAAAGCTAATGCAGGCGACATCGTTTTTAGAATGTCAAGCCTTTTGGTGCCACTGATTGCGATAATCGAAGCCAAGAAACTCGAAGTCCACCCAATCACCTCTCCCGTATAATTGGGATGACGGAAGAGGCTGTAAACACCACCAGTCACCAGATGATCAGGGCCTTTCTTCCCCTTGACAAAACTCTTTGTCAAATCTCCAACTGCACCTAACATGAACCCAAACCATGTCAACCCGACCAATGCTTTGTATGCCAATGAAGCAATCTCACAAGTAGGCGCTGCCCCAATTTGAATTAGTTTTGCACTGGTCAACGCGGGAGCTGCCAACCCAGCGTACAACATGGAGCAGCTCATGATGAAAGGAGCACGGTTCAAAACTCTTCCAATTAGACCAGTATCAACCTCCTTCTTCGTTTGACGGGCCTCGATCCTCTCCCTCATCTTTCGAAATCTGTCGTTGAAGAATTCTCTATAGAGGAGAAACAAATTCAATCTGATTCCATAAAATACAATCGCTGCTGCGTGAATTTGAGCAATTGTCGTAAATGCGCTTGTTGGTGCAGAAAGGAGAGCACGGAGAGCAAAATAAGCAGTTGTTGCCGTTGCAGTTCCGTAGGCGTAGGACACTCCATATTCATATTTGTAAAACCCAATGAACGTTGGTAAGAGATTTGCAAGAAGAATAGTTTTTGCAGATGGAAGGGCAATAGTTGCAATCGCAGAGGTTACAACTGGCGCTGCTACATTTAGTACCATTGGATGTCTCTTCATAACGATCGGAGCGCGAAGTCCAGGCGTGCTTCTTACGAGTACTGGTACATTGGGAGGAAAAGAGGCTGGTGATTGGAAACCAAGAACTGATGAAGTCAAAGTCAACCAGCAGCACAGAAAACTGATGAAAAGATGGCGCTGTGAATATTTCATAATAGAGAAAAAATGAACCAAACTGAGAAGTTGTAGGTTACTGTGGTGCGCGTGTGTATGTGTGTGTGGAGTGCACTTTATAATAGGCACAGTAGTAGCTCAATAGACATGTAACATGTACTACTAAAGTTTGTACGGACAACTACAGCAAGAAGCAAGAAGAGAGAGAGAAAGCACCTTCTTGGAGGAGGAGGGTGGTGATTCGTGTACCGGTACAATATAAGGCTATTTATACACGAATCACCTTTTGGTGATCATCGATCACGTTTTTTAAAGGGTGATCGATCTGTCACGATGACCCGGTGATCGATCACCCTTTAAAACTTTACAGTAGACTAACAAGTTGATGGATCACCTTTATAATTTTTTCAAAAGGTGATCGATCACCTTTTAACACAAGGTGATTCGTGTATAAATAGCCTTAGTAGGGTGACACATTATTTTCAAACTTTCTACTTTCTACTCCGGCGGGGCTGCGCTCGCTCTTGACATTTTTCAACCCCGCGTGTTGGGTTGGGAAGTTGGACTAAGAGAGGCGGCGTCATCAAATTACTCTGACACTATTGGATCAAACCTCAGGTTTAGAGCTGTCAAACAAAGGTGATGTTGGAGTTCTCGCTTCCTTTTTCTTCTCTTATTGCTTATTGACACTTCTTGAACAAATTGGGGAGAAGTCAAAACATAAACAATACTCTAGCTAGAGATCATCACTCGTCACCAAACCAATAGAACTAACTGTCAGTGATAATGATGCAGCGATTTGTGCGTTCCACAAACCCCTCGAAGAGATTGGCTCATCAGGTAACAGCGCGTTTCTTCACCCAAGGCGCATCCGCAACAGATAGACCACTCGTGCAAACAGAGGTTGATGGCAAGATCGCTACCTTGACGCTATCCCGACCTCCGGTGAATTCCCTTTCGCTAGAAATGTAAGTTCAGAAGCTTTTGGACACTGTGCAGCACAGACATTTTCGTCCACTCACACAATCTATTATACATAATATAGGTGCCAAGCTATATCAGCAGCCATCAAAGAGGTTGAAAGTCACAAGAAAGTAATGAGCTTGGTTCTAGCGTCTTCCAATCCATCAACGTTTTCTGCAGGTTTGGATTTGAATGAGCTCTACAATCCCGAGCCTGAACGTTTAGAAGAATTTTGGTCTTCATTTCAACAGGTTTTTCTTGATCTTTATGGATCTCGTCTTGCTGTGATTGGCGCAGTTGGAGGCAACGCCCCAGCTGCAGGATGTATGTTGGCTTTATCTTGCGATTATCGCATCATGGCAGCCTCTCCTTCAGAAGGAAGGCCTCCTCTGATTGGCTTGAACGAGGCCAAATTTGGAATAGCTGCGCCCCCATTTCTTGGTGATTTATTACTTCGTACTATCGGTCATCGCCAAGGAGAATTGGCAATGTCTTTGGGAACTCTTTTTACCCCAGAGCAAGCCTTAAAGATCGGTATGGTGGATGAACTTGTCGACTTTGATAATGTTTTGGAAAAGAGCAAAGAGACTGCTCTAGAATGGGCAAGGATCCCTCCACATGCACGGTTAGCTAGTAAGATGCTGGCTAGGAAGAGATACTTGGACGAGCTCAGTGCCACACGAAAAGATGATGTTGCACACTTTAAAGGCTTTGTGCTCAATGATCAGGTGCAGGTAAATCTTGGTGCTTACTTGGAAAGCCTAAAGAAAAGATAAGAGTTTTGGATACTGGGCTTTGTGAACGTAGAAATGTATATGCATTTATAATGTTTCCTATTTCTTGTGCTCCTGTCCTTGATTTAAAAACCCATTCGCTCCTCCGTATCAGACAGGCCACGTGATAATGTAGTCGTGCATACAACTATCAAACCAATTCGCTCCTCCGTATTCCGTATTCCACCCCATGAACCGCATCAATTTTTTTGAAATATAGATAAACAACATAAACACAAACATTGGCATAGACTATTGCTAATGTACACCTTGCCTTACACCTTGCTTTTACAGCATAAGCTATCAAGAAGAGAATTCCAGAAGCACCAAGTAAAACGGCTCCAGAGATAATGAAACCTCGTGCAATTTTAAATTGTATCTGCTTGATCAATATCATCCTGAGGATCAAATATTTTGATACATTCATCATTTCCACATCGATAAACATTTCGAACTCCTTCACTAGGAGATGAAGGTCTCCAGCACTCGACTTCATCTCCAGCTTCCCATTCTGGAAGAGCTATATCACTGCCATTATCGCAAGTATCACCTCCTTCCCTGTCAATACCTACTTCAAGAGAATTGTAATTGTAGTTATCTCCCGTTCCTTCATAGAACGAATCTATTTCAGCCAATTGAGGAGCATGAATGATGTAAAAGTAAAAGTCATCGCATCCACATGGATATTGTACTCCTTCGTTATTTCCCCTCTCGCACATTCGAGTTGCACTCTTGGCATACACCACTTCTGTAATGGTACACACAGGCTCGATGGGTACAAAGTCCGTTACTGCATCGAGTCCATCTACTTTCGTTTATCCAGTCCGATTGGAAGCAAAGCAGAACCTACAGTGCCGAGAACGCTAGCGATTGTGGCCAAGATACAAATTGTTAGTTTTGGAGTGCAGCATTTTTTGAATTTCTTAAAGCAGTCATGCATGCTTGCGCTTGCAATTTAAATAGTTGCGAGGTTCAGTGAGGAGATGAAGAAGGAACTGTACTTGTAAGCTGTGGGGTCGGTACAGCAGCAGCGGGGCTTTTTGCCTTTAAGGGTGCATATTCAAAAAAATCTGGGGGTGCACAAAAGTCTTGACCCTACAACAGTCTGTAATTAGTAATTAGTAATTAACAAAAAAGTGATTACTAAATTTCTCAAATTAGCCAGTTTCAAGTTACATTTGTATGCTAGGAGCGTTATATTTTTAATTTGACACTATTTTTGTGTTACCATTTCTACCATAACAGATTCCACACGAGCCTTCCACACACAACGGACA
>Ga0115005_10004072_pt1 | contig 11665 bp, 10 predicted proteins | sample ArcOceMetagenome_FD_87163 | JGI IMG/M metagenome (GOLD analysis project Ga0115005, IMG submission 87163) | Marine eukaryotic phytoplankton communities from Arctic Ocean - Arctic Ocean - Greenland ARC118M Metagenome | ecosystem: Environmental > Aquatic > Marine > Oceanic | place: Arctic Ocean...
ATCTATCTATTTGGACATTTTGAAATTTTCAATTTCTCCTGATCTCTCATTTTTATCACATGATGCGGTATGCATAAAACACATAACCTACCTGCCATCAAACAACAGATCTTTAATCTCGTGTGGCGCTATCCTTTCCTGCAATCAATCATTGCACCTCGAAAGAACATCAACAACAACACCTAAACAAACAACATGATGGCATACAGCGGAGGAGACGACTTCCCCTGCGTCGTGGGCGAGGTCGGAAGCCACGCTACCAAATTCGGATTCGCAGGGGAAGACTACCCCCGCTCCTACTTTCGATCCACCACCGCCATCCTGCGCGATTCCTCCTCTCCCAAATCCAAGTCGTATTCGTCGTCCAAATCTTCATCTTCGTCCTCCCCATCCCCCAAAAAGAATAAAGGAAAATTTAAGAGATCTTATGATTTCTTCAATCGGGCATTGGAGCCTGAGGATGGTGATGTGGACGATGGGGAATGGGAAGTGTGCAATCCTACCGATCGGACTACTGGATTGGTGTACCAGGGTATGGGTATGGGTTACACCATGATGACCGGATCTACACCTGCAAAAACGCCATCCTCTCTCAATTCCAATACTGAAGATGATGGTATGAATACCGGTCCTTCTTCTCCCGGGGGAAATGGAGACACGGAGATGAAAGACGCCACTAGCACTCCACAGGGACAATCCATTTCAGGTACAGGCTCGTACGCAGAAGATGACAACACCATGCCAGGAGAATGCTACACCCACTTCTCCTCACACATAAACCACGCCTACAACTCAGCCCTCTCCACATCCCCCTCCTCCATGCCCCTGCTCCTCATCGAAAAATCCTACAACCCCCCACCCATTCGACAAAAAATGATGGAAATTTTGTTTGAAGAGCACGACGTCCCCGCCACATTCTTTGCCAGGGACGCGGTATGCGCCTGCTATGCCGTGGGAAAGACCACGGGGGTAGTGGCCGATATTGGACATGCGGGGACGACGGTCACGCCCGTCTACGATGGGTTTGTCGAGCACAAGGGGATTCTGAGGAGTCCCGTCGGGACGCACATGATGGGGGATATGGTGTTGAATCATTTGGATGCCTTATATAAAACCAAAAAGGCGAGGATGAAGTTGAACTCTCCCGTGGATTATGTCATGCCGCTCTATCAGACCAAAACCGTGGGGAACGGAACGAATAGCAGGAGGGAACCATTTCATACCCTTGCGAGAATGGATATGGCGAGATTGTGCATTGAGGATGGGTCGGGGGCTGGTGTGGGTTCGTTTGGATATATGGCGCTTCATGATTTGGAAGGGGACGCGGCGAAGGAGGAGCCGAGTGATATTTATCAGCAATATTTGAATGCTCCCAAGGCCACTTTCAAGTTGCCGGATGGGACGACGGTGGATATTTCGCAGACCAAGAGATTCGATGTGTCGGAACTCATGTTTGGGAAGGGGGGGAAGAGTGCGCAGATGAGAAGGGATGCTGTGGACGAGGGGAAGAAGAATATGGATGCTATTATTGCTTCGGGGGGTGATCCGGATGATTTGGAAGATGCGGATTCCAGCGCTATTGCTCAGATGGAGGAGATGAATCGGCGCAAGCGCAATGCTGCGAGGGGATCAGGATCGGGATCGGGGGATAGAAAGAAGAAGCTTACCCAGAGATCGTCCGCTGCGGCTCATGAGAAGCTTGTCAAGGCTTGCACTCCTTATTTGTCAACGACTCTGGGGGAACTCACAGCTGCCACCGTTCCTTCCATGATTTGTGATTCGGCCTTCAGGTGTGATCGAGATCAGCAGGCTCAACTTTTGGGGAATGCCATTCTATGCGGGGGAGGGGCATGTCTTGGTACATCAGTATTGTCTAATTCTGCGGGTGTGAATAATGGGAATGCCATGCCGGAGAGAATTCGTCAAGAGTGCGAAGCTATAATACACGCGCATACACCGGGTTGGAGGGTGAAAGTTTCGAGTCCAGGAATTGCGGAGCGGGCCATTTGTTCTTGGTTGGGCGGGAGTATTCTTGGTAGTTTGGGTTCGTTTCATGATATGTGGATCACAAAGGCAGAATACGAAGAACATGGAGCAGGAATCATTAATCGAAAGTGCCCTTAGCTTAACGTTAATGGAATGAAAGCATACTTTTTTGAATCTACCGTGAATCCTGCTTGCATTTATTAATATCGATTTGATTTCGGGCCCTTGGGTATTTATTTTTTCGATGATACCCTTTACGTGTACGGCTACTTTGTGAAAATGAAAACTAAAGCTTACTTTTACCATGATCTGGAATTACCCAATACTCTCATTATACACAAATAAACGAACACATATGAAGAATCAGTCGAGTATGATACTATATATATGCAAAGGATCTCCAAAGCCGACTCGACTCATGCCGAAGAGACCGTCATACAAGTGTTTATGTCATCATGCTATCCCACTTCACACCTTATCATCATTGCCAGGAGCTTTCTTCTTGAAGAACATGTTTGAGAGTCCTCCGTCCATAACTTGCGCATCCTCCTCTAATTCCTGAGCTGGTTTGAATAAAGGGAAACGGCTCAAAATATCTTGGTCCTTTTCATCGTCGTCGTCATTATCAAAGCATCCCTCTGAAACGCTTACAGTAACTTTGTACCTCAAGGCGAGAGCAATGGCTTGAAAGGCTGGGACATGGTCCACATCCACCAATTTCGAAGGGGAAGATGAATCACCATCCTCCAAAATAGAAGCTGTGATTCGAAATTTAACCTTTTGGTCATCCATACGATTCAACGCATTCCCTCCACGCAGGGTACCCAATAGTTCCGAGAAACCCTGACGATCAAGTTTGCCATTCGCATCTGCATGAATTTGCATTGCGCTAATGATTTGTTCCGTGGTGATCTCTGCAAGCCCAGGGAGGTTTCGAATGGCGGGGAGCATGTTTGGAGAACCTTCCTCGATTTTTGCATCCCGTTCGGGCGACGATTGAGTTGACCCCCCTGCTGCTCCATTTGTCATATTGCTGTCATCACTTTGCTTTTCTTTGGGTGAATATTTATCATTCTTGACAGCTGTAACTCCCAACAAAGTAACCTTGGTCCGGAGCTCTTCCACATTGATCTCTTCCTCGTCGTCATCATCGTCATCATTTTCCTCATCATCATGGATAAGTTCGGCAGCGACAACCCTTGCAAGTGTCTCGGGAGGAAACACTGCTGCACCCAAATCAAGACCACCCGCCAACTGAACTAGGCAAAGACCTTCTGCCGATGATAGTCTTTCCTTATCGGTGGGAGATACGATTGCATAGGTGAACTTCCCATTACGAGTACTAGTACTTCTCCTATTTGGACTTGTGTCCGACTCGTCATCTTCATCTTCATCTTCATCGTCAGTTTCCGGGACAAGAACGCAAACAAACCCTACATCTTTATCAACGGCAAAACCTGATATTCCGCTCTTGAGTGGCGGTGCCAATGATTCTTTCGGCGTAAGACCTTCCGGACTCGCCCCCATTGCCTTTTTCATCCACGAGAGGTCACTTGCACTACTAGATTCCTCAGCATTATCATTTCCATCTCCTTCGCTTGCGTTGCTATTTGAGTTTTGGAGCGCCGATTCCGATGCGGAGGAACTAACCTGCGGTTCAGGTTTCCCAACAATTGGTCTTGAGAATTGTACGGATCGAAATGCTGGAGACGACAATGGCGAAAATGCCACCACTCCTGACTGCAACTGCAGGGCGTTTAGGACTGTTACAAATAGAAACAAAACTTGGCAAGATTCCATGATCCCCTACTAGTACGTGTAGTATTCAACTATAAATTGCTATGCTTAGCAATGCGATGTAGAGAGAATTTTTAGAATGAATGACACCTTGGACTTCGGGCGTTCGTTGTTGATGGCTGATTGGCATTGGCTTTCAGAATCTGTGTGGTGATGAGAAACATCAGGAATCGCATCATCATGAGAAATTCTGGGAATTCTAGTTGAGAAACGCCATCTGTTTCGCATCTTTGGATTTGCGCGCCACATTGGGAATGATTTTTGGACGAATGTGCGAATTCATCATTTGATACACTGTAAAATGTACCGGCCGGTATGTACCGTATGTATGTACTAACTACATGTACTCATCCATCCCTATAAAAATAGAAAGGAAGCCGGGTACGGTACTATTCTTTTTCAGTATATTCAAGTTATATTCTACTTTCTTTTTCTCATTTTACCTTGGTTTCGACGCCCAAGAGCCTTTTGAACTTCTCGTCCAAATCCATTGCTTTCTTTCTTATGGCGTTTGTCATTTCCATCATCATCAGCTTTCATCTGTATCCGCGGAGTTAGATCCCATTGTTCAATCGAACTTTGGATAGCTCCTTGACTGCGCGCACTGCCTTGCTGCGATACTCCAGACTCAACATTAATCTCAATATCAGCGGCATAAAGTGCTCCCACCTCACATGGTAGAAGATAACCATTGTCGCTTGGCATATCACCATACTCCTCCTCTGGGGCACGAACAAGTTCACTCCCGTCTTGCGATATTATTGCAGATGACCCAATAAATGTCATCAACTTGTTGTTCTTATCCTCTTCTGCTTCATGTACCGGTACCAATGATGATTGGTCAACATAGTTTGCAAATAAGAGAGGTACTTCATTCTCCATAGATCGAGTTGGAATAATATGCTTTGCCACTCTGTAGTCTCTATCATGCTGGAATGATGCTGATGTTAGAAGAATCTGCGCACCACTGCGAGCAAGATGGCGACAGTGCTCCGGAATTAAAAGATCGTCTCCGCACATCATACCAACCCTCACTTCTCTTGTCCCTTGGACAGATGATACCTCCTCTCCACCAGACAATTCATCTTTGGGAGGAGATAATTCTTGCCTTATTGGTAATTGCATCAAAGTTGACATTACTTCAACGAAAGGATGCCCCTTCATAAAATCCATAGTGCTCGATGGGTCCTTTGTACCAGATGCTGTGGATGAGTCGGTGTACGAATTCACACACCTATAGTTTCCTGCTCTTGATCCATCAGCATTAAACGCCGCGATAGAATTGTATATTCCATTTTCATCATCTTGATCTTGATCACTACCTTTTTTTGGTTTACTAGATTTGAACTCGCTTTCATGTCTCAGTTCGGCATAACCTACGACACAAGCTACATTCAACTCTCCACATAAATTACCAACAATATTGAGTTCGTAGCTTTCCCGATCCAATGCAGCTGAAATTCCAGAAAGTACTCTATTTGGCCCTCCATTAAGGTACATTTCTGGGAACAGAACAATGTCAATGCCATGAATGGAAGCAACACGAAGTGCATCAGCTACCTGCGTGAGAATTTCCAGAGGATTTTCTGCTTGAGTATTGGATATTTCGGGTGCCACTGGTGCTGGGGGTTGATAGACGGCTGCTCTAATTTTTTCAATTGAGGATGCGTTTTTCATAGATCTAAGTGCTGTGGTTCTCCTTGTCATGATTGAAGTGTGCGGCGGTGATGTATACTTTCGGGGTATGCTTAGTATAGAAAAAGCATTAATGAATATCGAATCATTAGACATCAAGAAACCCAGTCCTAACACACAAAGTGAAAGTGATGATGGAACTGAATTGCATTGTGGTCGACGAATTTTCATCTCTATATCAAGGGAGCAGGAACAGCTAACTGATGTATTTTTGGCTTGTGTTTGTCAAAAGTTTATATACTGGGCTATCTTGTATCTTCAGATGATGATTGAATGATGTACGGTATGTAACTCAAAAGATGTTCAGTGTTTCTTTTTTGACATTTGATGTTTTCGCTTTTTCGTGGTTGCCGCGCCGCGCCTTAAACTCAAACTACCTACAAGATACGGATATTAAAAAATTGCCCAAGAACCACGAAACAAATCTGAAATCGATGAAAAACGAAAAACATCAAACATCACAATTTGACAGACAGAAACAAAACAACACAACTCGCAGTACATAAAGTCTACTTGTACTTCTAAACAAACAACTCAATCCAATATGAATTACACGATTTCGGTCTCAGTTTCGTTATTTCTGTTGTGTGCCTCACTGAGTAGAATTTCTGCGTTTCAGATAACATCTATTGCATCTATTGGTATTGCAAATCTTGACACCACTTTTCCAGTATCATCGTCATCTTCGCTATGTACCGGTAGAAGAAGATCTCAACTACGCATGTCTGATAAACCAGCACCAGCATCATCATCATCCACAAAGAAGAGAAGGAAGAGAACATCCAACTCGAGAAATAAGAAATTAAAAAGGAAACCTCCCAAAAATCCTTCTGCAATACAAACATGGCGCATTTTCGGTGTCGAAGTCGATCCTGATGCTCTTGGCGAAACAGCCCTACTTTTAAAAAAGGACAAGGACGCACCTTCTATCCCTGTTGAACAAATCTATATATCACAACCTATGCTTGACTCTCTCCTCAAAAGATTAAAAATCAAAGGAACAGCCAGTTTTACAAATTCAAATCTTTCCCTACCACCGCAATTAAAAGACGTGAGGATGATTCGTAGATCACTTGATGCACGTAAGAAAAGAGTATTACGAGAGGGACCAAGATATACCTATGTGATTGATATTGATTTAAGTGCACAGTCAGCAATGGATTTGAGGTTGACGAATCAACCCGGTCGAAATGAAATTGTCACTCCTGATATGGAACATCTACCCTTGGAAAGTAGCAATCAATCTAAAGATGCAGAGAAAAAGACAGTGATTGTCGTGGGAGCAGGACCAGCTGGATTATTCTGTGCCCTTTCTCTCGCACAATCAGGTGAAGTCACGCCTATCTTATTAGAGCGTGGACAGGCGGTGGAATCTAGAGGAAAAGATATCGGAGCATTGATACATCGCAAAACTATGAATACGGAATCAAACTTTGCTTTTGGAGAGGGTGGTGCGGGGACATGGAGCGATGGAAAATTGACAACAAGGATCGGAAGAAATAGTAAAAATGTAAGGACAGTGTTGGAAACATTTGTCAAATTCGGCGCACCTGAAAAGATCCTCGTGGATGGCTCCCCTCATCTGGGAACAGACAACTTGGTCAAACTGTTGAGGAATATGAGGACGGAATTAAGAGCTTTGGGCGGTCAAGTTCTCTTTGGAGCAAAGATGACGAAGATCCTCGATGAGGAGGGCAAGGTCACTGGTGTGGATGTCAAATACTCCGCCTCGCACGAGAAAGGAATGGATCCTGGTGTGGAGATGAAAGAGGAAGGAAGTACAGAAACGATTTATGGGGATGCGGTCGTTCTTGCAACGGGGCACTCTGCACGTGACGTTTATGAAGACTTGCACCGATCAGGCGTCAAACTGGAGCCAAAGGGCTTCGCAGCTGGTTTTCGCGTAGAACACCCGCAAAAGGTCATAAACAAGATTCAATACGGTGACAATTGGGGGCGTAATGCGTACTCTGGAAAACCCTCAACTGATGAGAAGAACTATGCATTTTTTGCCTCTGGTGATGCCAATGATGAAGAACAAGTTGAGGTTCACGATGGACGATTACCAGTACCATCATACCGTCTCGCCACAGATAAAGCGTTCGACGGGGAAAGTAACAGGGGTGCGTACAGTTTCTGCATGTGTCCTGGAGGCCAAATAGTAAGTTATCCTTGTTCTTCAATTGAAATACAATGAATACTTCAATTTAGAAAATGAACTCAATTGTATGATCACATGTAAATGATAATTCACAATGAAGGTACCAGCATCTACCGAAGAAAATGAAGTTTGTGTGAATGGAATGTCTTTCAGTAGACGTGACTCTCTGTGGGCAAATGCAGCCCTGGTCGTCACTATATCCCCTGATGATCCAGTACTAAAAGATTATCGTGAAAAATATGGCGTACTTGCAGGAATTGAGTTTCAAAGAGATATGGAGCGTCGGGCTGCTATAATGGGTGGGGGGAATTTTACCGTTCCAGTGCAACGGTTGACAGATTTTCTGAATGAGGTCGCATCCACTACTGCCCCATCTTCCTCTTACAGATTGGGCATCAAGCCTTCACCGTGTCACGAGATATATCCAAAACCAATGACTAAATCACTGCAAGACGCAGTAAAGAACCATTTTGACCAACAAATGCCAGGATTTCTCTGCGAAGATGCTCTATTGCATGCGGTCGAAACAAGGACGTCAAGCCCTGTCCGTATATGTAGAGATCCAGAAACAATGCAAGCAATTGGAAAACGTGGATTGTACCCAACAGGCGAAGGCGCCGGGTTTGCTGGTGGGATTGTGTCTGCTGCTGTTGATGGATTGGTAGTTGCAGAATCTGTTCTTGACGACTTGACCGCATCTGATTCAAATCTGAAGAGCTCAAAGACCAAGCGAGAAAAATCCGTTGGATTCGAATATTAAAAACGTTAGTCTAATGATAAAGTGGATTTGATTTTAATTAACCACAAGATATCCTTTACTACATGTGAAAATTGCCAATGCTTTCAATCCCAAAGCCAACATATGTAACTTACACCATTCTTCTCACGAGTCTCGTATTCAATTCCAGCATCTTCTAGCTCATCTTCTGCAAGATTCTTTGCAGCCACAGCTGTCTCCAAACGAGGCATTGCCGACTCCTCACGAGGCTCGTATTCAATTCCAGCATCTTCCGCAAGATTCTTTGCAGCCATAGCTGTCTCCAAACAAGGCATTACTGGCATTACCCACTCCTCACGAGGCTCATATTCAATTCCAGCATCTCCTGCAAGATTCTTTGCAGCCGCAGCTGACTCCTTACGTGTACGAGGCTCCCTTTCAAACCCAGCATCTTGTGGAAGGTTCTTTGCAGCCACAGCTTTCCCCAAACGAACCTCCCATTCAAACCCCCCAAGATCATTCAAAGCCTTTATTTTCTCTTCTGTCAAGTTGGCTCTGTTAAGCTTATCTGGATTTCTACGTGTGGACCTCATTACCCCACAAAAATTAGCAAGGCTACAATTCAGGCCTGGTGTGACTCTAAGGTGTCCATGCTTTTTCTTGAAGGCTTTAAGTTCCTCAATTCGCTCCGGAAATAGCTTGATTTTGACTTTATTTCTTACCCTTTCCTGCAGCCTCCACTTGAAGCCCATGCTTTCCAATTGCAAAATCTCTGATTTGCTTAATTTGTATGCGGGTTTACTTTTCTCTTTGATCTGTCTGTAGGATGTCCTCATGACATGACACCATCTTGCTAGCGACATGTCGTCTTTGAACTCCCTGGGAACGGTGCAATGGCCAAACTTGTGTTTGAATGACTGTAAATCTGTTAACCGTTCATCAAATGTCAAACACGGTTTATCCTTGAGAGACCAAGAGAAGCCAATTTCATCCAATTCTTTCATCCTTGACACTGTAAGCACATCACCAGTGTAAGTTCCCTTTTCCATTCTCTTCCTGTACTCCCTGATCTTTTTCACAAAACTTCCCAAAGATGTGTTCGATTTCATCCGCTGAGTCACATTGCAATGGCCATGTTCCTCCCAAAACTCTTTCAGCTCTTGGATCCGATCCTCCCATGAGATACATCTTCTATTCGTTTTCATTGTATGGGAATTCTCACGGATCTTTCCTTGATCAATGGCTTTGATTGCTGTATCTTTCTTGGTTTCATTATTCAGGTCAGTGCCGCGTTTCTCAGTATTTCGCAAAGTACTCCTCATATTCAGCTTTTCTCTTTCAAGGACTTCATCTAGTAGGTCGTCATGCCGAAGTTGTAACTGTTCATTCTCACTCGCCGCTTGAACAAGACTGGTTTCACGGGAGGTGGCTAATCGCCTTTTCTTTCTCTTTTGAATACGATACATATTACTTGGGGTTGAGGTTTAGATGTTAACAGTTCCAGGACTACTCGCTACTCGTACTTTGACTTTCACGAAGAACCCTATCAAATATTGAAGAAGTTTTACTCTCGACCGACATACAAAGTTCGAAAGTCACAATAAATGACAACCCTAAAATTTCTAAATTGAAAATTGAAAATGAAAACGGAAAATCAAAAGAGTTCAGAGTGGAAAGAATAAAGGGAGAGTAGTTCCACGTTTTATGTTGAAGTTGAAAACGCACTTTCGAAGATTCTCTTGGGAGAAGAAGAACAACAAACAGTCATGCTATGCTCGGTATTGTGAGCGCCTCTGAAGCAACAGAATCCAAATAGAATTCACCATCGCAACAATATCAACAATGAAACTCTCAATTGCAACAATCGCCGCTGCTATCGCGTTCGCGAGCCCAGTTAATGCCTTCGCTCCCCAATGCAATTCGCCCGCTGTAGCAAGATCATCTGCCATTTTTTCCACAATGGCAGATAGTGGTGTCCCCCCCACCGAAAGCCAAGCTGCATCTAGTGTTGATGATGGTCTAATCCCAACAAAGCTTCCCAGTGATGTAGGATTTGATTACGTCCCTCTTGCGGGTGCCCTTGCTGCTGGGGATCTTGTCCAGGCTGATCAGGTATGTTGAGAATGGCAATGGCAGGTTCCCGAACCCGATATTTGCATTTGGAATATGTTTCGGATAACCATCCATCCATCCCTTTTTGTACTTTTCACCGCACTCGAATTTCTCGATGCACAGTTTGAATTCATATCGTCTTACTAAGCCTCTCTCGATTTTAATAGATGACCCGTGACGCACTCATCGTCATTGCTGGATCCAAGGCGAAGGGCCGTGAGTTTGTATACTGGACAGAAGTAAAGGATATTCCCAACACTGATCTTGCTACCATTGAGCGCCTTTGGCAACAATTTTCTGGAGGAAAATTCGGATACTCTGTACAGAAGGTAAGTTTTCAATATGTGAGGCAGAACAATCTCCCCAGTGTCAAGTGTCAAAAACCATCTAACAAATGCATCAATTACATCCAATTCCGCAGAAAAAATGGAGACAGAGCAAGGGAGACTTTGAGCTTTGGTGCAAGAAGATTGGCTGGACTACCCAAGATGGAGATTTAGAGAGAAAAAAGCGTTGGTTTGGAGCCTCCGAATTCATTTATGACGTCAAGAAAGCACCAGAGGGACACTTGCCCCTTACCAGTGCACTTAGAGGGACTTCACTCATCAAGAAATTGTTGGAACATCCAGTATGGGATAATGATGACTGGAAGAAGCAACCTGAATAGATTTCAATCACATGTTTATGCGTCAAAACGAAGTGGATAGATGAAAATGTAAAGAATAGAAACCACGCTTTAAAATTAGATATCGCAATTTTTTTGAAAGAAAGACAATGCAGTTGCCTGAACACCGGACAATTATCTTGCAGTCACTTATACCGCTTCAATCAGGGACGATTTCCCTTTTTGATGGCTTGCTCATCCCAAATATTCTTCGACAGTTGTTTGAACCAATGCACCGGTCCGCGTCACTCACTTCTGCATTCAAGCGAATGCAATTCTTTGCTAAAATTCTAACTATTGAGCTCTGATATCTTGTACTGAATTCTTACCAGTCTCTCTGTTTTACTGCACAATTACGAGTAGTAGTTCAGTGTACTCGTAGTATCATACATGATACTCGCATCATAGTTTTTGTTTTCATCTTCACTTTTTGAAAAATGGCGCGCGCTTGCCTACAGCATCCTTTAGGAGCACAACATTTTCCTTGGCTACGTGCAAATCGCGTTCGATTGCTGATGCCCACTCTGGCAAT
>Ga0115005_10004073_pt1 | contig 11664 bp, 13 predicted proteins | sample ArcOceMetagenome_FD_87163 | JGI IMG/M metagenome (GOLD analysis project Ga0115005, IMG submission 87163) | Marine eukaryotic phytoplankton communities from Arctic Ocean - Arctic Ocean - Greenland ARC118M Metagenome | ecosystem: Environmental > Aquatic > Marine > Oceanic | place: Arctic Ocean...
CACTGAGGATGCCATACATGCAAATGTATTTGGGGCACCATCATATGTTGTAGGTGACCAGGTCTTTTTTGGTCAAGACCGCCTTGAATACCTAAATACTTATTTAGCAGAGATTAGCTGAAAATTAGTTTGCTTTGTATAGATAATAAAAAGTTAAAATATATTAATAATCCAACTTATAAAAATACTGAAAAATGGAGAAAAAATGACTACTTATGCGATTGAATTACCATCTATAGTAGGACTTCCTATTTTGGGCACTGATGTATTATTTCCTGTCAGAAGAGTTTATTGTATAGGACGGAATTATGCTTCGCACGCAATCGAAATGGGGCATAATCCTGATCGTGAGCCACCATTCTTTTTTCAAAAAAACGCTAATAATTTAGATTCATCTGGAATTTTTCCTTACCCATCACACTCAAATGACGTGCACTACGAAGCAGAAGTAGCTGTAATGTTGAAAAAAGGTGGTGCTAATATTGAGCTGGATAAGGCATTAGATCATGTCTTTGGTTATGCCGTATCATTGGATATGACGCGCCGTGACCTTCAAGGAGAACAAAAAAAAATGGGCCGGCCTTGGGAGATTGGTAAAGCTTTTGAACGATCTGCTCCAGTAGGATTAATTCATTCTGTTGAAAATATTGGACATTTTGAAGACACTACAATTAAGCTTAAAGTAAATGGCAATCTAAAACAGAAAGGAAACTTGAACCAAATGATTTGGAAGGTACCTGAAATGATTTCATACTTGTCTGAGTATTTTGAATTGGGAGCTGGTGATGTTATTCTATCTGGCACACCGTCTGGTGTAGGTCCTATCGTTAGGGGGGATGTAATGGAGGTAAGTGCAACAGGGCTTGGAAGTTTGCGCGTTATTGTAACTTGATCTAGTATGAAGAAATTAGATAAAAATATAATTTTTGTATTTTTTACTTTGTGGATAATTATATAAATATTTGATTTTTGCATGCTATTATTACCAATAATCTGATCTGAACCAGATCATATTTTTAACTAAATATAAAATATTTACGTATTATTTATTAATACTTTGATTATATGTAAGGTTAGCTAACATTGATCTGTAGTATTTGTTCCTTTTTATTAGTTATATTTTAAATTATAATTTTATAAATAAAAATAATTTTATGAGGTTCTTATTTGTCTACTAAACAGGAAGATATAGATGTTTCAGTCTGGCGCGGTGATCCTCACTCAGGAAATTATGAAAATTTCAAAGTGCCCGCTCAAGAAAGTCAAACAATATTAGACGTTATTTCTTGGATTCAGCAGAACCAAGATGCGACATTATCTTATCGGTTTGCATGTCGCGTTGGAATGTGTGGGTCATGTGCCATGATGGTAAATGGGATTCCGCGTTGGACCTGTAGAACGCATTTAAATAAAGTTTTAAATGGCAATAAACTTGTAGTAGCGCCATTGCGAAACCTTCCTGTCATTAAAGATCTTGTTACTGACATGGATCCATTTTTTGATAAATGGATTGCTGCTGAAGGGTTGCATCATCCTTCAAAGACGCGATTAGATCCAATTGAAGAAATTGAACCGAAAAGTATAGGACGCGTTGAGATTGATACTGGAATTGAATGTATTAATTGTTCAATTTGTTATGCAGCGTGTGACACTGTTACAAACAATTCTGATTATCTAGGACCTGCTGCGCTGCAGCGGGCATGGACTGTTTATAACGATGTTAAAGATGCAGATAAGCAAACTGTTTTGGATGCAGTGTCAGGTGATGGTGGTTGTTTAAATTGTCATTCGCAAGGTAGTTGTTCTGTACATTGCCCAAATGACCTTAACCCAATGAATGCAATTGCAGGTCTTAAAAGGGCAACTGTTGCTTCATTATTTAGTCGTAAAGGATAAATATTTTTGAATATTCGACTTTATGTTCTTCAAAGAATTACTGCATTGATAATGGCGCCCCTTACCTTGGGGCACATTGCTGTAATGATTTATGCGGTTCAAGACGGATTGTCGGCATCTGAAATTTTGGGACGTACACAAGGAAGTATTATTTGGTTTTTGTTTTATGGTACCTTTGTGGTTGCTGTATCAATTCACGCGGCTATTGGTGTTCGTGTGATTGTTTCTGAAACTTTTAAGTTTGTGGGATTTACACTGGATGCATTCGCTTGGTTTGTTTTGTTAGCGATGTTGTTTATGGGGGGGCGGGCCGTTTTGGCTGTCACATTGCTATGATCCGGCCTCATCGTAAACATTCTTTGTGGTTAGCATATATTTTGCATCGAATATCCGGTTTTTGTTTGGCCGTTTTTTTACCTTTTCATTTTTACTTATTGGCTTTGGCTTTGACTGAACCTGACCGCCTTGACGGTTTTTTAAGCTGGACTGATACTCCGATTGTAAAACTTGCTGAATTTGGTCTAGTTTTCCTTCTAGCAGTTCATTTTTTTGGCGGTTTACGCCTCATGGCATTAGAATTTTTCCCATGGTCAACAAGCCAAAAAACTCTTGCTGCATTGGCTATTGCAAGTGCTTTCTTAGTTGCAACAATTTTCTTTTTACAGGTGATATAATATGACATTGAATATTGATATTGAACGCCAGCAAACAGATATTTTGATCCTTGGTACTGGAGGGGCTGGTATGTTTGCCGCACTACACGCACAACAAACTGCCCCAGCTGGTACTAAAATAACAATTGCGGTTAAAGGTTTGATTGGTAAATGCGGTTGTACGCGTATGGTGCAAGGTGGCTACAATGTTGCCCTTGGCGGTGGTGACACTGTTGAACGCCATTTTATGGATACAATAAACGGTGGTAAATGGCTGCCCAACCAAGATATTGCTTGGAAGCTTTGTGAGCAGGCAGTTATTAGGGTGCGTGAATTAGAAAATGAGGTTGGTTGTTTTTTTGATCGAAATTCTGATGGTTCCTTGCACCACAAAGCTTTTGCGGGGCAAACCGCGGATCGAACAGTCCATAAAGGTGATTTGACTGGAATTGAAATTATTAACCGCCTCATGGAACAAGTCTTAAGTCGCCCAATCGAAAAACTGCAAGAGCACCGTGCAATAGGTTTGATCCCAACCAAAGATGGTTCAGCATTGGCTGGAGTTTTGTTCATTGATATGCGTACGGGCAAATTTAGATTTGTTCGTGCTAAGACAGTAATGATGGGAACTGGTGGTGGCCCTACCATGTACAAGTATAATACACCGTCAGGTGACAAGACTATGGACGGTCTGGCAATGGCTTTACGTGCTGGATTGCCACTTCGTGACATGGAAATGGTACAATTCCATCCAACTGGGTTGCTTGCGGGTGAACACACAAAAATGACTGGCACGGTGCTTGAAGAAGGCCTTCGTGGCGCTGGTGGTCAGTTGTTAAATGGTGCTGAAAAGCGTTTTATGTTTGATTATGATGAACTTGGTGAACGTGCTACCAGAGATGTGGTTAGCCGCGGTATTTATGAAGAGATGCGAAAAAACAATACTTCTAAAAATGGGGGTGTTTTTATTTCTATGGCGCACCTTGGCCCTGAAACTGTACGCAAAAAATTTAGTGGTATGGTGAAGAGATGTGCTGATAGTGGTTTTGATTTGGCGAGTGGTTTAGTTGAAGTTGTACCAACAGCTCATTATTTTATGGGTGGTGTTGTTGTAGATTCAGATACGCGAACTGCAATGGAAGGTTTATACGTTGCTGGCGAAGATGCGGGTGGTGCGCATGGGTCAAATCGTTTGGGTGGCAATGGTGTCGCCAATTCAACAGTTTATGGTGGTGTTGCTGGTGATGTTATGGGACGAGATATTTGCAAGATGATTACACTACGTGATCCTGATGAAGGTATTTTAAATGAAGAGATTAAACGGGCTCTTCGGCCGCTTTCATTAAAAGTAGGAAATGTACAAAAGCTTCGTCACCGTCTGCAGGAAGCAATGTGGGAAGACGTTGGTGTCATGCGTACAGAAATTGGTATGATGCGTGGAATGGCCCGTGTTGCTGAAGTTAAGGCTGATTTGTTAGAAACTGGGGTGGCGAATGATAATTTAGCGTTTAATTTAACGTGGCATGATTGGTTGAATATGGACAGCCTGTGCGATGTGTCTGCAGTAATAGCTAAAGCGGGCATTGCCCGAGAAAACTCGCGTGGTGCACATTTCCGCGAAGATTTTCCTGAAAGTGGATCAATGATAAACTCTTATTTTACTTTAACACAAAAAAAGGGTGATAAAATATGTGTAACCCGTGAACCTGTCCAATTCACAATAGTTAAGCCTGGTGAGACAGTTTTACCTGATCACGAGCCTGCAACTTTAGTAGGAGTATAATTATGATCTCAATTGACCTTATCCAACATACTGCAGAAATACTTATGGACAAAGCGGCTATCGAAATTCCCGAAGATTACTTAGACGGTTTAAAGGCTGCAGCAGAAGTTGAGGATGGAGATCTTTCATCTTTTGTATTGCAAGCAATGCTGGAAAATTATGAAGTTGCTAAGGAAGACCGTCGAGCAATGTGTGGAGATACGGGAACGCCACGCTGGTATGTTAAGATGGGTAACGACACCAAGATCGAAGGTGGCCCAATTGCACTTGAAGCTGCGTTACGTCGTGCCACGGCCAACGCGACAAATGGTGTTCCTTTGCGCCCTAATCGGGTACACCCTCTATGGCGTACAGATCATGATAATAACGTAGGTATTGGTGCTCCAGAAATTGAATATGGTTATGAGCCAGGTGGTGAATGGATTGATTTAATTACAGTTCATAAAGGGGGCTTGTTTGGGACAGATTATCGCATGTTGTTTCCATCTGATGGTATTCAAGGCATTAAACGCTTCTACCTTGATAGTTTAGTTGCTTTTGGTAAGCGTGGCCTTGCATGTCAGCCTGCTATCATTGGAATTGGTCTTGGTGGATGTAAAGATACGTGTATGGTTCTTGGTAAACGCGCGGCATGTTTACGTACTGTTGGTGATCGCAATACTGATCCAAAAATTGCAGAACTTGAGTTAGAACTTAAAGAACTTGGAAATTCAATCGGAATGGGTGCAATGGGGTTTGTAGGGAAATCTATGGTTATTGATACACATATTGAGGTTGGTTATTGCCATACTGGTGGTATGCAAATGTCAGTTCATGCATTCTGTTTATCATCAAGACGTGCGGTTGCACGTGTCCATGCAGATGGCCGGGTCGAATATCGCACTGACCCTAATTGGTTCACGGATTATCAACGACGGGAGACAGTAGAATGGGAAGTACCAACCGACCACGAGAGGTCCGCTTAAGTACGACGCCAAGCAAAGATGATCTCTCTAATTTAAAATTGGGAGATATCGTTTATCTTGATGGCTTAATGTACACTGCGCGTGAAGGAGTTTATATCCGTGCTCTAGAAGAAAAAGCAAATATACCGATGAACTTACCAAGTCAAAGTGCAACTAATTTTCATTGCTCGCCTGCGGCACGAATTAATCCTGACGGCACGTTTGAAATGGGTGCAGTAACTGCTACAGCTTCATTCCGATTTGCTAAATGGTTACCTGAGTGGTTAGAAAAATCTGGTGCTAAACTGGTAATTGGCAAGGGTGGAATGCGTAGTAAAGATTATAAGGAATATTTTGTACCGAACGGCGCTATTTATCTTTCTACAGTTGGCTATGGGACGGGTGCTTTGTTGGGGCGTGGTATTGAAAGTGTTGAGGCGGTCCATTGGAATGAAGAGTTGGGACTTGCTCAAGCGATGTGGGTAATCAAATGTAATAAAATGGGGCCCTTTATAGTGGCTTCAGACAGTGAAGGTAATTGTTTGTTTGAGCGTGAAAATAAACGAATATCTGCGAATTTAGAAAAAGTTTATGAAGGTACAGTACCTGCAACATTAAAACGTTTTGGTGAAACGGATGATAAAAGTGATGAACTAATTGGTTAAGTTTTAAGTATACTTTTTAAAGTGCTTCTTTTGTCAGTAAGATTACACCAGACAACAACATTAATGTGACCAGCAGTCGACGAAATTGATCATCAGTGAGCCGCTTAAAGAAAAAAATACCAATTTGTGAAAATAGCATTGTTATGGGTAGCGCCATCATTATCTGTTTAAGTATGTCCCAAGTATAGTGTCCACGGCTTGCAAGTAATAGAGCTGCCAGAGCCAAGACAACAATATTATAAGGTTGAAGGACAGCACGTATCTCTATCTTGGTCCAACTACGCATTGCACACCACATCGTAGGCAAAGTACCTGACAAAGCGGCTGCGCCACCCAGCATGCCACCAATAAAACCCACTATTCCATCTATAATTGGTGTTGGGTAATTAATTTTAGGGATTGATTGTTTGAGAGAGAAAAACCCGCCATACAAAACCATAATACAACCAACTGTAATTTTTAAGTAGTGGGGCTCTATAATGGCTAATACTGACACACCAATAGGCATTCCAATTATGCCAGGAATTAAAAAACGGGCCATACGTTTGGGTTGTTTAAGTATTGTTTTCCTTACAAGCCATGCGCCTTGAGGTCCACTTACAACAGACATTATTAAAGATGTTGAGACAGCAGCAATTGGTGACATAATTTGCAACCAAAATCCAAGTGCTAAAAGAGCAGTTCCAAATCCTGCTAAACCATTGATAAAGCCACCAGCAGCAGCACCTAGTGCAAGGTAAATAAAGTATTCATATGGCAAGCTATTGGGGCTTTCGTGGTGGTGTTTTAGTAAAGTGACCAATTTTAACTGCTTCTAATAAAACTTTATGAACTTCTTCTATAACCCGGGGTTTTATTGTATTTATTGGGCTTAAAATTCCAAGCTGTCGTATAGGCGCATTTACTGAAAGTTCAATCCGCTTAAGTGGTAATGGGTTCATGTTTTGAACACATCTTTTAGGAACAATAGATACGCCTAGATTGCTTAAAACCATGCTGGAAATTGCCTCAAGGCTTTCAAGTTCCATAATGTCTGTTACTATTATATTTTGATCTTGCAGCCAGGTATCAATAAACTTTCCAACAACGGCTTCGCGTGAAAAGCGTATGAAAGGGTTATTTTTCAACAAATATACTGGATCATTCGATACTAATTCTTCTGATGTTAAAAGTTCAAGGGGCTCAAATGCAATGTCACGCCACTGATGCATTTTGTTAATGGGATTCAGTTTAGAGATGATGGCAGCATCTAATGAGCCACGTTCCATATTGCGCAGTAAATCGTGTGAAAGCCCTGGTACAATGTGAATATGAAGGCTAGGAAAAGCATTTTTCAGTATTGAAACTGACAAAGGTACTAGACCTGTTAAGGTTGTGGGCACTGCCCCTAAATAAAAATCTCCCATAAGCCCATCATCTTCGGTAACTGAGGGAAGAAGATTATCGTAATCTTGTATTATTTTTCGCGCTCTGAGTACAAGTGCACGCCCAACAGGTGTAAGTACTGGGGTTCGCTTTGATCTATCAAATATTGCTATATTGTATGACTCTTCTAATGCTTTCATTTGTTGACTGACGGCTGCGTGAGTTACAAATACTGCTGAGGCGGCTGCGCTGAAAGTACCATTTTCATCAACTGCGATGAGAGTTTTAAGCATTCGAATAGACATTAAAAATGCCCTTTACGTTAGTTTTTCTTACAAAAAATGTAAATTATTATGATTGTTACTAAGAGTTACTTACGAGTATAAAAGTTGTCAAGGCACAAGCATGAGTAAAGTTCTAGGCTTTTAGCCTTTACTGAAACGATTTTTAAAACGGAGGAAGTTATGAAATTAATTAAAAAAACAATTCTTGGCGCTTTTATACTAGGACTTTCAGCTACTGTTGCATTAGCTGAATATCCAGAACGCCCAATTAGTATGGTTATACCATATGGCGCTGGTGGAGCCACTGATATATCCGCACGGTCTATTGCCGCACCTTTAGGTGATGCGGTGGGTAAGCCTTTGATCATGGCAAATATAACTGGTGCAGGTGGTGCTACTGGTTCGGTTACAATTCAAAATGCTAAGCCTGATGGTTATAAGATGTTGTTTGCTCGTGTTGGTTCGCATTCTGTTAATCCAGCAATGAAAGCTACCTTACCATATACTCTAGATGATTTTAGATTTGTTACTGTTTATGAAATTAATCCTGTTGCCTGTGCTGTAACGCCTGCTTCTGGCATTAAATCTATGAGTGATTTGGTTGCAAAAGCTAAAGAAGGTGGATTATCTTATAGTTCATCTGGAGTTGGATCGTTATTGCAACTTGCAGCTGTTATGGTCTTGGATGAGTTTGGTGTAGAAGATCCATTAAATACTGTAACGCATATTCCACAAAAAGGTGGTGGTGCTGCTGCGACTGCAGTTCTTAATGGTACTGTAAATTTCCTTTGCACTAACTCTTCGGCAATTGCTGGATTTGTGGCAAATGGTCAATTGGTTCCTCTACTGGTTACAACTGCGCAACCTGTAGTTGGATTTGATGCACCTACTTCAGTAGATCTTGGTAAGCCAGCACTCCAACAGCTTGTTGGATGGACAGGAATAGCTGGTCCAGACGATCTGCCTGACGATGTAGCTAAAAAATGGGGTACTTGGATGCAAGCCGCTACTTCAAATGCTAAGTTTCGTGAAATAATGGAATCACGGGGATCAGTTATTGAGTTAATGAATCCAATAGATGCCAATGCATTTATTCTCCAGCAATACACGACGTTTCGTGCTTTAGTGGATAAGCTAGGCATGCGTATTGAAGGTTGATCCTTTCTAAACTTGTAAAATAAAATGCGTCGGGCTTAACTAAGCTTGGCGCATTAAAAGGAGATATAAAGTTGAGTGATAAATTAATTCAATTGAGACTAGGGATTGGTGCAATCTGTTTAGCTGCTTTTCTACTTTTAATAGCTATTCCATTCTGGGTAACAAGTCCGAGTAATGTACCAAATATAATTTTATCACCAATTTTTTGGCCTAATACGCTCGCTATTATTACTGCTTTAACTGGTATCGGTCTTGTTTTGTCAGGGCTGAGTCTTTTCTCGGTAAAGGCACCTAAATCTTTTAATAGTGAAAAAAATACTAGAGCTTTTTTTAGATTAAGCATTCTTGGATTTATTATGGGTATAACAATTTTAGTGATGCCTAGTTTAGGATTGGTTTGGACCATGATGCTTGTTTTTTCATCATCAGCTTTTCTGGTTGGTACAACATATACTAAAACAGCTATTATTTGTTCCATTGTTTTACCACTTATTCTTTATTTATTTTTTGCTCATGTTGCAGGTGTTGCAATTCCGCAAGGTGATTATGTGAGGCTACCATGAGTTTTATTGATAATATAATGGCTGGATTTTCACTGGTAGCTAACCTTGAAAGTTTTTTGGCATTACTTGTTGGTATAACTATAGGAACTGTAGCTGGTGCGATACCAGGGCTGTCTGCTACCATGGCAGTAGCTTTAACATTGCCTTTCACATTTTCAATGACACCAATCACAGGAATTTTATTATTGCTTGGTGTTTATAAGGGAGGCATTTTTGGAGGATCTATTCCTGCAATACTTATCAAAACACCAGGTACTCCTGCATCCTCAGCTACTATTCTTGACGGATATCCACTTGCAGAAAAAGGGCAGGCTGGTAAAGCCTTGGGTATGGCCCTTTGGGCATCTTGCACAGCTGATTTGATTTCTAATTTAGCATTAATTCTTTTTGCTGGGTGGTTGGCGTCTTTTGCACTTAACTTTGGACCACCGGAATTTTTTACCTTAATTCTATTTTCATTAACCATTATTGCGGGTGTTTCAGGCGAAAGTTTGTTGCGTGGTGCATTATCGGCAATGTTTGGTCTCTTGTTGGCAACGGTTGGGTTAGATCTTATATATGGCACTCAAAGATTTACCTTTGAAAACCCAAATATGATGGGGGGACTGAATTTTATTGCCGTTTTAATTGGCTTGTTTGCAATTCCTGAGATAATTGGAATGGTCTGGAATCCAAAGGCAGATGAAGGCAAATCTAGAGCCCTAGGTAATAACTGGGTCACATTCCAAGAATATAGAAACTCGTTCCGTTCAATTGTTCGAGGCAGTTTTATTGGTGTTTTCTTGGGCTCTATTCCAGGAATTGGTGCGGCACCTTCGGCATTTTTATCTTATTCTGAGGCACGAAGAAAATCAAAAAATAAAGAAAATTTTGGTAAAGGGGAATTAGAAGGTGTTGCAGCTGCTGAAGCTGGAAATAATGGTGTCGCAGGTGCTACCCTTATTCCTTTGTTGGCACTTGGGGTACCTGGTGATGTTATTACTGCAATTATTTTAGGAGCCTTTATGGTTCATGGTTTGCAACCTGGTCCAATGATGTTTCTTATTAATGCTGATATAATTTACGGACTATTTATTGGACTAATTGTAAGTTCAGTTTTCTTATTTTTTATTGGGTCCATCGCTATACGTGGGTTTAAGTATGTTGCTGATATTCCACGAAGTATATTATTTCCAAGTGTGATGGTACTATGTGTGTATGGTGTATTTGCTGTTAATAATAATTTATTTGACGTTGGTGTCATGTTTGTAATGGGCTGGATTGGATTTTTTATGATCCAATATAAGATCCCAGCTGCCCCATTTTTGATAGCATTTATTTTAGGGCCACTTTTGGAGGATAATTTTAGACAATCTATGTTGATGTCTGGTAGTTCGGCCAGTATTTTATTTCGAGGCCCTATCACTTGGTTCTTCTGGCTGCTGACTAGTATAACTGTTTTTACCATTGCGCGTGCCGGAATAAAAACACGACAAAATGATAGTTAATTAATTTTGAATGAGTACACTTAGTAGTTTAAGTAATCAATTTGATTGGTCTAGCCGCAGCTTTAAATCGAGCAATAAATAATGAAAAAATAGTTTTTATAAGTGTATTAATTGAGGAGATACTTATTTCTAATCTATTTTAAATTTTTATTAAAAAATTATATAAAAAAATTATAAATTTTAGTTGTAGTAGTATAAAAATTCGAAATTTTTTTCCAAATGAAAGAGTTGTAATATCTACTATTCATAAAGTAATTGGAGAGCCAAATGGCACACATAGACTATTATATGGTTACTTCGTCAGTTTTTACCTATTTAGCTGGTGAGGAATTAGAGCGGATAGCAGCAAGGCACGGGGCTACAATTAATTATAAGCCGTTTCACTTGAGGCAAGTTTTTAAACGTACAGGTGGTGCTGCTCCAAAAGATCGCCATATTTCTCGCCAAATTTACCGTGCGCAGGAATTGCCGCGTATAGCAAAGCACAATAATATGGATATAACTGAAAAGCCTTCTTTCTGGCCAACAAACCCTGCTCCTAGTTGTTACGCTATTATTACAGCTCAAGCTGTGGGAGGTGGTAACATTGGGGGATTATGCCAATCTATTTTACGCGCTTGTTGGTTAGAAGATAAAGATATTGCTGACGATAATGTTATTAAAGATGCACTAATTTCAAATGGCTTTGATGCATCCATTACAGAGAGTGGGTTACTTGAGGGCGCTGAAACATTTTCGCGCAACACTGAGGATGCCATACATGCAAATGTATTTGGGGCACCATCATATGTTGTAGGTGACCAGGTCTTTTTTGGTCAAGACCGCCTTGAATACCTAAATACTTATTTAGCAGAGATTAGCTGAAA
>Ga0115005_10004074_pt1 | contig 11663 bp, 11 predicted proteins | sample ArcOceMetagenome_FD_87163 | JGI IMG/M metagenome (GOLD analysis project Ga0115005, IMG submission 87163) | Marine eukaryotic phytoplankton communities from Arctic Ocean - Arctic Ocean - Greenland ARC118M Metagenome | ecosystem: Environmental > Aquatic > Marine > Oceanic | place: Arctic Ocean...
CTTTGAACATTGAAAATCTCAAAAATCAGTCTACAAAGGGTTGAACAGGGATAAAGAGGTAAATTGCAAATCACTATGATTCTACAGCTAAATGACTATCATTGAAAGTCAAAAAAATACTGCGCACGCGGTAGATTGAAGATGGAGTTTATTTTCTATTGATGGGGTACGATTCTGCGTTAATGGCAGTCCCCTGCCAAAATCAGCATTGGCCAACGCAAGGCTTTTTGTTAAGGGCTTGATGTTTTCCTGGGCCGGCTGGTGTGCTCGCTGGACGTTGGAGGCGTCAGAATTCAAATCAGAAATGACGACCACAGCACCACCACGCAACGCATTTATTGTGCATACACAAAAATTGTGAGTATCATACTTTCATCTTCCATCATGGCATTCAAAACTAAATTCTTCAAGAAGAAAAACCAGGCCAAGACGGCAACCGGAGAAGCAGTGATTGCAACTGACAAAGCAGCGACAAACGACGAATACTACTATGCAGGACTCATTGTAACTACTATCGCCGTTACTCCCAAAGATGGCGCCGCAGATGGTTCTAAAGTCACCTTCAACGAAAAGGATGAGAATGGAACAGACGCTATGTTCCTGAAGGAAATCAAGATGGTTGGTGATGGAGAGTTTGAGGCAACTAAGGTCTCTCTTGAAGAAGCAAAAGAAATTGCCAACAATGGATTCGGAGCGAACAGTAGCACTCCACTCTTCATCGTACACGGATTCGACGTCGAACCAAGCAACAGTTTGAAATACAACTACGATAACTTCAAGGGTGATAAGGAGTACTATCCCGTACCAGTGGTATGGGCGTCCGTGGGTAACACGGCCCTCTACTTTGAAGAACAGAGTAACAACTCCATGGAAGCTGGCAATGCGTTGAAGGCTCTTGTGAATTTCATTCCCAATGATACTTTTCCTCGTAAGTCGTTGTTAATGCACAGTATGGGAAATCATGTTATTTTCAATGGTGCATGTTTTAAGGAAACGCCTGATGTGCAGTTCGAAAACATCTTTATGGTAGCGGCTGTAAGTCCCTTGTGAATCTCGCATTTTTCGTGTAGTTTGGCATTTCTCATCTTCTTTGTTTTTCTTAATATCACACAATCACAGGATGTACCTTATGATACTTTCCACAAGGATCCAAAAGAAGGCTACTTCATCAGGAAAAAAATTAGTGGAAACAAGGAAGTGAAGGCGACCTACTTTTTCGGAATGTTGGCAAAGACATCTGACAACAAACCAAAGGGTAAAGTCTACATCCTCTGGAACGACTCGGATGTTGCGTTGACAACAAGTTACTTCGCTAACCAGGAGACCAGGCTTGGTAAGGTTGGTGTTGGCTGGGTAGATGGATGGTTCAGTAACTACTATGATGACAAGGTAATTCGTGACGAGTTCAGGGGTTATATTGAAAACATTAACGTTTCTGAACAGAAAATGGAAAATGATGGAAAATTTAATCATTCCTATCAGTTGGATTCTTGGGCAATTGATGTTTACGAGGAGAAATCCAATCTAACCCAGCTCGAATAGACAGTGGTTCTGCAATGATAATACTCCTGTAGTTCCACCATGATTCTTCTTTCAAGTTGAATCTTCACAAAAATGTAATAAGGTAGTACAAACAATACCTCGTTATAACACGAACCCGTATTTCGAATTGTGCTTATTAAAATGTACTAGTTAGTACTTGTGTGCACTGCTATTGTTTCGTATAACACAATTTTGAAGAAAAAATCGGAATTGGAAATTCGGCTTATTATAGACTTTGTTTGTAAAGGACCTTTGTTGATACCAGGATGACTTTTACCTGCACTTAGACCGCAGCAGTATATTGAAACTTACAAAATACATCTGTGTATCTGTGTACGTACTCACAGCTCAGTATGATGTCTCGATATTGTATAAAGCACTTAATGATTGCTTCATTCTTGATAATACTGTATATTGGTGACGTTTTCAACTTCCCAGTATTTTTATAGGCATTTATGAACCACTTCATCACTTACGTTGAGGTATTGACGAATTTCAGCAAATGTATTTATTTTATGAAATTTCACACGAATCAGATGCCTTTTCTCCCCAAATAGGCACAGACATTACCATTCTATTCTGTGGACACTTCTACAACGTAGTCAGCTGGATCAAGTGTTTTCTTGTCACCGGCTCTAAGTTTCTTTGATCTGACGCTGGAGGGGCTGGGACATTCCTTGGCGTCTGGACTTTCAAATGATGAGTGGAATGAAGAGCTTCCATTTGGGCTGGCCTTTGGACTATTTGCGGGCGACCCTGTCATATCAGTACAAACTTCCACCAAGTATTCTTGAGCTTGTGGATCAGGGTCTGAGCGCTTGAGGGAATTCATCCTAAGGCTACTTCTTACATCACGAAACCTACCATTCATCTTTTTCATTGATCCTTTCTTCCATGCATAATACACCAATCCTCCCGCAACAAGAAGAGCTGCCATAGCTCCAAGTGAAGCAGAGGTGGCGACAGAGATAGGACGCCGTTCTTTATCGGGCTGCTGGATTAGAGGAGGGGGGATGTATGGAGTCGCTGAAACCTCTTCCAAGTTTTTAAATCCAGTCGCATTCTTCAAGGCATCCTTCAAATCCCGATTCAAAATATTCCTAACAGCTTCGTTTAGTACTTCCTCCGAAGGAGTTTTGTAGTCCATACTGAATGTGACATTTGCGCTTCCACCCGGTACCATCATGGCGGAAGAGTTTGCAGTCGGGCCTCCAGCAAGCACTCTTCCATTTCGAAGCATGCGTTCCGGCGCAGGAATAAATTCTACCCCTAACCCTAACCTATTCAGTTCTACGGCTTTAATGATTTTCAACTCGTCAGCTTCGAATTTCAAGTTTGTAATGATTACTTCCTCCATGACAGTAATCGCAGTGGAAATCTCTTCAGGAGTCAAAACAGTCGGAGTGGGCTTGAGAATGAGTTTAAATGGAAAAATTGAGAGAATAACTCTAGTGTCTTCGCTGTTGTTCGTTATTTCAAAGTCTGCAACAAGTGTCCGGTCTCCAACGTTGGATGATGCAGACGTGGCGATTGTGCTCGATATGTGTACGTCAAGATTCACATCTGGCGGACTGATGGTATATGACGCAGCTTTCGTAAATTGCCTCAGCTCATTTGCAACTGTCGGAGCGAGGAAGATGAATAGAAATGGTGCAATCGACCACATGGTGCCTTTCAGTAATAGAATGGATTCTATTCAATATTGAATATGGATGATGTAATTGCGACCGCTGGATGGAGGTGCGCGGCAAAGCTGTTTTTAGGCTAACAAAAAAACAAAGCGTTGAGGATGCGGAATTCTATGAAATGATGGCGTTGGTTTACAAGACCAGAATTTGAATTTTTCTTATCGGCGCGAGGAGTAAAATAGTAAAAAATGGGCCTTGACCTGGATGAAACAGGTTTGTTATGCTTGTACTTGTCAGCTTGTTTGTGTCAACAACCTTGATATTTACATTGTGCACTTGAACTACTGTACTTGCTCATTTTAACTGTCGAGTTGCAAAAGAAATTTGAAAATCAACTATGTGATTTGGGTGAGAAACAACTGAATGAAATCGCACTATCCGCCACGTTCAACGTTTTTATTAATAAAACGTATATTCTTTCATTTTCTGAGCTTTTTTATAATCATTTTGAACTATCCATTCTTTGACACCCAGCCCCCTCCTCATCCTCTTTTTTGTTTCCAACAGCAAGATGAGTTTGAACGCATAATCATTGTGAATACGTTCATTTTTCTTGCACCATGGCTTGTTGTCTGTAGGGAACTGATCCTTGTAAACATGAATCGAGGAAATGTGTCAAGAAGACTTCTTTTATGTGTGGAAAAATGCATCAAGATATAACTAAACACTCAAAACTTTGGGTTGCATTTTACAAGGGTATATCCACACTTTTGAGTTTAGTAGAATCACAATTTTTTTTTGAAGAGTAATATGATCTTGTCAATATTTATATCTTCGTCATCGTGAGTTTCGTATCAAGTACTAAGTACAGAAACACGGATGAAGATAAAAAATACATTTACTAATCAGTAGTAGTATCTATTATGTGAAGAATATAGAGCAGGTTAACGTAAAGTATTGCATAAGAGTGGATGGAGAGAGATGGCATTCGCCCAGCAAATTAATAGACTCGTCAGAAAAGAAAGCTAAGGTGCGCAGTCGTACTAGTGATAGATGACGGCAGCCCTTTTAAGAGTACGTTCAAAGAACTCTGTGACATTCTCCGCATTAAATACTGGGCACTAGCACGATCCAATCATAAAGGATTGATCGTGGAACGGTTTTACCGATTCCTGAACAAAGTTGAGACTATCGCTGGAACGGAGAGAGGAAATCACAATGGCTTCATCCGCACAGCGAAAACTGCTCAATTCGCGTGGAACAGCGCCCCACCAATCGATGGCACCGACGTAGTCCGCAGCTTGGCAGCAGTTGGCAGAGCCTTTATATTCCCATTGGACGTCGAACTGAGTCCATCCCCTACTCTCAACGACGAAACAAATTCACATCTATACCAGTACCTCAGAGATGTATCAGATGAGTCACAATTTGCACTCTCCATTGTCCAAATTTTAGTAGAAGAGCGACGACAATCGCTCCAGGACCGTCACCATAAGGATAAGACGCAGCCATAATTTCAAGTGGGCGACATTGTCAAAGCACACGTTCAAGTCCAATCCAACGCAGCAAAAGGACAGGTAGGAAAATTGAGCTACCAAGCTCGGGGACCCTTTAATATTGAATCAGATCTCGGTCACCAGTCATTTGAAGTTCAAAAATTGGATAAGCCAACCGCAGCAACTCGGAAATACAAGAGCGCCGACTTATATCTTTTGCCACCTTCACTGTTTCCACCAGAACCATTGGATACAATGGATCAATGCTACCTCAACTACGAAAACGCCCCTATTGTATCGCCACTACGGAAACCTCTCAGGATTGAAATGTACAATGAAGTACATTTTCACCCAAAACCACCGCGTACAACAAATCTCATTGCAAATCTTCCATCCAACAGCATAGGCATTGAAGCCTTCAAACCCCACAACAGCCCTATCTCACAAGCACCTATTATTTCCAATATCACAATTCCGTCAACCAAAAATAGAAATCAGCCCACATGGCAAGCACCTATTGAACAACTCAGTGCACCTTTAGCCATGGACACCACAAGCTTGCGCAATGCAATCATCATCTCCACCAACAAGCTATTCTTCGTGCAATACACCACAGCCGGTACAATGAGACATCACTGGTATCTTGTTCAAGTAGACCTCGTCATTACAGCAGAACTAAACCCACAACGGAAAGAGACTGTACGGTATTTTTGTGTATTTCTAGCCCGCCACCCAACAGACAAAGACAAAAGCGATGAATTTACATGATGGTGGCCGGATTGGTATCGATACAGTCGATGCAAGATTTCACAAGATATCATTTACGGTGACTGAGTACTTTTCCGACCATCATTTATCCCCAACAGCGGAAGATATATTCAGCAGGCCAAAGAATTAGACCTCACGCAACCAGCAGTGCGGTTGATCGGACCATTCAACTTAGAAAGTATTACCGCAAGCAACAGAACACGGAACAAAGTCGACACAGGACACTGGTCAGAATTATTTGACATCTGTAACGAATTAGCACTTCTTCCACCTACTTCTGGATCTTCAAACAAGCACACTCTACCAATAAAAAACACGGAAGAGGAAAAAAGTTCAAAAATAAAAAAACTCAAGTCCGGGGCAAGGTCACAACCCGCTGGGTTATGAGTCAAATCAATTAGCGCAGTAGGAATCATAGGCAATCGGTACAAACAAAAGCAAACGATAGAATCATGCAACGCTCACTCACTGCTTGGAATCATTTAGAAATATAATTTATTGTTAACGGTCTGTGAAGACTGTTACACCGTCCATCATTGGATAGTAGTTGGTAATGATAAAATGAGCGATGGAGAGCATCGATTCAATGCCTCCGACTGAGCGAAGCAACTAGAAATAATTATAATAAACCTATCACATCAGACTACACGTATTGGATCACCTTCACACGTTTTAGCAGGCCTTGTTGCTTCCAATCAAACCCTGGACAAGACTGCAATGCACCTCATCTTCCATCAGCCGTCCATTATTCGCTTGGAAATATTGAAAATCATTGTCGCAGGATCAGATTTTGAAGGCTTGTGGAACGAAGAAGAACGAAGTTTAAAAAAAAATGAGTCGAGTTTTTCTGACACCAAATTGAAAATTCGAAAATGGCCTTGAAACACTAAATAAAGAATAAAGTGCCCGGATGGAGTAGTGTGAGACCAGTGATGAGACCACACAAAACGCAGTTCACAAACAAACAACACCGTGAGATAGAAACAAATACGTACGAAAGAAAAAATAGTGGGGCGACTGAAGGTAGCATCAAGTGGGATAGCAAAAGCAGGGTCAGAGCGCAATCAAAATTTCTTGAGATACCGCATGTTGTCCTTCTCACAAATTATTTGTAAATCATTTCATCGTAATCTGTTATTCATCATATGGAACAGCAAACCAATGAAATGTTGTTGCCTGACGGTAAGAAAGGCGATCTTGGAGAACAGAAATATTTCTCTGTAACGGTACTAGAATCGAAGTCTTCAGAATACTCAGAGCAGCAGAGCTTGGATCAACTGGAGAATGTTCAAGAACGACAAAATATTTCGAAGGACTCAGATGAAGAAGTTCCCACATATTCGAATCTCGTCTTTAACAATCGTCCATTCCGTTTGTATCTAGCAAGTTATTTAATCACTACAGCTGGAGAGTAAGTTTGGCAAAACGTGTAACATGGGATGCGCATTTTTCATTTCTTGAAACTCATTTTCTATCGTATTTGAGTAGATGGCTTACTTACGTGGCTTCGATAGAACTGTTGGAACAGCTATTAGGCTCGGAACGATCGACTTCGAGAAGATACGTATCGTTTATAATAGTATGTCGGCTGGTACCGAATTTTGTTCTGATTCCATTTGGAGGAATATTAGCTGACTCGAGGGATCGGAGACGCTCCATGATAATGCTTGATCTTTTCGGAGCAATTGCTCCACTATTCTACCTTCTGGCATCATACTACAGATCGATTGAAATGATTTACATGGTGACATTGTCACAAGCGATTATTGCTGCTTTTTATGAGCCATGTCGATCTTCTATTTTACCGTAAGTAAGAACCCTGAATACTAGCTAGTACTTTTGCGGTGGGGCACTACTTTGAATATCATCTGTTCTATTCATTACTAATCACCATAACTGTTAACCTTAGGCTTATGGTGAAAGAAGACGAAAACATGAGGATGGCCACCACGCTAACGGGTATGGCGTGGAGTGTCATGACTCAAGTTGGTTCTGGCCTTGGCGGTTTGATTGTAGCTGAATATGGTATTTCATCGTGTTTTATACTAGATAGTGCGACTTTCATCATTAGCGCAATTTGCATGTATATGGTTGAGGGGGAGTGGGATGTATCTGAAGAGGGTCAAGAAGAACAGACGAGTTGGGAACGTATAGAGGACATGAGTGTAAACGGATTGAGATATATATTCAATAGCAAGTTTTGGCCTCTTGTTTTTTTGAAGATGACGACAAGGTAAGGAGTGTATTTATGTTTACATTGAGCGCACAAATAATATCAGCTCGCATATGGATGCATTGAAATCGCTCTTTTGTATTCTATCTTTTTAATGTTTTTCTCCTGTCATTCGAAGTCTTGTTTACGGTGGCGGCGATATATTGAATGTTTCTTTTGCTGAAGAGGATCCATATAGTACTACGGCGGAGCAAAGTACGAAGCTTGGAGCGTTATTCTTCAGTATCGGTTTGGGATGTATGTTGGGACCATTGATCTTTGAACCTTTTACAAACATGGGCAATCCCAGAACTGTCCTGAATGCATGCGTACTGGGATTTGGTTTGCAAGCAATTGGCTCTATAGGGGTGGGATATTTTCAACCATTTTCCTTCACATTATTATCAACGATAATAAGAGCAATGGGGTCATCTATTACATGGATAGATTCACAGGTGTTGATCCAAACGGTTGTCACGTCAGATATGCTGGGCAGAGTTGTTGCGATTGATTATGGTTTGGCGTTGGCTGCAGAAGCGCTTTCTGCTGTAGTCGCTGCTTTCCTGCAAGATCGTTATAACGTGAGTCCTAGGGAAGTAAGCATGATGATGGGAGGGGAGGCAATTGTGTTTTTGGTCTTGTGGATTTGCTACAGAATCTTTAAGAGCGATGCCATATTTATAGAAGCAAAAGGGGAACAAAGTGAAAGTTCGACTGATGAAGAGGCGACAGGCGATCCAATTCATGACAAGAGAGCAGCATCAGAACAAACGCCACTGATAAAATTGTAGCACAACTTCAGATCATATCCCTTGTTTTTTGTCTTCGCAGCAAGTGATCAAATTCATCGTGGTTGCTGGTTGTGACCGAATTGTGTTCATATGTGTGAATGAATGTGCAATGTTGTGCCAAGTAGTAATGTGGAATGCGTGAAGTGCAAATGATACCGACTGGTGAAATGTCATGACTTTCGTTAGGAAACAATCTACATTCTGGTTCACGATTGAAGCGATCTGGTTTCGTTAATAATTCATCTTCCGGCTGATAATGAACGCACAGTTAACTTGAAACTACAGTATAAATGTATGCTACAGTAATACTGTACATTGCATCCTTTACATATCATCATTATCAAATGTCTGCTGCTGCATTTTGAGTAGATCGTTATATCTTCCTCCCAATGCTAGAAGTTCGTCATGAGTCCCCCGTTCAACTACACTTCCTTCGTGGAAGACAATAATTTCGTCGCAATCCTGGATTGTACTTAGCCTGTGAGCAATGATCAGAGTCGTGTTGTTCTTTCCAATTTCTTTCAAATTGTTCATAATGTCCATTTCTGTATGAGAATCTAAGGATGATGTAGGTTCGTCGCAAAGAAGGATTGGCGCCTTCTTCAGAATTGCACGGGCAATTGCCACTCTCTGTTTTTCTCCACCGCTGAGCTTGAGGCCGCGTTCGCCAACCACGGAATCGTATCCATCAGGAAAACTCATAATTGTGTCGTGAATATGCGCCTTTTTCGCTGCCTCGACAACTTCATCCCATGATGCCTCGAGGTCTCCATATGCAATATTGTAACCTATACTTTCATTGAATAAGACAGTGTCTTGTGGTACAACAGCAATTGACCTTCTGACTGATTCTGTCGTCAAATCACGAAGATCGTGCCCTCCCAGTGTTATGACACCACTGTCTGGTTCGTAAAATCTGTACAGCAATCGCAATAAAGTGGACTTGCCACAGCCACTCGAGCCAACCAGCGCAACGGTTTTCCCTTCTGGAACATCAAAAGACATCCCCTTCAAAATAGGACGGCTTTTCTTTTGATCAAGAGCTGCCTCAGGAACAGGGTATGCGAATTCTATGTTACTAAAAGTCATGTTTGTGCCACCATCAGAAGTAGGCTCATAATCCAGTGCCCCTTCTCTCTCCACCAGTCGAGGCTTTGTATCTCTGAGCTTATACATAGCTTCCATATCAATAAAACATTGCTTCACTTCTCGATACACAGAGCCAATAAAGTTCAATGGTATTGATAACTGGAAAAGTAATCCGTTGACTAAAACCAAATCGCCTATACTTGCTTCTCCGATCAAGATTTTCTCGCACGTTAAATACATGATTGCTGTCAGACCTGCGCTAAAGATCGCATTCTGGCCAAAATTCAGCAAACTTAAACTCGTCTGGGCTTGCAGTGCAGCCTTCTGGTATCCACCCAAGCTCTCTGCGTAGCGCTTGCTTTCGTGGACTTCATTATTGAAGTATTTCACAGTCTCGTAATTCAGAAGTGAATCGACAACTTTACCACTTGCTTCATTCTCTAATCTGTTCATATCTCTTCTAAATTGCGTTCTCCATTGTGTGATCCCAACTGTGTATGCAGAGTATGCTACAATTGTTCCGAGCACCACTCCGCTATGCATAGCTCCAAACTCATAGGCCATCAAACCTGTCACAACTCCAACCTCTATTGTTGTTGGTACAACATTAAACACCATAGCATTCAGGACAAAACTTATTGATCTATTTCCTCTGTCCAAAATACGGCTCAATGTTCCAGTATTTCGTGACAAGTGATATGTCATATCCAGCTGATGGACATGATGAAAAACGGACTGGCCTACTCTTCTGATTGCATCTTGAGCAACATGGGCAAATACTGCATTGCGCAATTCTTGCATTCCTGACGCTGTAGCCCGTGATACACCGTATCCTAGAACTAATGCGAGGGGCATGCCTGCCATTGTAACAGTGCCAAGATCAACTCCACTTGATACTACCGAGTTCGCAAGATCCGTGGAAGAACCTTCATTCAAATTATCCACCAAGTTCCTGAACAAAAATGGCACTTGAATAGTGACTAGTTTTCCTCCAATCATGAGAGCAAGCGAGTAGCCTACTCTCTTCTTTATCTTGTCTGCGTGTTCTTTTGTAATCTCGATATTTGACTCATCGTTATTCTTATCCGAATCCGCCATTGAAACTGCAGGATTTGGCCATATGTGTTTGAATAAGTTCTTTGCTATCCTTATCTGAACATCCTTCTTTCCGCTTGCCTTGGAATTATCAGTTGATGAACCAACACCATTCGCGTCCATACCACCAACATGACTTAAGGAGTGTGTGCCATGGTAGAATCGTAGGTTTCGTATATTTATATTTCGCCCTTGGATCCTTGAAAACATTCGCAGTGATGACATGGTGCCACTTTCTAAATTGTGTTGCTTGACAGATACATCAAATAATGGCAAGTAGGAGTACTGCGTGCGACGACGAGCTTCAAGTTTTAAGCAAAAAGTCAGCAGCACAAATTCGTCGCATGGAGCAGCGTGCCCTGTTGTGTGGTTGTGTGGCGGTGGCAGCAGGCGTTTTTCCAAAAAAACAAAAATGCGCCAAGATTTTTTAAAGGGGCAGGCTTCGGCAGGAGGCTCCGAACAGAAAAAGTGAGACATGCCATGATGGTGCGGTGGCATAAAGTGGTGGCTATCTAGAGCGCGCACTCAAGGATTACTGAGATACAGTAGTTTTATTTTGTTTTTATTTATTTCAGGGAGCTGAACACTTAAAATAAGCCGATTTTGTGAACAGCTCATATCTTTGTTACAATCATTCCGCCAGCTATATTTCTAACGTTGATGAAAAGAGATCAGTAATTTGATACCCAATACAAATATTGAATAGCAAAGAGATCATGAAGGCATTCAGGAATGACGCGCTGATCAGAGAGGTATCTAGATATATGTATATGGAACACACAAAGCTGTTGTCCACAAAAAAGGTGACGAGGCGGGCAGAAGAGTGATCTTGATCAGGATTTTTTGGAGCTGACATAATTTCGTACCAGTATTCGTTATAGGTCTTAACAAGTTGTATTTTCGTGTTTTTTCTTTGGTCTGTTATGTGTGTCATGCAGGTATGTGTGTCATTTGCTAGTACAAATCATCAATCCATCATCAAGCAAGCAAGCATGAAAATTATTCATCAAGCATGCAGGTATGTGTGTCATTTGCTAGTACA
>Ga0115005_10004075_pt1 | contig 11662 bp, 11 predicted proteins | sample ArcOceMetagenome_FD_87163 | JGI IMG/M metagenome (GOLD analysis project Ga0115005, IMG submission 87163) | Marine eukaryotic phytoplankton communities from Arctic Ocean - Arctic Ocean - Greenland ARC118M Metagenome | ecosystem: Environmental > Aquatic > Marine > Oceanic | place: Arctic Ocean...
GAAGTATTTGAATTTCGTTTCGTACTTACACTCATGGAGCATTCTGCATAAAGTACCCTGATAGGAGTGAATGCGTAAGCGTAACAGTATGAGAAACCTTCTGGTTTTACCCCACCAATGTTTGGGTGACCCTCAAATTGAGCACTTATGAACCAGCTCGAAATCGAAGTATCGAGAACTTCATTTTTAGTGAGAGAAATACAATTTTTATCAGATCCCAATGGTTGCAATGTCACACTACTGTTCAAAGTTTCTAGAAACGCATCCTTTCTCTGTCCATTCCACAATTTGAAATAGCTTTGCCTCGGTTCATCAAGAAGTTTCACAGTGTACTCTCCAGCTGGCGAGAATTCATTGTAATTACAAATTTTCCACTTGTATTGAACGGCGACCTTTGGATAAATACCTGTATCTCCAGCTTTTTTCCCGTCAATTTGAAGAGAATTACATGTTTTGTTACGGTAAGGATTATATTCTTCACGTTCGTCGATCACAATACATTCTGCTTCCGCCTGCGTGTACGTGTACGTGTACGTAATACATTTAATTATTAGGGTCGCGTCAATGGTTCCATGAATAGAGATGAAAAGTAATAGATTCTTGACTTACATATGAACATGGGCAGTTCTTTCCTTTTCTAATAAAGGTCTCCCGCTTTGGTTTTCCTGTCAAAATCCCACTCTGTACACCGTTGGGACATAATTGTGCATTAGCACTCAGGATCAATGTCAACATAAACACTTTGTTTGCCGATGATATTGAAAGAGTCATTTTTAATTTCTTTTCCGGGGGGCCCCGCAAGTAAGAAATGATACAATGAACGAGAACGGAAAAAAGGAAATGATTCCTTTTAAATAGTTTATGTGATGCTTGTGTAGATAGGTAGGTACATACTGGACTTTGAATTCTCCAGCGGGTCGCCGAAATTTCATTTGGAAATCGCTAATTCCACACTGAACGGTTGGTCTATTTTCTGTCTGTGTTTTTTTAAATTTAGTCTATTGATTTTAGATATAATTGGTGATTTCAAGATTATGAACTATTTTATTATTGTTTAGTATGTTTTTGTGAGGGGGTGTCTATCTTCCGGTAAGATTTTGTATTTTATTTACTCCATGTTGCAGCTCTAAAAAAGCTCGGCCGGGGAAATTCCTAGAAACATGCCTTGGAAAGATGTCAAGAGTCAAGATGTTGAGACAGAAAACCAGGAAAGATGTCAAGATGTTGAGACAGAAAACCAGTTAGAAACTCAGCACAGGTCAAGAATTTGAGTGGTGCTTATATAATAATCTGTCAGTGTTCATCCTCATTTTGCTTATGTCTCTCTCATCGACCTCAGTTCGACGTACACACGCATAATATCTAAACCTTCTCCCTAACTCACCACGAGTAACTCGGATCTTGTGGCAATCATACCATGGTGGTGGAGGAAAGCGTGATTTCAATTCTGGCAGAATTTGTTGAGCGCCACGAGACGTGCTCTCAACCGTCCACACCATCACCAACTCAACGATCAACAGCAACACCTGATTCTCCAATTCATTCCCAAGCTCAGCCACCAACTTGATTTCCCTGGATCTCTCATATATGACCGCACTGTGAAAACTGCACCAGTCACCGCCCAGTTGTATCCACCACCAGCATCGCATACGTGTAGGTTTCGTTCGCACATGATGATTCAAAACAGGGTGCTATATAATCTACATAAGGACATTTTAATACAATAGCTCGTTAGATTTTCAACACTTACGCAAATGTTTTCATTTGCACTGTTTCTATGTCTTCCTTGTTGCGATTGAGTTGAAAACTTCATAACCTTTTCCAGTTGACACAAGGTATGTTGAATCTTTAAACTTTGATTTGACGAACCATTCCACTTCGTCACAAGAATCATCCTGCACGATTCCTTCAAAACTTAACTTGTCTCTATCTACAAGTTTGCCGATCATGTTTCCCCTTTCTTCTTGAAAATTTATGCTTTCATAAGATGATCCATCGCTCATGATACCATGACTAGTAATACCACAAATGCTCTCATTTCTTGTGCGTTGCTCTAGTAATACTTCACTGACTGCAACATCTCCTCTCCCACTTACCGAATAACCGCGTCCTAAATTCATTCTCCCATTGTCCATCCATTTTGAATCACCGGAATACGAGGTGTCAGCGCACACAATAAACTTTTTTTCGTTTCTTCCTTCGACATTAGTTTCAACTTGGATAGGAAATGGGATATCACCAACTGGTTAAAACAAGAGAGATGGGTGTCAAGAATTTGAAAAGCACCAGATGCATTAACGTAAAGATAAAGATTCGCTTACCAGGCTGGTGCCCAGTCACAATAACATCAAGCCCAGAAGTATTGAAAAAATCTTTCACTAGTCTCTGATAGGAAAGAGCATCGTGATTCTTTTCATACAAATTTCTTGGTAGGCCATCCTTCAACCAGCTATTGTAAACAACTGTTGGATTTTGTTGTTTATCTGGAAGCCAACCCATTCCATATTGACAGAGTGATCCAAATTGTATCCCCAATTCAGTACTGTTGTCATTAGTTTGATAACCACCGACGGATGACCAATATTCTCCATGCTTACCGTCACTATGGCCAAAAACCCCTTCTTCAGCCAAAGTGACACTGTTTTTCCAGGCATCAAACTGACTTTTTGCAAACGCATTCAATATATTGACCCATTCATCGGTTGAAACAGGTCCTTGAGCACTGCTTTTCTTGACACGAAACGGAGTTGTGTGCGTATAAAACCAAGACCAAAACGATTCTGCCTTTTTTTCATTGAAATTGTCATTACATCCATTTTCCTCAAAAGTAGATAAAACTGTCGGTGTGATGGGGAGACTGCCGTGCATGAACATGGCGCAACCGATACGCAGACATAATTTAGACCTCGCCAAGTATTTACCCATTATACCCTTGGGGTGACATGACGTCCTATAAGACTCAACAACCTCCACATCTGATACAACTGCTGGTAATCGAGCTTGGCTTTGTTTAGCCTTCGCCAAATCCCTTGCTTCGTAGGACATGAGAAACTCCTTCTCTTGCTTCAATTCATTGCGTCTGAATTCAAATGCGTCAGGAGATCCCATAGATTTCTTTAGAATCCATCGTAATCTTTCTGGAGGAGAATTTGGAACCAGGATGCTGTAGCTATCACCATCATCTTGGATTCCATCTTTGTCCATTCTAAGATGCTTCCGAATAAGCTCAGGGTCCCCTTGTAGGCCCGTGTCTTTGAACCAATAAACTCCGCCATGCAAAGGTAGACTTTGGGCAGAGCTTTTTGAGGTAATTCCCAGCTCCTGGAGGACTCTCATTTTATTAATATCTCTGTTCCCCATGACAAAATGGACACGCCCTTCATATCTTTCCTGCAAAGAGAGCATCTGCCTCAATACATATAAATCGTTTCCGCCTTTATCCCACATGTCTCCCCCACATACGAGTATCGAAGTTGTCATGTGTATCCCGTCTGTGTTGAAAACGGTTTTCGCTTCTGATTCTAGAATTTTCTCATTATCGTCGCTCGTTGGGAGAAATACAACCCGTTTTTCGTAAGGGAAATAATCATGAGCATGTGGACACAAATTAGGTTCTACTTCTTCAAAATCTAATATTGTTGAGTTGTTTACGAAACGGTCAAAATATAGACCATCGCCTTCAATATCCGTAACAAATGAAATTAATCTTGTTTTCGAATCGTCAAGTTTTAACGATGCCGAAGAAAATAGACGCGATCGCAAAGTGCGAGTATAAGCAACTGCTCGTTGACAGATACTGACTGATGGGTTTCGTCTTGTGGTCGCGAAGGATTTTACGAAAGGCAGTACACGTAGCATAATGGTGATGATTTTCCTCATGCGTTTTTCTGCAGGAAATAAATCTGTGTACGATGATTCTGTTATCACTGGCGCATTACTACTCTCTCTGGTATTGTTTAGTTGACTGGCTGGATTGTGGCTTTGGGTTGTGGTTTGCGGTTGTGTACAACAGGGGGGGGTGGCCAAACACACATTGAAAATGGTACCCCGGTACGATACGCGCGGCCGGCGAGAGTTACCACGATCATACATAGCGTACAACAAGTAAAGTAGCGTGTTGTACGTAGTAGCCGCATGGAGTTGAGCGCGCAAATCTTCACGCGACATTTCCAATTGTTCCTTCCTGCTGACACAGCGACAGGAGAGTTGATAAATACTACTTTTTAAATACTTGTACGTAAACAGGCAAGATACGCAACATACAATCGGTTACAAGTAAGATACAATTATGCACGGCTAGCTAGTAGCTTTTCAGATACGTGTAGTAATAATAGCAGTCAACTAGCCAGGTTCAAGGTAGTTATGCGCTCCAACAAGAATCGTTGTTAGAAATCCTACGTGTACCTGGAAGAAGTTTCATTAGACCTGCTACGTGGTGTACGTGTACAAACTGACCGAGATCAAATACTTTTATTTTGAAACATTGTTTTTATTAATAAAAAAGAAGAAACTCTTCAACTATGATCCTCAATTTTCATGATTTCCAACAATTTTGAAATTTCATCATCGTTATCTTCGGGGCAAATGATCTTCAACTTGGCCAAAGTCTCTTTGCCCTCTTGTACTTTACCGGCCTTAATCAAAGCCTTGCTGTGGAGTTTTAACAAGTGAACTCTCTCCCCCTCCACACCCACATCCTTCTTGTCCAACAGAATCCTGGTGTCCTTCAAGCAATTGTCTAAATTCCCCAATTCAAATTCTGCAGGTGACCTCTTGGAACGAATCTCTAACACAATATCATCCAATAAGTTAGTATCTGCTACGAAGGGATTTAGAAGCTTCATTGCGTGATTGTAGTGTTTCACGGACATGACATATTTCTTGTCCTGTAGATGACTATATCCAACGCGTACATTCGATTCAGCCTCATCTAAATTCTGGAAAAATGAAGCAGCTCTTCTGTTAGATGTCTTGATCTTGCGCAAAAGCTTCATTTGTTCCTTCTCGATAGCACCAAAAAGAGTTTCCAAATACAAGGTCTTTTGATGCATTGATGTAAATGAATCAGTCGGAAAGAGCTCCTTGGAAGTTTTGATAAAAGATTTAACTTCACATGATGCCTGCAGTGCGTTCAAATCGTCCCCAAGACAAGTAGCTGCAAGGGTCGTGAATGCTTCTTCCGCCAAAAGAGCGTTATTGTGCTTCAATGCAGTCTCCAAAACCTGAGTGAGCCACAGTAGCACACCTGCTGATCTACATCTAGACCTTCCGGCTGAATTGCGGAGAACGCACGTTTTGATGGCTTTCAATGCCGCGATTTGAATAGTTGTTTGACTTTCGCATTCATCTTCACTATTCTCTGCCTTGGCCTCAGATTTTCGGACCAATGCAATAACCAATTCAAGTGCTCCAGCTCCATGCAATACAAATTTGGATTTATTCTTCTCATCCAATCCAAAAACTAGCTTAGAAATTGTATCAAGTGTGATTAAGATTCTTTGATGGTCTTCCTTATCTTCGTCTTTGATTGTATTTGCTTCTGTGTTTGAGGTTGCGAGAGCGTAGGCTTGAGAATAAAATTTAACGAACATCTCAAAACGGGATGCAGCCGCAGCTGTTGCAGCCGTTGGTTGGATGGGGCATTGAGGTTCTTTCAGCTCACTCATGATGACTTTACACGGATCGTTCCTTTCTCTTACAGTTATTTTACGTCAGTTGTAGAGTATCAATGTGGTCTTTGGATGTTCCTGTCGCCTGCTTTGCCTGTGATGTTTGATGTTTGGTGTTTTTTTAGTTGAGCCAGTGGTATGGTGCTTCGGGGCGGCTGTGTGGATTGTGAATTTTTAAGTATGTTGGGCGCTGCGACGCCGGCCGCGCGCGGTCGGTCGCGAGGGGAGGAGGAGGGAGGCGCCAAGAGTCCAACTTCAGAGACTAAGATTCGTGACAGCTCCTTTGCGCAAAATCATGCGCGGATGATCTTAGCATGAACTTAGAAGAACTTAGAGCACCATTGAGCCACCGCGCCCAACTCCAGAGATATGAAGACGGAAGGGGACTCCGAGACAAGGGGTTTCGCCCGGGGGGGCCGAAGATCTTTTGATTCCTGGCAGGTTGGGGTGTCCATTGATAGTTTATTTGAATACGGCAGAGGGTTATTTTTTGGCGGTAAAATAGCTAACTAATTCAGTCCCTAGCTAGTATTGTCTTAGTCTCTCAGGAGAGACAACTGGGGAGGAGGGAGGCGAGCAAGCAGTGGTTTTGTTTGAAGATGGCGCGCTATTACACACGTTTACTTTAATACGGCAGGTTATTTTAGGGGTAAAATAGCTAACGAATCATACAGAATTAGTTAGTTCGTACAGAAATCGTATCCGGTTTTAAGGTGCGGCTAGGCTGGAGTTTTCGTGAGATGCGGCTTCGCTGTGGTGAGCTTCTTGCGTACCGTACAATACGGTAGGTTGTTGCTGATGTTGGTTGGTGCGAAGAAGTGCGCGCGACGTGTGACGGATAGAGCTAAAATATTATTAGAATTTAGCCTGTAAACTGGATTGTTCTGCCTACCTGTACTTCCCGGAAGGGGAACTAGCGTTGGACTCTTACTTCCCGCCGGAAGGGGAACTAGCGTTGGACTCTTGGATCAATCACCTACCGCGCGACCGGTATTCTTGATTTTTCACGGTCGACCGGAAGTGATACGTGATACACATACTAGAGACACATAATTTTAAGAGAACGACCATGGCGTCTTACGGAGAACCTGATTGGGCATCGCCAGGCGCTGCCACTAGCGGCGCCCCTGCCGAAGTCGTCGCTGCCCCTCCCGTTAATACTGGAGTTGGAAATAAAGCTGCCGGGTAAGTCATCCTATCACATATTGTATTACAAAATGAGTAACCCGTCTTTGGGGCGCGGAAACAACCTTTGGATACATTCAAATTTGTGAAGATCTCAATTTCAAATTCGCTAATGTTTTACATCAAAATTACCGCACAGCCCCGATCGCTCAAAGGCCTGGCATAGATTGATCTCTCTCCTCCTGATTGGCCTTTGCGTGGCTATGAGTGCACTCGGTGTGTTCGTCTTCATGGGCAATCTCAAGATACACGATTTCGCTGAATGGTTCATCGCAGGGTATATGATCATCTTTGCAGTATTACTTTTTACCTATGAGTTGTTATGGTGGTGCACGATTCCCTCTGTGAATAGGATTGTCCGCAAGAACTTTGGATTCATTTATAAAGTCAACGGCAAGGCTCTATATTTGATCTTTGTTGCGTGTCTGTGCATCGGTATTGATAAGAACTTACTCGATGACATGGATTGGTTGAGGTGGGTCGCTGGAATTGGATGGGGTGCCGCAGGAGTTGGGCTCATTATGCTTTCTTGTTTTCAACCAGCCCTTTTTGATAATTACCATGTTCCTACTAGTGGTTTTAAAGACCCAAATGCAGACATCAGTGAGACTGTGTAGTGCACTCATTGGAAATGAAATTAACTTGTGGGGAATGAAGTGATTTGGAGTGATAAAGACAAAATCAAATACCTGTTACCTCTGAATGAAAGAGAAAACGAGCAAAGACAAGATGAAAGAGTCGGGTCTTTCAAAGGAAAACGACGGCTTTGACAGGGAGAACGTGTGACGCGAAAATTTTAAACTGTTATGTAACAAAATGTGTTTTAAAACGATGTCGTAATTTTTAGAGAGTCGTCGCATTACCAGAGGTATCTACAAGAACTGCTGGTACGATTTCGTTTAATTCGATAAACTTATCTGGAGACTAATTCAAAGTTCGAGGTATTTTCGAATTTCAATCACTACTTGTACTCGAGCTACAACAGTAATAGGTATCGCCAGCAGGTAGCAAGCCCAAGTTTATTTCTTGATGAGAAGAAATCATCAAATATTGCATTAGGGCTCTTGATCGCTTGACGGTATCGACGAATCCCGCTTGATTGATTCGTGACTGAACATGCGGGCATTTCACTACGGAGCAAACACAGCAAGCCAAAGCTTGCAAGCAATTGCAGATTGCAGTCAGGCTAGGCGAATACATTGAACTGTTCCCAATTCTCAATACTAATTAATGTCCACTCGCTGTTTGCGTGTCATCTCGGTACTCTCAACCTCGCATCCTACACGTCTACAACATTCAACATCTGTCGGCCAACAAAGCGCAATGGCATACCTTTTACCACATTTACATACTGGTTGGGAAGTTGATCAAGCAATTTTAACTGAAGAAGACCGCGTAGTTGTAATCCGGTTCGGACGAGATTCGGATCCAACTTGCATGGTAAGCCGAAAAATGATACAATTTTTGTTCAATAGTTTCTTTCGTCTAATGCAACATATTTATCAACATACTGTAGGTCCAAGATGAAATCCTAATGAACATCGCTGAGAAAGTAAAGAACTTTGCTGTGATATACGTAGTTGATTTAGATGAGGTCCCAGATTTCAGTGGCATGTACGAGCTCTATGATCCATGCACAACGATGTTCTTTTATAGGAATAAGCATATCATGGTTGATTTAGGGACTGGTGATAACAATAAGATCAACTGGGCTTTGGTGGATAAGCAGGAGTTCATTGATATCATAGAGGTTGTCTATAGAGGAGCAAGAAAAGGTCGAGGTCTTGTTGTTGCTCCGAAGGACTATTCCACAAAATATCGATATTAAATATTAGACGTTCTCTTGGGTTCGATGCAAAAAGGTTCGGTACCGAGGCATAATTTTCTTCTTGGGTAGTGATTATTTTCAAACTGATCTTCATCATTGTAAACAATTTCTTCTCCTATCCCTCCGAAATACTATGTACTAACAAGAAAGAATTATTTTACAATTTGATCCTGGCCTTCGCCCTTCTTGAGTTGTTGAAGCCCCTTTGATAGGGACTCCATTTTTCCTTGGTGGAACCCTGGCAATAAATCTAAAAGGTCGGAAGCATCTTGTCTTTGGCATTGTTTATCATTCCTGCCATCATTGAGAACAGAATCATACTCATGTAAAACGTGTGCATTCCTAACATCGTTCACTGTTTTTTCCATCGTGCTCAAACTTTCTGTTTCCAAAATAAAATCTCCTGCTACAGACACTGGTTCTTCGAGAACATTGATAGCAGTTCCGACATGAGAAAAAAGCAGCTCTGCCACACGTTCACCGTCCAAATGCTCATTCAAGTCGATTTTGACTAAGGGTGCAAGTAGGTCAAAAGCTGCAGCAAAGCCAAGCCGGACTCCTTCCAATACTTCGTCTTGATCTACAGATAGAACTGACAATTCTGGTGTTCCTTCCGGAACAGCCAGTGGAAAGAGATGTGCTCGTTTCCAATCGTCGCGATTGGTCGCCAGCGCCTGCGCTTCATCGTCACGTTCCACTCCGTACAAAATCTTTTGTGGGGGGACCAAAATGCCTTCATCATGAACGTCAATGGAGTGCATTTTCCCTTCGTCAAGAGTGAGATAATCTTCTACATAAATATATTGCTGACCCCCATTCTCAAAATATTTGGAAACTTCAGACATATCATTCGTATCAAAGTGCATTGGCGCAAAGTATTTCTCGAACAATCCTTGCTTTGTTGAAATTGGTTTTCCATCAGGTCTCGTCTTCAGAGCCAGAACATGTGTTGCTCCTTCTTCAACTGCACTCCGATACGGGATTGGTTCGTAGCAAAATGCATCGAAACAGTGAGTTGTAATGTTCAAATGAGCATCCTTGTGTCGGAGCAATGCTAGGGGCGGACCAGTGGCAGCAGGAACAAGCATGCTCGTCTCCAAGCACGCAAACAGGCCATGCCTGTCCTTGTCTAGCATTGTCGTTGCACGTTCCAGCACTTCACCAGTCCTATTGTCAACCCGATCAAAGAAATCCATTGTCCTTGAACCCAAGCAATGGGTCTCCATTTTTCCGTTCCTAACTGTTGAAGTGACAACTCTCAAATTTTGACGTGCATCATTTTTCATAAAAGTGTCCACGTCCAAAGGCCTAAGTCCCTGTTCAGGGCACATGATGCCATCAAGCACAAATGAAATATTCATTGCAGGATTGACATACTTGGAAAACAATGTATTATTCAGCACTCTTGTATCAAACAGCCCCGTGGCGAGCGAGGAGGCCAGCCTCCCTTTCGATACGAATTTTGTTTTGGCCGTTGTCAAAACGTCAGTGTAGACATCAATGCACATTTGCCTTGAAACCATGTATGCACCGACGATACTTCCAGCGGACGAACCATAAATACTATCAAATGCATCGCTGATACCTAACACTGCAATTGCACTTGCCATTCCTGCCGAGACTGCTCCTCTCATTCCGCCACCTTCAATTGACAATGCAAGTGTTGCATTGTCATCTGACGCTCTTGCACCCGGTTTGGAATTAGTGCTAGCTCGCTTTTCGATGAGTTTGATAACCTCGTGGTTGAAGGGGTTATATTCTTCAGTAGCTTTTGTGACATTGCTAGAAGGTATAAAGGAGACATTTTCAAATTCAATGTCCTTCAACTCAATCCCTTCATCTAAAACTGCATGCCTCAGTTCATGAATATTTGTAACAATAGTTCTAGTCGCATTCGCCTTTGCAGAATCACGGACCCTATTTCGTGCACGCACGCTTTCCAATTCAGGTGCTTGTAGGGGTATTTGATACGGATTTGGTATTTTTTTAGAATATACGCCATTGACTTTAAGCAAGCTTGCTTTAAGGCTTCTCGCAAATCCTCGTCGCAGCTTATGACGTCTCGATCTAACTTTGTTTTGGGTTTTGAGGGCTTTCTTATTTCTCCAGTAGTCCTCATCCTCCGCATTCGTAAATTGTTTGTCCTTTATGTCTCTTTTCCTATTGGAACGTAGGAAAGGCACCTTCGTGAATTCTTCCTCTTCGTTTGGGTCTTTTTTATACTTATAAACGCGATTTTCTGCTAGCTGTCTCTTGCTCACAAGTGATGGAAGATTTACTTTCGTGACTCTCCATGCCCCGACGACTGTGCAGCAAGAGAGCAGTGTGTTTGTGAGTATTCCGATGGAGAGCAGATGCGTCAATCCTTGTTTCGTAGCTTTCATTTTTGTTGTCAAGGTCCTCAATTAGGTTGAGGATTGGTTTTGGTTTGAATGGAGGGAGATGGTTCGGTTGTGATAATGCTGCCAAGATGAAATGAGAAATAATTCGAAAAAGCGATTCATTCGCAAGTTCCGAATGAATCGAATGAATGAATGAATCTGACAAAAAATCAAAATCTACGTGTTGGTTGTCAAGATGTTGGGTGGGGGTCAGGTGCGTGGTGGTGTGATGGATGATAACAGAGCACCCCCGTGCTAGGGGTGTTATATTTTTGGACCCCATCCACAAAACGCCACTTTAGATAATGCCAGCACCCTTTTCAGAAGCGTCTCTTGCGTTCATATAACACCCCTAAAGTTCCATCCACAATTCACTACATACGGGTGTCTCTGACCAAAACTGATGATCTACGAAATACACACAAACAACAAGCATATCAATACCATGGCAGCACCTAACGACCCTAACACACCTTCAACACTGTCAGAGTTGAATCCAATCCCGGGATAAGACATTTGTTACTCACGAATTTGCACTAATTTGGCTAGAACGATAAACTAATCGTAATAATGAAATCTATAGACTTTAACAGATTAAC
>Ga0115005_10004076_pt1 | contig 11661 bp, 14 predicted proteins | sample ArcOceMetagenome_FD_87163 | JGI IMG/M metagenome (GOLD analysis project Ga0115005, IMG submission 87163) | Marine eukaryotic phytoplankton communities from Arctic Ocean - Arctic Ocean - Greenland ARC118M Metagenome | ecosystem: Environmental > Aquatic > Marine > Oceanic | place: Arctic Ocean...
AAACACTTTCTCGCCTCCAAACTTTCGAAGTGAGCTTTCAAAGAATGTTTCGTCGCATTCCTCGTCTTCAAAAATAGACGGCCAAGCTCATCTGGATACAATGTCATATTGGTCTGCAGGGTCGCGGAGAATTCTTTGAATAGATCAATGGCAAGGACTCGAGAGGAACAGGATGGGGCACAATAGATTGCCCCGTCAGTTGCTAGAGCTCCACCATTCCATTTGGAAAATCCTTCACCCAGGTCACCCCCCACAAGCCATGGCAATTATTGTGTCTCGGGGTCAAATTTGAGCACACGATTGGCACTATAAGGAGGCCAATAAATACACTTATCAGCTTTAACAATAGGGTCATCCCATCCTTGTCCATATGCATGAACATAGATTCTATCCCCAATCCAGGTATAGTTATTGCTCGTTGTATCAACCTTCAATACTTGACCAAATCTATTCGCAGCATAGATGTTACCATCACCACCCAATACACCATTCCCATCACACTCGAACCATTCCTTGGCTTTCTCCCCTACAGTAGATGCCGTGTCCGGATTGGTTGGGTCAAACTTGATGATACGTTTGGCTCTATCAGGTATGCCGTACACGCAATCATTATTTCTGACCACCGTTCCAATGTACTTGAAATATCCTCCTCCTAGATCATCCCCGACACTGGAGAGTGATTAATTATCGGGGTTCAATCTCATGATAGATATTATTGTCAGTTGCAAGTGCCCCTGATTGCCACAACAAAGTTTCACCGGTCTCTGGCAGCTCGAAATTGTAGAGTGTTTCCACTGTGCCATCGTTGGTATTTATTTTGAGAATGAGATTGGAGTCAAAAGGCGCGCAGTAGATGCTTCCGGTGCTGGCTCGTACACCACATGCCCACTTGTCTCCACCCTCACCAAAGTCAGGTCCAATCTCAGTCAATGATTTGTCGAGAGGGTTGAATTTCACGACGCGGCGAGCATCATAGGGAATGCCGTAAAAAAATCCGTCCCCACCATTCACAAATGCAGACCATTTCAAAAACCCTTCAATCTCATCACCAATGAGTATTGTGAGGGAAGACTCTGCCATGATTTGGTAATTAATGTGCCAATGGATGGATTCATTCGTTGAGGTTTTCTTATTCTGTCTTCTTGTTCTGTTGGATGGGAGTTTTTATTCCCAACGCGTTATGGTTACTGCTGTCAAATTACACTACGCGTAAATTTGCTTGTTTTGCTTTTTCGCACAGGACACAGGAACCAATGAACACCGCGATCAATTTGATCTGAGTTCATTTCATACTGCAATTTATTGTCAGTGAGCTTGTTTGTAATACAGTCTGTCGTACCAAAGAGTGAAATACGGTATCATACTTACAAATCTCATTGGCTGAATTAATTGAACTATGGACGCGGAACATAACCAGAACCAGAACCAGAACCAGAACCAAGCACCAATATCGAAACACGCCATCGAAGAAGAGAGGAAAAGACTGAAAGCCACCAAACATGTGATTGAGAAAGCCTGGGATACCGAGGTCAAATGCTACGAGAACAATTTGAAGCAAGATTCGAACTGCCTCGCTGGAGATCTCAACCCATATATATTCCCCTATCACAAATCTTGCTATCTTCTTCTGGATATGTACATGTGTCTCGAAGGCGAGTTTCCGTACAGATTGCCGATTTATGTCAAGAAATCCGCACGGAGAATAGATCATCACGGCGATGATATTCGAGAGGAATGTTATTTGCCTAATTCATCCTATGCAGTTTGGTCCGCATTGGTTCCAAAACGTCGAGCTCCAAAGTATAGAGAGATCCTTTCAGTCCAAGTGATCGAGTGCGAAGAATTATTTGACGGTTTCGATAATGATTGGTTGATCGAGCAACAGAATTTTGTGTCGTCAAGTTATTTATTCTTGAATGAGTGGTCAGAAGAGCTTTTCAATAGGTGCAAACGTTGGTATTCATGCGATGATCGTCAAGATCAAGTTGCTCGCGATGACGACGAAGATGGGAATGGTGATGGTGATGAAAATGATGCCTATGAAATCTTGCTGAAATGCAAACATTTTGTGGATTTGCCTTGCATGGAATCTCTGCCAAAAGGGTTGCGAACAAAGATTCTGCTCAAGCTGCTGAAACATTCGCTGTCAGAACTCCAACGAGATCACAGGCTTGCGAGAGCTGTGCTTCTAGCCATGATTGAATACAAGTGTTTTGATGGCGAACAGGGTGTGGATGCCTTTAGATACTTTTTGATGACGATTGCATCAGAATTTATTCACGGTTGCGATGAAGAATGCCTTGAACGTGAGAATGAAGACGATGATGAGGACGACGATGTTGGTTTGAATCACATTTGCCCTGATGTAAGTAGATGTCTATTTTTCATTACACGTACCATGAAGAAGTTTATAACTAACATGTTGCCGGGTTCTCTACACGTATGAAATCTTTATGATACACATAAGTTTACAAATTTTAAATTGACCTTGGACAAAATTCTTCGGTGGGGTATGACCGATTTTCGCAAAGAACATGCGGTGGTCCTCAGTGCATTTGTCGATGATATATTTGATTCTACCGGTTGGGAAGAACAAGATGAAATTCACAAGCTAGTTGGGTGGGACGATGAAGACTTTACTCATGCAAAAGACACACCTCTAGATCTTATTCGGTGTATTCTAGAAGGGCTGAATCGGTTGAATTATCAGTTTCGTTGCAGAGCATTTCAGCTTCTTGGTTCAAAGTATTCAGCAAAAGAAACGGACGATACCTTGAATGGGGAAATCAATACAGCCGTTGCCTCACACTTGAATTGCATGAAGGCTCTTGTTTCCATAGGGGAGAGCGTATTGAAACGCTTGAAAGCAACGCCTGTCACTGAGACTCTTGGAAGTTTGTTGGTAACTGGGCTGACACTTTCTTTTGTCGAGCCCTCTCCAAAATTTGCATATCTTGATCATGATAATGATGTGGAAGGTCACTATCTAGGCCACTATTTGTGCCAAGCTCATTGCTATGGACCGACATTGATTGATGCAACAAGATACGAAGTTCTCATTACGCAAGCGTCACGTTTGTCTGAACTGAGTCTGAAGCGTTTCAAAGAACATTGCGGGATTAATCAAATTCACAAGATTGAGCTCGATGCAACAGCATCCTCTCTATTTTTATCCCCACCCTCATCTCAGATTGTAACTGTAGTGAAAGGTCTCTTCCTGCGGCAGCTAGTGGAGTCACACGAGTAAGTAACTGTGAGAACGTTGGCATTCTGATCTTATATTTCTTTAACCTTGTTCTTCCAGGATCTGGGCTAATCAACGTTTCTTCTTTTTCTTTGCATGCAGAGCAGGATGTGGCTACGGCGATTTCTTGGTGTGGTCTGGAGCATCTGTTACTCCCTACGACGACTTGCTTTATGAGCATAACATGAATTTTCCCAACAATGCCGGGTATGAAGAGACACCTTTGGAAAATGTAAGGTTGAAGAAATATTGATGAGAGCCAATGTCGCTGTCTTGTTTTAAATGTTTTTTACTAATTCGCCACATCTTTTGTATTTACAAAGTCGGAACTTGGAGAAAACATGGGACTCGATCAAATAGAAGCAATGTACGATTTTAGTGTGTTAATGTTGAGGCGTGCATGGAATTATCCTTGGACACCAGACAGTCACGCATCCTTCCAAAAACCCTTTAGGCAGGCCATCAAGACCATTGCGCTTTGTGCCCATAGGCATGGTATGCCAATTGACATTAGTATTACTGTGAATTCATATCTTTCAAGAGACTGGTGGCCCGATGAACGTTCTGAGTGTTGGCTTTATGAATGTCAAATTGATAAACTCCAAAATGCTTTATTTCATAAAGAAGAATCTGTTATCAAACAATACCTCATAAAGTGCGAATGTAAAGTGGCACATGCATGCTCTGGCAAACATATGAAGAGCATAAACCGCGAGGGCCACCGTCGTCTGTGTAAAACACCACCAATGCGAGTACCAACTGCCGAGGATTTAGCGATGTGCTGTCAAATTGTAGAAAAGTCTTCTGGTGATGATTTTTTACAAGAGGAATCAAATGAGGAGAAGATTGAAATATGTGATCTTGATAATTATGACAACGGTGATGAAGAATGTGAGTGGGAAAGCATAGCGAGTGATGAAGAGTCGTACCTTGAAACAAAAGCCAGCATTCCTGAAATAGTCCTCAAATATTTTGAAAACAAAGCCTATCGGATCCAAAAAAGAGAAGAACATGCTTTTGCAAATCATTACAATACAGAATAATTTGTAACGAATGATAACTAAACTCTCGAACTTTGACATCGAGAGATCTTATTGATTTTCTGGTAGTGTACTGTAGGCACGATCAGGATTTTCCCTTTTGTGGCTCAAATTTTAAATGGTATTTCCTTGCTGGATTGATCTATGCAAAAAAATCAGTTCTGACGACAAGACGGGCGAGTGAATGATGTTGAGCAGGTTGTTGGAAAATATACAATATTCAATTTCTAAAAATGAGCTTCTTGCAGTGAATAAATAGTTTTACTTGTCTTTCTTGGATTCGTCAACTGGTCTAAGTTTGAATATAGTGTCGTAAACCCAATCAGTGGCTATTAGACCCAAGCTGCCTACCACAGAAAGGAAGGAAATAGACAATGCAAGTTTCCAAAAATCTTTTCTCAACACGATATCGTGAAACTTCTTCGGCACCCATTTCATTCCGAGTTGCTCCAACCAAATATTGCCATCTAAGGCATTTACGGTCTTCAACGCTACCATTGGCGCCACGCCATATTGAAGAATTTTATATGCCACTAGACGGGATGTTGTTCTTGGCATCGCCAAGAGAACGATTGTCCTCAACTCCTTCTTTGATAGCGAGCCGCTGTTATCTACGTCTGCCTTTTTGAAGAGTATTCTCGCTGTTTCTTTTGTCGGTGGTGGGATGGGAGCTTGGCGATTGACCTTGATAGAAACGAGGAGCATAATTTCGTATACTTCATCGAAGGAGAGCACGCCATCCGAGTTTACGTCAAGCTTATCAAAAAATTCGTCTGTATATTTGCAGACCATTCGTGTGATGGGATTCCATGAGGAATTTGCGGCGTGCCCGCTTGAAGTTGTTCCTGTTGATTTTGCTGCCATTTTTTATTAGTGTTCTATTCTGTAATAAACAACAATTAAAATTCAAAGATATTGTATCTACTATGAGAACTCCTGTGTCAAAAACTTTTTAAAAGGACTGGCTTGCTTGTCTTGGGTCTTGGGTCTTGGGTCTATCTTGGCTCTTGGCTCGCCCGAAATGTCGACGTACAATAGATAGGAGGTTGAAAATCGAGTAGGAGGGGGTGTTTACCGATATTAAAAACGTCATCATGGTGTCACATAAAAATAATTCCACAGTGGTTCTGGTTTTGAAGTGTCGGGTGTCAACAAAAGATACTTTTTATGCTGGGTTTTTACAATAAATTACAGGACAGATCCGCAGATAAATATGCGCAGGACTACGAGTATCGCTTTCTCACCCTTCAATGGTGTGTTCGTTATCTTAGTATTGATGATGGTGACATCATCGGTAAATTGTCGTCAATTTGGATGGTTGCAGCAACCCTTGGCTTTGCAGCTTAGTAGAGGGGGTGCAGCAATAGGAACAAGCCAGACCGAGTCAAAAACGAGCTCCACCTACTATTTAACGAATAATCCCCTCTTGCGAAAGGTCTGCAAATATACAGACGAATTATTTGATAAGCTTGACGAAAACTCGGATGGCGTGCTCTCCTTCGATGAAGTATATGAAATTATGCTCCTCGTTTCTATCAAGGTCAATCGCCAAGCTCCCATTCCACCACCGACAAAAGAAACAGCGAGAATTCTTTTTAAGATGTCTGACTTGGACAAGAGCGGCAAACTCACAAAGGACGAGTTGAAAAAAATTGTTCTCTTGTCGATGCCAAGAACAACAGCCCGTCTAGTGTCACACAAAATTCTTTCATTAGCAGTAGCGCCAATGTTAGCGCTGAAGACTGTAGCGGCCTTAGATGGCAATGTTTGGTTTGAGGAACTAGGAAAGAAATGGGTGCCTAAGGAATTTCACCATATCGTGTTGACCAAAGATTTTTGGAAACTCGCATTGACTGTTGCCTTCGTTTCTGTGCTAGGCAGTTTAGTTATTGAAGGCATTTCTTGGGTTTATGATGCTGTATTCAAACTCAGACCAGTTAGCGACTCCAAGAAAGACAAGTAAAGAAATTGAGGAAGTTTGATTATACTTCATTCTTTAATAATAAAATCTTCAACAGATAGTGCGGAGAGATACTGTACGTGTACACGTAGTTGAGAACAATAAACTTACTTTAGAACCCCTTTAAAAAAATCAACGGTGACTTGAGAGACTAAATCATCACACGTCATCACGACACATGATGATGGAGCAAATCAAAGATGTTCGAGTTAGTTGGAATGGAGAAAACGCAACGGGCTTGCGAGCTTGCAGGAAAATAACTTGATCACAATTTTCGTCGGAGATTTCAGATTTTGAGATTGTTGACATTTTAGTTTCCGTTCGTGTTATTGTTGGGGGATCTTGTTACGAGAAGAGAACTTATTCAAACTACCAAAGAGGCTGCATACCGTACAACTACAGAAGATACACCGACACTTCTATTCTCTGCTGGTTGTATACTCGGTATAGACCAACATGATAAAAATGCGCAGGGCTTACGCTTTATCACCCTCCAATGGTGGGTTCGTTATCTTAGTACTGATGATGGTGGTATCATCAATCTCGGCATCATCGAGGACTTGTTTTCAACCAAGAGGGTTGCGGCCACTTCCGAGTAATATTCACAAGAAAGAACCTTCAACCTTCTCTTCGCCTTTGCAGCCGAAAGGAGGGGCGATCAAAGCTTTAGGCGGAGGACACCAGATTGAGCCAAAAAAAAATCCAGGAGAAATATTCCTGTATGGGTTCCTTTGGCGTAGCATTAATAAGTACGCAGAAGATTTATTCGATAAGACGGATGCAAACTCTGACGGGTCGCTCTCCTTCGAAGAGATATACAAACTTGTGCTCCTCATTTCCATAAAGGTTAATCGAGAAGCTCCTATCACACCGCCGACAGAAGAAAATATGAGAATCCTCTTCGATAAAGCCGACGTGAGTAAGAGTGGCAAACTAACAAAGGGCGAATTTAAAAATTTCCTCCGTATTAGCCTCCCAAGGACATCAACCCGAGTATTGGCACACAAAATTCTCTCAATAGTCGTGGCACCAATGTTAGCGTTTCAGGTCGTGCATCACTTTTCTAGCAATCTTTGCTTGAAGAAGCTTGGAAGCTCGCTTGTTGGAAGCAAATGGTTTCCTGAAAAGTATGCCAAGACCGTGTTGAGCGAACAATTCTGGATAGTTGGATTAACTGTTTGGTTTGTTTCCAAACTCGGCAATATAGTTGTTCGAGCCACGACTTGGGTTTACGATGCACTGGCACTCAAATCTAATGACAAATTCAAAGAATTCAAAAAAAAATGTAATCCAGGTTTCCTGACGGTGGTGTTTTGTCTGGGCAGGGTTTGACTGTTCTCAAGATATTTAGGGGGAGAATTATAATTAGGAAGGAAATTTAAACTTCAAGTCAAGATAACTTCCTGCCTGTGTGTACCAAACGAGCTCCTGGACCAGGGTCAAATGGTAGAAGTAAATATAGTTTGCCTGTGACGTTCTCGCTATGCAGTAGTATCATTTGTACAGCCATACATTTTAAAAGTGTTGGAATCAATTTGATTTTTTTCTGAAATGAATTGATCGCAATAAAAAAGTGAACTTTGCAATGGCTAGAATTAAAAGTGCACCATAATTGTTCTCTCTCGTCATTACTTCTACCGCTACATTGGCATTCCCTGCACAAAACTCGTGCGCGATGATTGATTCAATCAGATGTGTTTTCTTATTGAACTTGGTGGGGACAAGAAACTGACTCTTTCCTGGTTATGTATCCCATCCCGGCAGCCTAATTGTCTATTCTCCTGCAAAATCATCCAAAAGGTGTTGCATTTCATGTTCTGTCACTGCAGAACCCTACTGTAGCCAGTCTTCTATCTTTACCTCTCCAACGCTGCACCACCATGGTGACAATATCACCGAGAAGCAACCCCACCCTCTTCTCTCAAAGTTTCTCTACCATCATCCTTCTTTTCCTTCTCTTGCAAAGTCTGAAAGAATTCATCCGTCGACCAGACTGCCTTATTCGAATTGAGATTGACCCGATTATGCTGAGCTAAATTCACAGATAATACCCGACCGTACAATTCGGATCCGTCGAGGTTGTATATTGCCTCGGCGGCATCTTCTCCATCGTTGTATTCTACAAATGCGAATCCTTTGTGTTTCCCGCTTGCATAGTCCATTGGCTGAAGGTCCGAACGAAAAAGGATGAGCGGATGTTCTCAGGACTCAGTACGTGGTGTACGCCGCGTACTGAAGTACTTTTAATGTTTTTGAAACAAGGAATTTTCCAGACATTATCTAGCATCAAAAAATCCGTAACGAAATGGTTTCACTTACAATTTCTATTGATTTCAGAGGGCCAAAAGGAATCATGGCAGCTCGAAGAGTGTTTTCATTTACTTCACCAGCTAGTCCTCCAACGTAAAGAGATCGTCTTGATTGGAGAACTGGTTCAGACGAGGATGCCATTATAACTCTGTGACTATTTTTCGTTTGTGTTGGATGAGGTATCGTACTCTTTTGGTGTACTGAATGGTTGCAATAAGGTAAAGACGGTAATGTTACTAATTGTAATCAGATGTATGTCCGTTGCTCGCTTGCTCTGGCTTGCGCGATGGAGCTGGCTGCTGGCTGTCTCTTACTTACTCACTCTTCACTCTCTAAAAACTGTTATGTTGTGATTGTGCTGGATTGTGATAAAAAATACTCAACCCAATACAACATGGAATAAATTAAATGTGACACTGCCTAGAAGAAACACATCACTCGTTCCAAATCCAAAAAGATCATGAGATGATTCTTCATTAATCTCGCAAGTTGCCATGTTATCATCAATGATTGCACCTAATCTACTAATCGCCTCTCTGATTCTTTTGAACTTCGGTTCAGCATGGGGACTTAGCGTGAACTCCCGTCGTGAATTCCTGTCAAAATCCACAGCAACCCTCCTGGCAACAGCAACCGTAGCAGCCACCACGAACCCACAATCAGCAAGTGCATCAGCAACGGGCCCTGCATTAGACTTTGTAGATAGCAAATCGGGGCTCCAATGGGCAGACGCTAAGGTAGGAACAGGATCATACCTTAAAACAGGATCAACCGCATCCATCGACTATGTCCTCTCCACAACTGGTGCGCGTTATGGAAGTTCCATTTACAAAACTGCTGATAAAGGTGCACCGTATAGATGGACGCTGGGAGATGGAAGTACCATTATTGGGTTAGAAGAGGCAATCACGGGAGGTGAAGGAATCACCCCCATGCAACCGGGGGGAATTCGACGAGTCATTATTCCTCCAGCATTGGCTTATAATAAGTTGGCAATTTTGAGCGAAGACTGTGGGCAAAAGGGTACGTCCGGTCCAGTTCCTCCTCCGCAAGAAGCTTTTGAGGAATTTCAGAGGTTTAAGAATTTATATTGCAACCCTAATAGAGCGTATCAACCTAATGTTGTACTAGACATAAAGCTGTACGGGAAACGGACCATGGATTAAGTTTTTTAGTTTCTTGAAAACAAATATTATAGGATTTGGAGTGCGAATTATTTCCTACCCAAGTGCTATAGCTAGCTAGGGGTATAACACAACAGCTGCAGGAAAATCTGGACAGATGGTGCAACAGAATGTGGACATCTTGTAGACTAATCACTAATAATTTTAAGAAAATACTAGTAGCTTGTCAATGATCATGTGGTGTTGTAGCAGTTTACCGTCATCGGTGTATACCTGATTGTGCTCGATCACATCCATTTATGTATAACTTTCTCCATTGATAAAACATCAAACATTTCATCTTTACCCTTGCCCACATATCCACCTTCGCCTTCACCATAGAGCCCGCTCACAAAGGACTTGATTATCAACCCCTCACTAAAGACCTTGCTTATAGACTGGCCTTCTTCATTACGAAGTGCCACCAAATCAAGAATGACCATCTCATCTGCGCCGCGTGAAGAAGATATCAGAAATTCAATACCGCCATCGATACTTCCCTTCTCTTGAGTCTTTTTCCGAAGAAATGAAACATCAACGCCTTTCCCATCTTCGCGTCGTAGATAAGTTAAGGGTTGCACTGGTACTGATCATGAAAATGCGTGTGCACAGTTGCAAAAGACGACAAGTGGAGTTAGAAAATGTAACGACGCTGATGGAAATTAGGATACAAGTAAGTAAAAGACCGGCACTCACACACTGCAGAAAATGGAAAAGAGGCAATATAGGACTGGAGAATATTTGTAGCTTTTGTCTCCTCGTCGGCGCCCCCCTCCTTAAGCGAAAAGGATATTTTCATGAGCGTTTCCCCATGATCTGATTCTTGAGATGACGACGCAGATGCTAATGCAACCATACCATGACGACGCGATGGTAAATGATGGATGGTATGATGGATAGTGAGTCGTGGAGATGATACTTGCGAGAAATATCCCTTAGTTTTTCTTTCCATCATGGTGGGGAAAGCACCTGTCAGAGGCAAATCTAGTAGGCATAGGAAGGCGATGCAAAATATAATGGTGTTCGCGTATCTACCTAAGTTCATCATGATATCTAATGAACTCGAAGCAGTCAGGAGATTAATTCTACAGTACTTACGTTTGGTGTCTTGAGAGCGGAATAAGCACCTCCACTCTCTACGTGGTGGACACCACAGCCGTTTCTCGGTCTCCCTTGTCTGGTGTTGCGGATAATAATAAGTTTTTTTGTGGTTGGCAAAAAATGGGCATTTACTAGGAAAGCCCACTCTCTTTTGCCGTCAGAGGCACATAAGAATATCGTGCCTCTGGCGGGGGTGGGAGTGGTGGGCCGAATTAACTTATTTACTAGGTAGGGCGCGCTGGATAGGGAGCCGTACGTAAAATTAAAAATATGAGGTTTGTAGTGTTCTGTTTCGGCATTGGGATAACGCCTGTAAGAACGGGGGTGTGCAAAGCCTGTAATAAGTCTTTTTCGTAATAGAGCCTCAGGCTCTATTTTCTCTTCAATGACCGGGTTTGAGAAGGTTGAAGTTCAAGGGGGGTCCATCGTTGCGTTGTAGATACTTGCCCGTGGAAAAGTGCGACGGTATTTTTGGCGCGCAAAAATTTGTCCAACCCACTTTTCTTTCATTTTTCTCGTACATATGAACTCTCTCGCTTGGTGCCTGTATCGACTTCTGTAATAAAGCTCTAAACAACCTAAAAATATGCATTCGGAATTCAATGGTGCCATTGTTGACCCTGTGAGGAAAGCAAACAAAGAATGTGAGCTGGTGGCTTTAGAGGGCAATAATGTAATGCTGCGAACCCGTTTCCAGTTAGTTCTCCTGTTGTGGGTTTTTCTATCTCACGCGTTAAAAACTACTAGTTGTTTTTCATTTGTCCTTTTTTCTGTCGCAAAAATCAGACTGACTCACTCGCTGTTAGATAAACCGTCTCTTTTAAAAGCTGCCCTATTATTGTT
>Ga0115005_10004080_pt1 | contig 11658 bp, 9 predicted proteins | sample ArcOceMetagenome_FD_87163 | JGI IMG/M metagenome (GOLD analysis project Ga0115005, IMG submission 87163) | Marine eukaryotic phytoplankton communities from Arctic Ocean - Arctic Ocean - Greenland ARC118M Metagenome | ecosystem: Environmental > Aquatic > Marine > Oceanic | place: Arctic Ocean...
AAATTAGCATTCCAATGTGTTTGGCCAGTAGCTAAATTAGTTCCTTGAGGATAACAAATCATAAACCCATTCTGATCAGCAATTTTATTCATTTGAGAATAAGTCATTATAGTGGTCGAAGAGCTAGTGAATCCATGTAAAACAAACACTAGAGGAGCGTTATTTTGAAACCCATCTGGTTTATGTAAAATATAGCTTCTATCTAGTCCATTATGTTTTAAAACAAAACTTTTAGTTGTCCATTTTTCTTCTTTAATAATTTCTTCCGAATTATCTTCTTTTTGACAACTAATAGTTGTTATAAACATGAAAATAAAAATTACATAATTTTTCATATTAAATTATCTTAGTTACTCCAGGGATTGGTATGGCATACCTTCCTTTTGAATCAGGTAGTACTGGCGGAGTAGAATTCCAACTTAAATTATCTGGAACAAGAACTTGTTTTGAATTTAGTGCTTGATTCCAAGTAATTTCTTTTCCAGTATAAGTCGCCATTCTACCCATAATAGCAGTTAATGTTGTTTTCGCTGCATATTCTGCATCATTAATTACTCCTCCCGATCTAATAGATTTAAACAACTTATTGTGCTCAATTTGATAAGGACTTTCGTCACCTTTAGAATCATACTTAAATATTTCAGTGCCTTCATTACCCATAATTTTACAATTATTTCCAGATGTAATTACACTAGCTTTAGTTCCTTGAAAAACTTCACTTACATTAGATTTAGTACCTGGCTGATGTCTACACTGACTTGAAATTACTGCACCACTTGGGTATTTAAACTCTACAAAATGATGATCAAAAATTTCTCCATGATCGATGCCTTTTCTAACCTGACGTCCACCCATTCCCTGAGCTGAATTAGGGTATTCACCTATAAACCAATTTGCAACATCAATATTATGAATATGTTGTTCTAAAATATGATCACCACACAGCCAATTAAAATAATACCAATTTCTCATTTGATATTCCATTTCAGTCTGACCAGATTTTCTCTTTCTAACCCAGACTCCCGCACTATTCCAATAAACTTGACCTGAAACTATTTTTCCAATATCTCCATTACCTATTAAATCAATTATTGCATTATAGCTTTTTTGATATCTCCTTTGAAGACCCACAACAACATTTAATTTTTTATTCTCTGCTAATTTAGCTGCCTTTAACACTTTTCTAATCCCATTAGCATCAGTAGCTACAGGCTTCTCCATAAAAACATGCTTATCATTATTTACCGCATATTCAAAATGTAAAGGTCTGAACCCAGGTGGAGTTGTTAATATCACAACATCTGCTAAATCAATTGCTTTTTGGTAGGCATTAAACCCTGAGTATCTATTTTTTTCTTTAACCTTAATTATCCTCTCCCCATCTAACTCTTCAGAAATAGCTTTTAAACTATTTTCCATTTGATCTGAAAATGCATCAGCCATGGCTACAAGCTCTACATCCTTATCAGCTCTAAGAGCTTGAACGGCTGCTCCAGTTCCTCTTCCTCCACATCCAATAAGTGCGAGTTTAATTTTTTTATCATTTGAGCTATTTGCCATAGATTCCAATGAAAACGGAACGGTAAGTAATGCTCCACTAGTCATAACAGTTGACTTAACAAATGACCGTCTATTTAGTTGATTTTTCATATTGATTAAATTAAAAAGTTATCTGATTTTTTGTAAACATCAATAACTGATTTTTCACCTATTTTATTAGGGTTTGAATTTCCGTGTTCCATCCCTAGTATTCCCTTAAAACCTTTATTGTAAATATATTTAAAAATATTTTTATAGTTAATCTCACCAGTTGATGGTTCATTTCTTCCTGGGTTATCTCCTATTTGAAAATAATCTATTTCATCCCAACATGCCTCAATATTTGGCAATAAATTACCCTCTTGAATTTGCTGATGATAAATATCAAATAAAATTTTACAAGATGGAGAATTAACTGCTTTACAAATTTCATAAGCCTGAGGGCTTTTAGTCAAGAACAATCCTGGATGATCTCTAAAATTTAGTGGCTCTAAAACCATTTTTAATCCATGAGGCTCTAATAATTCTGATGCTAGTTTTAAGCTTTCAATAACATTAGAAGTTTGATAGCCCATGCTTAATCTTAAATCTACATGCCCGGGAACTACTGTAATCCATTTTGCATTTACTCTTTTAGCAACTTCAATAGAAGATTTAATTTCAGATAAAAATTCTAGTCTTTTTTCATTATTTCCGCTTGCTAAATTAGGGTAGCTCCAATAAATAGTATGCCCAACAAAAACTCCCATTTTCATGTTATTTTTTGACATAAATGCTCCCATTTTTTTTTGAAGCTCTACATCTCTTTTTTTCATGTTATTATCTTCAAAGGCTGTAAATCCCTGATCTAACATAAATCTTAACTGGTCTAAGGGATCTAAACCCGCATGATGTTTAAACATTCCAATATGAGGAGCATATTTCAAATTAAACTTATGTTTTTTGATTTTAATTTGATTAGAAAATCCTGAACTAAATGATAAAACACCTGCTGATGCTAGAGACGAATTAAGTATAAAATTTCTTCTTTCCATAACTGCTTATTTAAGTTTTAATCATTCCAATATTCATCTTGATCTTTTAAAGATGGGGTGATTTTGGGTCTAATTACACGGAATCCTACAAATTGTGCATCAGTATGCCACCAAAGACTTCTTGGAATTTGAGGATCTTGTTTTTTCCATCGTTTAGACGAGCCTTGTCTAGATGCGCTTCGAAGTCTATAACTAGAATTCATCCAAGACCCCCCCTTAACAACTCTTGGATATAATTTAGTTGGTTTTTCATATGGGTTAGAAACATTTTGTCCTAAATACTTATAATAAGATTTAGAATCATATTGATCTAACGTCCATTCTGATACATTTCCATGCATGTCATAAAGACCCCATGCATTTGGATTTTTTTGTCCAACCTTGTGGTATTTTTCCTCACTATTAGTTTTAAACCAAGCATAATCAACTAATAATTCTAAATTTTCACCAAATGAATAAGCAGTTTTAGTGTTAGCTCTACAAGCATATTCCCATTCGGCTTCAGTTGGAAGTCTATAGAAATTTCCAGTCATTGCAGAAAGCCATTGACAAAATTTTTTAGCTGCGAGTTGAGTCATAGATATTGCAGGAAAACCATCTGTTCCCATCCCAAAACTCATCTCTAAATAAGGAGTTGTTGCTCCAGAGACTCCATCGACATCAATGTTAACTTCAGTATTTGAATCAAAATCTGGTTGAATTTTATCAATGGTTCGCCTCATGAAAAGGTGATACAAATCCCAAGTAGTTTCGTACTTAGCCATCCAGAAAGAATCAACTTCAACGCTATGACGAGGGCCTTCATCAGCTAATCTACTTTTTTCTGAATTTGGACTTCCCATTAAAAAATTTCCTGCTGGAATTGGAACCATTTCTAAATTATAATCTTTTCCAGCTATTATTTGATTGTAAGTACTGAAATTATTCTGTCCGTAACTTATATTTATAAAAAAAATTAGTTGTAATACTTTTTTCATTGGTTTAAATATAAGTATACCTTTTATTCGATTTATGGGTATTTTAACTCATTTTAAGGGCTATAACATTCATAAAAATGAAATGACTTAAAAATCTCTATAAGGAGCATCTAAAAATTTATTAGCTTTTTCCTCTTTAAATCTTGCTGTATTGTTATCCCAATGAAGTTTTTTTCCAGGAAATCTTCCGGCAATGACTCCAAGCAAAATAGTTTCAGTAAGTCTAGCTGAATAAGAAAATGGCGCAGAACATTTATCTTTCCCTAAACAAGCATCAACAAATTGATGATAATGAAGATGTGATTCACCCGCATAATTTCTAATAGGTTTATTTGTTATCTTACCTGATTCTTCTAGAGATGACAGATCCAGCTCTTTATATTCTCCATTTACAATTAATCTTGGTAATTCCATAAAGTGAGGGAGCAGAAGTCTACCTTTTTCTCCAATAAACATAGCTCCTTGAAGAGGTAATTTTTCATTATTTGGGAGCTTTAAATTTTTATGAATTTTTGGAGCTCCTGATCCATCATTCCATATCCATTTAAAAGATTCAGTTGTGTATCTCGTTCCTGGGAATTCATAAGTTACAGTATTATTTTCAGGAAATCCGAATTCATTAGGTTTTCTACAGTTGTTTTTAATAGTTAAAGGGACGTCTAATTCCAAAGCATTATAAGGCGTATCAAAAATATGGACTCCCATATCACCAAGAGTTCCACACCCAAAATCTACTAATTTTCTCCAGTTAGCAGGATGATAAACTTTGTCTTTATAAGAACGCTTTGAGGCGGTGCCAAGCCATAAATTCCAATCTAAATTTTCAGGCACAGAATCAATACCTTGAGGATTAGGGCCGTCGTAACCCCAATTTTTCGGAGACCAAGCTCTTACAGAGCTTATTTTCCCAATTATACCTGACTGAATTAACAAAGTAGCTAACTTATAATCATAAAATGAGTGAACTTGAATTCCCATTTGAGTAACAAGATTTTTTTCTTCAGCAAGTTTTCGCATTGCTCTAGCTTCACTTACGTGATGTGTTAATGGCTTTTGACAGTAAACAGATTTGTTCATTTCCATAGCCATCATTGAAGCAGGAGCGTGAGTATGATCAGGGGTGGATATTATAACTGCATCAATAGAATCGCTTATTTCTTTAAACATTAACCTGTAATCACTATATAATTTAGCTTTAGGATGTAATTTACTTGCGGAACTTAAAGCTATGGAATCTACATCACAAAGAGCTACAACATCTACTGATTTATGAGACGATATATCATTTAGATCAGCTGCGCCCATGCCTCCAATCCCTATGTGAGCTGTCCTTAATCTTCCATTTTTTGAAGAAGCCCAAAGAGAGGTTGGTAAAATACTTATAGAGGCCAAAGCTGCAGATGATTTGATGAAATTTCTTCTTGTTTTACTGTCCATGATAAATATACTGTTTAAATAAAGTTAATTAAAAAACTATTTAATTATAAAATAAAAAAGACCAAATAATTTATATTAATTATTAATGCGTGAAAAACAACTATTAATCGTAGTCTTTATCTGGCATAATTCTTATGTATTCATTGGGTAATGATTTTGTTAGTTTTAAATTAACTTCTCGAACTCTCTTCAAGTCTAATTTCATAATTTTTCTGTCATAAGTCATCAACCCGTTAACTTCTCCTTCAACGTCTGTTATTTGAGTATAAATAGCGCCGGAAAAACCCAATCGAACCATTTTATACAATTGGTTAGCAAAATTTACATATTGATCTGTAGCATCTTTAGAGTTGTTATACCTTAAATATCCCCAATTTTTATTTTTTTGCCATAAATGTCCATCTATTGCAAGACCAATTCCTCCATATTCACCCAATACGTTCGTCCTCTCAGGGTCATAAAATTTCATTTTTGGTTCTGGATAGTTATGGATGTCCGTAACATCTCCAACTCTATAATAATTACCTCCACTTGCAGCATTCACTAATCTTGAAGGATCAAAGGCTTTAGTCCATTCACTAATTTCTTCTGTCTGAAATTGTCCCCATGATTCATTAAATGGAACCCAACAAACTATTGATGGGTTAGAATAAAGGAAATCCATAATTTCTTTCCATTCATTTTTAAAATTCATTGCTGATTCATTTGAGGGAATAAATTCATCTCCATTGAAAAATTTATCAGACTGCCATTCAGAGGAGTTTATTTTTTCGCCATTAGGCATATCCTGCCATACAAGTATCCCTAGTTTATCAGCATGATAATACCATCTTGCAGGCTCTACTTTAACATGTTTTCTTATCATATTAAACCCTAGATCTTTTGTTTTAATAATATCAAACTTTAATGCTTCATCAGTTGGGGCTGTATATAAGCCATCTGGCCACCAACCTTGATCTAAAGTGCCAAACTGGAAATAATCTTTATTGTTAAGTTGCATTCGAAGTGTCCCGTTTACATCTTTATTTACAGATATTTTACGCATTCCAGCATAAGACTCCACCACATCTATCACTTTACCTTTTGAAATTAATTTAATGTTTAGTTCATATAAAAAAGGTGATTCAGGGCTCCATAATTTTGGATTATTTATTGGAACTTTTATTTCTGAGTTATATCTGACTTTAACTTTGGATAAAATTTTACCATCTTCATTTATAATTATTTCTAAAAAATCATCTTTAGAATCATAAGAAGTCACGGCTTTAATACTAATGTTTTCATTATCTATATCTGGAATGATATGGATTTTAGAAATATACTTCTTGTTAACAGGCTCAAGCCAGACTGTTTGCCATATCCCTGAGACAGGTGTGTACCATATTCCTCTGGGGCTTTTAATTTGCTTTCCTCTGGGTTGAAATCCATCATCAGTAGGGTCCCAAACTTTAAGTTCAATTTTTTGCATTTTTCCTTTATTAAGAAAAGGGGTTATATTGAACGAAAAAGGATCAAATCCTCCTTTATGAATACCGACTTTTTTATCATTTATCCATAATTCCGATTTCCAATCTACAGCTCCAAAATGAAGAATAATTTGCTTTTTTTTCCATTTTCTTGGAATACTAAAATTATGATAATACCATAATTCGTTGTTTTCGCTAATTCTCTTTTGAACGCCTGAAAGGCTAGACTCAATTGAAAACGGAACTAAAATTTTCCCATCAAAAGATTTAGGTTTGGACATCCCTTTTCCAGTTATTGAATAATCCCAAAGTCCATTTAAATTTTTCCAATCTTTTCTAACCAATAAGGGACGAGGGTATTCTTTTAAAACATTTTCTGGGTCAATATTATCTGCCCATTTTGTTTTTATATTATCCCCAGCTGGCTTCCATTGTGAATGAAGGTTGAAAGTGGTGAAGAAAACTATAATTATTATTATTTTTTTCATCTATTAACTATTTCATAATCATATGTTAGAACATCATTCTAAGTTAAAATAATATTGATATAAATAATCGAATTAGAATAAGAGTTTTTTTTCAAATAACTCCATTCTTAATATAATTGTTTGTTTACAATGATAATTACCGCTAAATTTAATTGAACTTTTTTTAAAACATTAATAAATGAACTCAAATAGTAATAAATCTAGAAGAAAGTTTTTGAAAAAATCTATTGTAATTCCTTCAATATTTATTGTTCCTAGACATGTTTTAGGTGGGACAGGTTATACCTCTCCAAGTGATAAATTAAATATTGCTGGAATAGGAGTAAGAAAATGGGGAATGGGATCTGGAAATTTATCTCAATGTGAAAGCGAAAACATAGTGGCTCTTTGTGATGTAGATTATAAAAGTTCTATTCCTACTTTTAATAAATATCCTAAAGCAAAAGTCTATAAAGATTTTCGAATAATGTTAGAAAATCAAACAGATATAGATGCAGTTGTTGTAGCAACCCCTGACCATAATCATGCAGTAATAACAATGATGGCTATGAAAATGGGTAAGCATGTTTATTGTCAAAAGCCTTTAACTCATACCGTTTATGAAGCAAGAGTTATTACAGAGGCTGCTAGAAAATATAAAGTACAAACCCAAATGGGTAACCAAGGCAGGTCTTCCGATGAAATAAGAAAATTAAAAGAATGGGTCGACGATGGCGCTATTGGTCCTGTTAGAGAATTATATGCTTGGACTGATCGACCAATAGGTGGAAATGCATGGGACACTTTTGCTGTTAAAGCTAAGTCTGAAGAAAAACCTCCAATTCCCGATGGCTTAGATTGGGATTTATGGTTAGGTCCTGCGAAATATAGAGATTACCATCCAGACTATCATCCATTAACATGGAGGGCTTGGATAGATTTTGGAACTGGATCAATGGGTGATATGGGTTGTCATATATTAGACCCTGCATTTTACGCATTAGAACTTGGTGCACCTTCTGAAATTCAAGCGACATCAACTCATTACATTCCAGAAATTGAGTCACAAACTTATCCATCAGCTTCAATTGTTAGAATGAAATTTCCAAAAAGAGGAAACCATCCAGAACTAAAGCTAACATGGTCAGACGGAAGAATTCAACCTCCTGTTCCAGATGAATTTGCAAATGGCGAGAAATTTACTTTAAGTGGTGCAATGCTTATTGGAGACAATGGTAAAATCACTCATGACTCTCATGGTGCTAGCGGAGTTAAGATTATTCCTGAGGAAAAAATGTTAGAATACAATCAGCCAAAACCATATATTCCAAGAGTTAATACTTCACATGAGAAAGATTGGATCAGGGCTTGTAAAGATGGTAGTCCTGCTAGTTCCTCATTTGAGTATGGAGGGCCACTTACGGAAATGGCTCTACTTGGAATGATTGCTATTCGTTGTAAAAATGAAAAATTATTATGGGACTCCAAAAATTTAAGATTTACAAATAATGAAAAGGCAAACAGTTTATTACATAAAGAATACCGAAAAGGTTGGAGTTTATAGATCTGTTTTTTAGAAGTCGATAAGTATTGTAACTCTAAGTGCTTATTGGCTTTTTTAATTTTAGATATAATATATTTAATCGCAAAAGTGATAAAAATTATTATTGCATATGAAAAAGCAATGTAGGCTATCATTCCAAACGGCAAATGAAGTCCTTCCTTAAATAACCCAAGTCAAAACCATGAGAATAAATATATAAAGGAGAGACACCTATTATAAGAACATAAAATCCTATTTTAAATGCTTGTTCATTTGGAATAATTAAGGAAACATAACTAATTTCAAAGCTATTATAGCTGCAATGAATAGAAAAATTTTAAACAAAATATCTATCCAATATCTAAACACCTTCTCTTTTCTTTTCATTAACTCAAATATAATTAAAAGAGTCTTAATTCAGTGACATATGGACAAATCACAATTTTCTTATTTTAATATTTTTAAACCACAAAGAACTTCCATGATCTTGAAAACCAATAAAACCAGAAGAAAACTTCCCATAATCAGGAGCATTTTTCCATTTTCCGGAGTTTCTTTTTTCATACCATTCTTCAGACCAAGGAACAAATGAGAGAACTTTTTCACCATTAAGCCAATGTTCAACTTTTTCCTTAGTAAAAATAATTTTTGCAGAATTCCACTCACCCGCAGGGTTTAATGATTTTTTTGTTGGTTCTGCAGTATGCATTGCATAGTCAGCAGCAGTTTGTTGCCAATCCTGAAGTTTTTCAGGCTCAACAGATCCAAACTGTTCGTTGTATGATTTTAAATCATGGATTTCAGCATAATTTATATCATCAATTAATTGGTATTCAGGAGACATTTCAGGTGGCCCTCCATACCCTTCTTTTATATGATAAAAAATACCGCTATTACCTCCTACTGGAATTTTCCATTCGACATAAAATTCAAAATTATCAAATTCTTCTTTTCCGTAAATAATATCTTTTCCTCCTTTATAATTTTGTTCGAGTTCAAGTTCTGTGTCAAACATTAACATTCCATCTTTAGCTGTCCACCCAGGAGGCATTAATTGAGAATTATATCCACGCCACCCATCCATAGTTTCACCATCGAATAGGCTTATCCATTCGTTTTCAGAATTTGAAGATTGAGATCCAAATACAATAATAACATATCCCGCTATTAGTATAGTTGCAAAAAGTAATATTTTTTTTTTCATAAAATAAATTTAAGTTATAATTTTAAGAGGTTTTGTTTTTGTCCAGTTTCCTCTTGTAAAATCTGGAAATTGTTGAGGCATTCCTCCCTCTAATATTGATTTCCCACTTAATGGAGTGACTGCACTCCAAAAGCACCCTTCATATACATTTTGATCTAAAGCTAAGCCATTTTTTAAACACTCAATTATTCTATATCTCATAATCCCATCCATTCCTCCATGACCACTGTTTTTTGTTTCTTGATTTAGTCTTTTATATAAAGGGTGATCATATTTTTCATATAACATTTCTAATTTATCCCCTTGAATCCATGAGTGATGATCTTTAGAAGCTCCTTCAAAACCACCTTCTAATGCTACTCTTGTTGGGAAGCCAGCTAATGTTCCTTTTGTTCCTTGAATAAGATTATGACGAGTATAGGGTCTTGGGCTTGTCTCGTCCCATTGAACCATAACTGTCCTACCTATATCAGTTTTTATTATGGAGGTGTTTATATCTCCATTTAAATAGTTTAATTTATTCCATTTATGATCCAAAGAATAATTTTTTTTCGCATATAATTCTCTTCCTCTCCCTGGTGAGGAGTAAGAAACAATGCTTTTAAATGAATCATCAGTCCTTCCTAAATTCATATACTGTGCTACTGGACCAAGTCCATGAGTTGGATACAAATTTCCATTCCCAGTAGCATAATGGGTAGTTCTCCAAGAGCCAGTCCCTCTTTCTTCTTCTGACATTTGAAATCTTAGTTCATGAATATAAGCTGCTTCAGCATGAATAAGTTCACCAATAACTCCTTTTCTGCACATATTTAGGTACATCAATTCATCCCGGCCATAATTCACGTTTTCCATCATCATACAGTGCTTTCGAGTTTTTTCAGATGTGTTAACAATTTCCCACATTTCTTTCAAACTAACAGCTATAGGAACTTCAACAAAAGCATGGGCACCGCTTTCCATGGATTTAATAGCCATTGGGGCATGATTGTTCCAATTAGTTGATATAAAAACTGCATCCGGCTTTATTTCTTCTAGCATCAACTTCCACTTATTTTCCTCTCCCCAATATTGCGCTATATTATTATGGCGTTCACCTTTTCCTATTTCACTAGCAACTTTTGAGCTTTTTTTACAAGAATCTTCGTATAAGTCACTAATCGCAACTATTTCTACACCTTCTAAGCTAGCTAAAGAACGTAAATGACCGCTTCCTCTAGCTCCTAATCCAATAAATGCTATTCTAACTGAATCTAACTTAGGGGCTGAAAACCCACCCATGTATTTACCTTTTGAAATAGGCTCAATATTATTGTCAGAACAACTAGCTAAAGTACTTGCTGCCGTTAAAGCAGCTGCAGACATTGTTGTTGTTTTTATAAACGTTCTTCTGTTATAATTTTTCATAATGATCCAAGTTTTTTAATTTTTTTAAAAAAAGTATTTCTGATAAAAATTGCCAATCAAAATTTATTGTTTGATTAGCAGGGTGACTGTGATGATCTTGATCTAAAATATAATCCTCTGTAGTGAAATTATTTGTCTGAATAGCTGCACATAGCTTTAAAGCATCTGAATCATTACCATAGTCCTGCCCAAAAGAAACAAGTGGAATAAACAGTAATAGTAGAATTAGTTTTTTCATTTTTTCTTTTTATTTATTAAACCAAATTGATCAAACTTGTCTATTAAAAAATCTGCATATCTAATGAATCCTAAATCTGTGAAGTGGACACCGTCAACAGTCCCCTCATGATCTTTTCCTGTAGCATTTTTGCTGCTTATATAGAAAATATTTTCAAACTGATCATTAATCATTTTTAAATATTCTGTTTTTAGAGCCGTATTCTTTTCATTAACTAAAGTTTTCTCTTTTTCATCTAAGGCTAAGGATTCATATAAGAAATTTTCCACAAAAATAATAGGGGTATCAGGAAGCATTTTCCTTATAGTTTTAACAAGAGGAATGGTTCTATTTGTAACTTCCTCTC
>Ga0115005_10004083_pt1 | contig 11650 bp, 8 predicted proteins | sample ArcOceMetagenome_FD_87163 | JGI IMG/M metagenome (GOLD analysis project Ga0115005, IMG submission 87163) | Marine eukaryotic phytoplankton communities from Arctic Ocean - Arctic Ocean - Greenland ARC118M Metagenome | ecosystem: Environmental > Aquatic > Marine > Oceanic | place: Arctic Ocean...
GAATAAAATGATTACTAGTTAATTGCTCAGTCATCGCACACATTTTGCATGTCTAGGACAGTTTATTTCTTTCTACGGAGATTCTACGCCGTATTCGCAATATGGCCAATATGAACTACCGTGTATGTACTGTCTTCTCCAAGAAGCAGTGACTGGGTACTTTCTGTCCCGATAGCAGGTCATGTCAAAGACAGCTGTCTTTTTCCAACGCAATATTGCAGTGTGACTGGGTTCTTTTTGTCCCTATCGTAGGTCATGATAGGTACGTACTACCGGAAAAATACGTACGCTGACCACCACCGGAACCGGTGCCATCTGCAACAGTTTTCTGCAAACAAGCTTGCGAGCTTGCAAGAAGAAGGGATAAGAAGCAAGCGTGCAAGCTCGCAAGCTGAAAAAAATAAAGACAATTTGCACGTTGAGGATAAAACAAACATGGAAATTCTAAAGAAACAGATCTTACACCACGTAGTAGTGGCAAGATTGAAATTATTTCACTGCTCGACACAAAGAAATCCGTCCTGTACTACTCTACAACAATCAATTTCTTGTATTTCTTGTATGAATAGAAGAATGACATGAAGGTACTGATTAAATAAAAACTGAACAACTTCTCCACCTTCTATTGAACTCGTAGCTCTTACTGGGTGCACATTCGTATATCCATTTGTATTCAAATTTAAGCATTGGCTCAAGACTCAAAGCCCAAAGGTCTTCCGTCTATTATTCCTCAGAAACTTGTTGAAAAGGACAAATCGTAATTCATACACATAACCATAGTATGCTACATGCTATTTCCATTCTTGTCCCAGTATACACCGTATTTAATCTGTCAAGGCGGTGTAAACGTGACGAGTACTAGTATTGGAGACGAGAGACAACTTCCTCATGGGTGACAGAAGAGGCTTTCCTCATCATGCAATCGTAACCGTGCCTATCACATGAGTCGATTGGCATCACCATCTGGTGATTCAGACCCCTTCAAGACATCTGCATTTTCATTCAAGTGATTACAGTACAGGATACAGCGTCATTATAGAAGTTGTCATCCGGGACATGATCATTCGCATACGGTAGCATAAGTTTGTCACAAATCTGTTGAACATATTTTGTCATACTTAAAGTAGAAGGGGTTCGGCTTGCTCTTAAAGCTATAAGTGCAAATGTCAGCCTTCTCTCAAGGATTAAAAAATCAACCGCATTTCTGGCAAGATTAAATTGCAGTATATTTCTATAGCTTCAAGACCGGGGTAGATATAAATTGTGCCCCCATGTAGTTTAATTCAAATATCACCGACTTTGACTCCTGGAAACAGAAACAGTTTTAGAAAAGCTGCAGAAAACCAGCTGCTCAATCTGCAACAAAAAGCTGTCATCTGGCCAGCCATCGAACAGACACCAATTATAATTGGAAGCCCACAAGCTTTTATGTACTTCTTAGTACATCGTATTAATACAAAATTACAGTGGCAAGAAACAAATTAACAACAATGAAAACAACAAACGACCAAACCTTACGAGACGTCGAAGAAGTAACAGGATCCTTAGTACAAAACCTCAGGCTAGATCAGAGCATGTGTCTGGACACGGAGGTGGAGGTGTCACCTTTTGCTTTAAAATCTATCGATACGTACAATAGTAGTGGTATCGATAGCTCCAAATCACTTGGAAATGGAAATGGAAATGGCATTCCCGATACCAGTGCAACATTCAAACAAGATATCACTCTCTCAAATGATAAAAGAAGAGCCTCCATCGCTAGCAGCGGAGAAGGAAGCAACCGGAGCAATGGAAGCAGTAGTATCGGGAACAGCAACACATCCCAGACTGCCAACGTTGTGACAAATACAAATTCCTCTTCTGGTGACGATAGGTTTAATGATAAATCAGGATCCTGTTCCAACACTTGCACTGGAGAACGCGGAGAAACAACAAAAGTTAGCGCTCAAACAAAGGAACACCTCGATCAAAACTCACATTCGCTACGGAACTTGCATCATCGACGCGCGCCTACACACAACGCGAGTCCTGTGCCACAACATGTTCAACATGATGTACACGCACAACAAAGATATCACGATGGTGGGTTTGATTCATACAAGATGGAAATAACGGAACACGTATCTACCGCATATGCTCCCATGACTTCAAAACTGCCCAAAAGGAAGAGGACAAAATCCAAGAATGGAAAACCATTCTCTGAATTATGGCAAGATATCTCTGATCATGAGTCTCGGAATTCAAGTGATAGTGGCTACGATGCATCTGGTTCTTCCAACGATGTTTCCGGAATATCTTCCCCAAGTGCCTCGTCCTCTGATAGTTCTGGAACTCTCTCCAGGTCCAAAGTAGTGAAGCGCAAGGACAAAGCTTATTGGGCACAGGCTGATCACTCTAGCTTCAAACAAGACTCTTCTTCCGACCTTGCTGATTTCAGCTCTGGTGTTTCTTCGGATTCATCTCCAAGGATTTCTCCCGGACCTCTTTCGGATGATTCTGAAGAAATTACTGGAAAGAACGCACCTGTAGTATATTTCAACAGCGCTGTTAAACCCACAGTTGATTTCGGCTCGATTCCATTTGCCCCAGCCGCATCGGAAACTTCTGGAACTGTTCTCTCAACTTATCCCGTGCGACATCGTCGTCGGTATTCTGCACCAAATACAATAAGGGAGAACTCGACTCACCTCAAGTCTTTCCAAGTCTCCAAGAACACTAACGGCGATGACAATACAGATGCTCAAAACGATACCACCGTACCTCCCACTTATTCTCTACCTGATACGTGGTCTTTTGTTGAGAGGCAACTCAAAAGGAAGATGAAATTTGAGGACATTCTCAAAAAGAAAACTTACGAGGAACACTATAAGGAACTCAATGCAAACTTCGTGTCTGCAGTGAAAAGAGTCCGTTACCTCGACTCAGGCTCAAGTATGTCTTCCTCTTCCGTCAAATCATCATTGTCAGCAACCAGTTACGTTGAAGGCTGCCAGACCCAGGCCTCGGTACCGGTAGCTGCTGCTGCACCAGCCGCATCTTTCGATGTAGGCACTGAGACTCCAATTTATGATGTTGGCGCTGATGTAATGGCAAAGATACTGACATACTTGAAACCAACTGAAGTTTACTCTGTTGTCTCCATGCCACTTTCCAAGACATTTAAATCGACGTTTTCCAATACCCAGGATCTGTGGAAAGTCTTGTGCTTGTCTGCACCATTTTATGCCAAGGTAGATAAGAGCCGCGAAAATAGTGACGATTCCATCAAATCGTATCCTCTGTGCAAAAACAAAGACGCCGATACCAAGCATCTTCTTGGCAGGTATAGACTTTTATACTCATCTTTCATTCAATGTATCCGCTACCTCGATCGTATCAAAGAGGATGCCAAAAACGGGCGTAAACCCGCAGGGATCTATGTCAATGAAGAACAATCTCAATTTTCCTACGAAGAGAACGACTCTCTGACGAACTTCTTCGCGACCGCTCATCAACTGAAGAGAAAGGAAAGAAATGATTCAGATGACAGCAGAAGCTCTGGTGCACGGAGTTCTCAAAAGCGTCGGAAAGCTGCAAACGAGGATAAAAAGGTAAGACATTTCATCATTGTCTTCATCATTGTCAACATTTGCCCATGCTTGTCCTGATATATATATATACTAACTCCTTCTCCATTTCCTCTAGAAGCCAAAGATCAAATATGGAGTATCAAAGTTGACAACCAAACTTCTCGGCCCCCAACACGCTGTTGGAATTGCTGGTCATGTAGGCCTTCCTTGGTCATGTGCCATGTACTCAGTTACAAACTGGATGGTTGCATTTGCAGATGTTGCTGGTATTCAGCTCATGTGCCTCAAAGTTCTACCCAACTTACTTGTCGACGAGCAGCAACGCACTAGTGCACAGCACATTGGCCTTACAGATGTTGTCCTCAGGGCGATGGTACTTTTCCCCCAGATGGTGGAACTTCATACAGCAGCCTTTCACACCTTAGTGCTGCTTGCCCGACCTCTTGGAGGAAAAGAGGGCATGCTATTCCACAGCGCGATGGTGAAAGCAGATGGAATCTTCAATATTGGTTCGAGTACTGGTAAAAGTGGTATCGCAATCATGCTTGATTCCATGAAACGCTTTGTCGAAGACGAAGATTTACAGGCAATGAGTTGCTGGTCAATGGTTAATATTGCATTGATACCATCTCAAAAGGTTGTGCTTGTGAGACTCGGTGGAATATCATCTGCAGCAAATGCCATGATCCACCACCCACACAATGCGGAGGTGCAATTCAGAGCTCTATTCGCTCTCATCAACCTTGTAATTCCATCTGAGAATCTAACCAACAACTCAGTAGAAATTCACGAGATTAATGAGCAAATCGCAGGAATGAACCAGGATAGCGAAATTGAAATGCTTGACGAGAGCATTGAACAAGTTACCAATTTGGTTGTGGTTGCAATGAAAAACTTTTGTTCAAGCGAAGCAATCTTAAACCGTGCCTGCTTGGTACTCCATAATCTCTCCCTCAATGCTGCTTATCACAAAGCTCTATTACTCACTCCAAACTGTTACCAAATGTTGGAGTGGTGCATTGGAAACTACCGCCATGACAACGTTCTTCAGCAAAGTGCTTGTGGTACTCTCTCTCGATTGCAGCAAACAATATCAAGTGATCGTTCCTTGAGACACGAATTCACAGAATCCATAAGGGCGCAAGAACAACAAGCTGTTCAATTCGCCAGGAATGACGCAGCGATATTGGCCAGGAATGACGCAGTGATGTTGGACCCTTTGGTGTTTTTGGATGCTGATGCGAACTAGTGTGCAAACGATCGAATGTACATTTACGGACACGCTAGATCGGCTTATTCAGCATATGTGAAAAGTTCTATTGAATAATCATTATTAGATCTGTATTATGTATTATTTCATCTGTATTATGTTTCATTTTGATTGATGCTTGTGCCAGGTATTTCACTCCCTTTCTTTTCCAACACGAAAATACAAAAAGTGAGGGGAACAACATCTTCAATCTTGATGTTCAAATTCAAAAATGTCTCCGTCTACTGATTTTCTTCCCTTATACCCTCACAAGTAGGGAGGAATGAAAATACGCAGAGCCACCCGTTGTTGAAAATTTTAAAGTTTGCCAGCAAAGAAAAACACACACAACAGAGTGGTACTTTCAACTTGGCGTTTTTTATGTATTGACTGACCCGTAGTGCTCTACTCTTACCACCCAAACTAACAATCCTTCACCATGCCAAAAGTTAAAGCCAAGAAAGATCACAAAGCTCCAGAAATGGAGGTTCTATCAGACGCTTCTTCCGAAGAGAGCGTGCAAGATGATAATGTAGAGGACGAAATCGAGATCGTCACAGATCCCACCATCGCAGCACTGGACTCTCTGAATGATCTCTTGGAAAACCCTCAAGATTTCTTGCACACTCTCCTCCTCCCACCATCCAACGGTGATGAAGATGATACTGGTACGAAGGAGCTCTACAAGAGTCAAATTGACACCCTTCTCTCTACATCAAAAACTCTCTTTTCTAGGCTAGAGAATATTGCTCAAATGATGGAACGTGTGGAAAACAAGCAGAATAACGCTAATTACGACGAGAACGAAGATGAATGTCCGTTATCAGGGCTCGCTGAGTTGTATTCCGGAGAAGCCAACGATTCGGATGACGAAGACGAGGTTGCCATGTCGATGGATGCCGAAACTATTTGGGGCCAGGTGGACATTCAGAATAATGCACTTGTATCAAAAGTTACCAAAAGCATCCGTAAATTGGCAAAACGGATTGATAATACAGCCAAAGATGGCGATTATCAGATCAGATTATTGAATATGGAAGAGATCAACTCAGGTGACGATGTTGATCCCGAAGAGGAGAGCGATGCTGATGTGGCTGATTCTGATACTGCAAGTAAAGACGATTCAGAAGATGAAGACGAGGGCGAAGACGAGGATGCAAGACGAATCCGTGAAAGAATGGAACGTGCCATGGCTGACATGGACGAATCTGGTGAAGACGCGGAAGAAAATGAAAGCGACGTTGAGAAGGATGAAGAAGAGGAGAATGAAGTTGATCCTGTGCGAGAGGAGATGAACGACGGCTTCTTTGATCTTCATGAGATGGAAGCGTTTGCTGACGAAGAAGAGGAAATGTTGCCAAACGAGGCTTTTGGAGAGCCCCAAACAGATGATGCTGATAGGAGGGAACACAGAAAGAAAAGTTTGCCTCATCTAAGAAATAGGGCAGGCAAGGACGGAGAGGAAGACGACGAAGAGTTCGATGAATTAGAAAAAAATATGGAACCAACGTCAAGACGCAAGAAGTACAGAGAGGATGAAGATATTGACGCTCTTGCAAGATTGTACGATGAAGTAGACGAGGACGAGGACAGTGACAGTGACGAAGATAATGTTGTGAACTTGTCAGCAGCTGATTTTTTTGGTCAACCAAAGAAACCTAGCCAGGAGTACCTTCACAAGGCGAAACAAGATGCGCAGATACAAGCTGCTAAGGATGATGATAGCGACGCAGATTCGTGGGATAATCATGATTTTGAAAAGAAAGGGGGGAATTGGAGAGATGAGGAAGACGCAATGGAAGAGGATAAACAACAAGATGGTGACAGTGACCACCAGAATAGCGAAAACGACGAAGATGAAAATGATGATGATGAGGAGGAGGAGGAAGTCGCTGTTGAGACTGCAAAACTTTCCGCCTACGCTGAAAGATCCAAGAAAATGGAGGCGATGACTGCAGATCTAGAGAAAGAGGCTCTCGCTGAGAAGCCATGGCAAATGTTAGGTGAATCTTCATCAAAGAAACGCCCTGAGAATTCACTTCTTGAAAATACACCAGAATTCGAGTTTGCGACGAAAATGGCTCCTATAATTACGCAAGAACATACAGAGTCTATCGAGGAGATGATAAAACGAAGAGTTTTGGCAGAGGACTGGGACGAAGTAGTGCCTCGTGAGCTGCCTGACATTGGTCTCGACAAACGTAACGGCGAACTACCAGAAGTTAGTCAAGAAAAGTCTAAGCTTAGTCTTGGGGAGTTGTACGAAAGAGAGTACTTGAAAAAGGCTACTGGTTTTGACAAGGACGCCGTCGAGAAGGAAACCGAAGAAGAGAAGGCAAGGAATGAGATGAAAATGCTATTTGCCAACTTATGTAGCAAACTTGATGCCTTGTCCAATTATCATTTTGCACCACGTCCTGTTGCAGATGAGGCTCATGTAAAAACCTCGAAAACCCCAGCTATTGCAATGGAAGAAGTGTTGCCACTTCACGTCAGTGATGCACAGGCATTAGCGCCCGAAGAAATTTTCGGAAACAAGAAAGGAAGAGAAGGAATCTTGCGAGGCGAATCTGAGATGGACCAGGTGAGTATTTCTGATATTTTCATTTTTAAATGCATCAAAATCAATAGTGATTCTCACAATTAGTTCCATGTTCAACAGACGGACCGCAAGAAACTTAGACAATCAAAGAAGGCTGCTCGGCGTAAATCAAGGCAATCCAAGCTTGCAGATGAGAAGCTCATATCTCGACTTCAGCCTGAACTTGGTCTTAACAATCCATATGAGAAGAGGAAGATGCGAGAAGAACTCCAAATGGCCAGAGCAAGTGGAAAGGTTGTCAGGGGCGAGGTTGAAGACAACACCGATTTCAAGACAAGTGCGAAGTTTTTCAAAAAGATGCAAAATGACGTTCAAGAATCTCTTCGTGACGATGATAAAACTGGTGCAAAAAGAAAGCATGGAGACACTGAAGCAACAAAATCAAGCAAGTTTAAGCTCTAGATAGCTACGAATATTATAACAATCAATATTCAATATTTTAAAACATAGTATTTTCAATTTAGCTACTGGATGGCCAAGATCGAGACCGTCTGTCCGTCTACACACGTAATAATTATTTTATAAAAACATTTATTCTTTCGGTTTTGCAACCTTTCTTGCTTCTTTGACGTTGGTTTTGGGACATTGCATTTCTTTCCAACTGATTGGCACCATTACTTCTCCACTTGAAGCTGAGACAGCCCTAATTACACCAAGCTCATTCTCAGCGGTAGAAAGAAAGTAGCGCCTTGAATCTCCAAGAGAAATTACCTTCGCATAAACAATATCACCTGGCCGAAAAGATTCATATATTTGAACTTCTTCTGTGGCAGCAACTCTGACATCTTCTTTTCGTATTATTCCACTGTTTTTCTCTCTGAGGGGCCCAATCTCATTGGCAGCAACAATCTCAATAGTTGCTGTGTTATTCATAATTCGAGTAACCTTGCCGAGAACCCTGTGTCCAATCGATAGCACTTGAGACGATGCATACTGTCTCCCTTCTTCAAGCAATACTGATGCCTCCCTTTTACCATTGTCTCCTGCAGAAATTTTCAAGCTCCCAACCGCACTGGCGTAGACACTCGCCCCACGAATATAACATCCTTTGCCAGCCGAAACATCCTTCGCTAGGCAAATCTTATCTCCTGGAACAACCTTGCTGCCATCTAAACCGTGTTTTGAAGATTCCATAACAACCTTTCGTTCTTATATTGTGATTGTGTATGATAGGAAACACAGGGAAGTAGTCGCTCTGATGGTACGGCGGTAGATGGTAAAGCCGCTGTGCTGTGCGTTCATTCTGCGCCATTCATTCAAAAATCAGCATAATATTCAATATGATAATATGAACGCCTATTTTCAATTTTAACGGTTGTGCTTGTTTCGTAACCTTTTGGGATTCAATTCAAACAATTCTATTTTTTGCATCATAAGAGCAGTCCTGTAATTCATCAAAATTATTTGTGATGACAACAACTGGAATTTCAATCTCTTGGCCCTCTAATGAAGATAAGCTGTCAAATGATTCGTCACTCTCATCATATTCAGAACTGTAAGAATCTTCGTCAGAATAATCATCATCATCCGATACAAATCCCCCAGAAGAAGATTCAGATCTCGATAATATGGATTCTAATGTTTTTCGCTTCTTCCTTCTTTTCCTGACTGATCTTTGAGCTGCTCTTGCTGATGTCCTTTTCGTCGTGGATTTCATTCTGCGCTTCTTGCCTCTAACCTGGATCGTACTTAATTCCTTCCGAGCATTTCTCCAGCGCATGAATGGCAGAATGACAGTGAATAATACGAACACTGTCACTGCAAAGGTACATGCGATTTTTAATTGAAGCGGGAGCTTTCGCGATGCCCAAAGTTCGGGAACCTCGTATTTCTCCACCTTTACAGAGAGAGATCGAACGACAGAAGTACAGTGACGGTGTATTGTAGGTGTGCCCATGTGCATATTGCTCCTATATCTTTGAGTGTGCTCCGTGGAAGATAAACACTCCCCCCCCTCTCCATCATAAATTGCAATAAAAATAGTATCGTCACCAACCTCTAGGCTTTCATAAGTCAAATTCAGCAAAATATAATTTAGGTCAAGAGGCAGTGCTATAAATACCATCTATCGAGTATAAAGCTTTAGTTGAGATGAGTATTTTGAACAAGTACCTTCTTGAGTAAAATAAGTTACTGCTCACCTCACGATCACTATTTCCGCCGCCTTTGCAATGCCACATAGCTTCCTCTTCAAGATCAATTTGGGTCCTGTTGGAGCAACTTGCAAAATCCGTCTTGTTCAAATATTCACTATTTAGTGATAACATTCCATGTGATGAACTAATATTAACTCTCACAAAATCAATGTTGCCATCCACATCATTGACCTTGATCTCATCCGTTATCATTCTGCTTTTGCATTTTGACGTTGCGAAACCTTCTCTGCAATCATCTGGATCCCAAGATAGTGACGAAAATGCATGAATGGTCTTTTCCGTGTACGGAAGGGTCAAAACGGGTGGATCATTTATATTGATCACCTTTATTTCCTGTCGTGCTGGATAAGAAGATTTATATCCATCACTAGGAGCGACGGCAGCAAACGTGAAATTGCTTTCAATAAAACCGCGTTCTAACGAATAGGGCTCATTGAAGAAATCTTTCTTACCAACAAATTTGATGAGGGATCCCTTGTCATAGGGAAATGAACACTCATCAGATGTCAACTTATTGATCCCTAATATTCTTCCATTTACATCGATAAGGTCGCCATGGCGAGGAATTGTTTTCATTTGAAATCGAAGGGTTCGATTTAATCCTGATGTGTCATTCCCCTTCAAGTAAAATGAAATCTCTTCGTCTTCAAGTACTTTTAACTCGCCCTCAATGGCAATTAAAGATACATCCATTTTATTTTGGCTCTTTGACAATGGATTTGTGATTTTATTTTACATGTACGACTGTTCTTTCAAGAGAGGCGAGGAGAAACCCTTTGTTTTTTTTGAAACATTATTAATAGTGTTCCCAGTCAAGAAATTGGTTGGTGTCATTACTCGGGTAACAGAGACTCACGTTTCGTATCCTATAGAAAACTAATCGCAATCGCCACGAGACTGATGACAAATGCCGTCAGAGATATTCCGCTTTGAGAAATAGATGACACTTCAAATGAGCATGCACTGGAAGGTCTCAAGGAGCTGTTGAGAATGCCATCAACCAGTTCATGGAACTCTTTTACTTCACAACTAGTCCCTCCACACGTGCCGAGATGTTTGAAATTTGCAGAGGATGAAGCCGAGCGAGAGGCATCATAACAACTATTACCAATGGCCAGATCAACATTGATTATTTTTCCACCGAAAGATGTACAGCGCTCTGAAAACATGGTATAAAATTCGGATAATGATAGGTCACAGATCAAATTTTGCTCATTATCTTCTTGGCAAATGTTGTTGAATTCTTCTTGTGTTATCCTAGGAAAGGTAATCTGTAATTGGGAGTCGTTCCATAGTTGAACAGTTTCTGTTTCGCACGATTGACTCAGACCGGTTCTCCTTTTGACTGATTCCATCATTGTCTGGATTGTTGCTAATTCGTCTGTCCCCTGTAATGCTGCGGCCTCCCGTTTCCTGACTGAACTGTGTTCTTCAAAACCGGATGCTAAACTAGAGATAGAGATGGCGAGGAGGAGCAGAAAAGGAAGATTTGTAAAAAGCATGTTGAGCATTTTGTGTATATTGTGCGGAAGATTTGGCATCGACAGATGCAAGGTGCTCTAATGCATCCTTTCGGTGCAGGTGCACAGTGCAAGCAAATAGTGAGTTTGCCAAAAATGTGAGAAAGTGAGGAAAATCATTGACCCTGGTATCGTTTTACAAGGATTGAATATTTCGTCTGCACTCATTTGTCTTCTCATGCACTCACTATGCTCATGCACTCACTATGTGTAGACCTCTCCTTCGAATTTCAGGATTGTTATCAAAATTACATTACACCTTTTACTACTTGACAGGACGCCTAGCTAAAAGAGTCACAGCAGTAGAGTTGAGAAGATCAAGATTTGGCGCGCTATAATGGTACATGACATGAGTGAGTGTCAGAATGGCATGATGCCTATCGTCATAGTTTCGTCATAAAACAAGAACACCAGTGTCATGCTTTGATGACAATGAGTAAAGGAATTACACACTTAAACTATAATTTGAACAAACTGTTGAAACCACGCGTTTTGATTGTTTATAGCTGTAGATTCATCCAGATCTCATAGCTATTTAACTGGTTGCTAAGGGA
>Ga0115005_10004085_pt1 | contig 11645 bp, 10 predicted proteins | sample ArcOceMetagenome_FD_87163 | JGI IMG/M metagenome (GOLD analysis project Ga0115005, IMG submission 87163) | Marine eukaryotic phytoplankton communities from Arctic Ocean - Arctic Ocean - Greenland ARC118M Metagenome | ecosystem: Environmental > Aquatic > Marine > Oceanic | place: Arctic Ocean...
GAGTACTTGGTCCAATAATGGGTAGTGAATCCGCAGTAAACCCCTCAATTCCCGCCCAAGTTCTAACAATACGCACATTTTTCAACTGAGGGAAAAGCGACAACACCGAGCGTGCACTAACCGCTAACTTGCGCCAGTTTATCTGGGTTTGCTGGGTGTCTAAGTCCAACTCAGCAAGGTGAGCGCCACCAATCAACAGTGTGCCATTTTGCATTTGTTTAAATGACAACTTACGGCTTGCAGCCCCCACCACAGGGTTAATAAAATGCGGCAATCGTTCCGTTACCATCATCATGGGTGCTTTCGGTGTCAAAGGCACATTTTCATCGACACTTTGTGCAATTTTATTGGCCCAAGCTCCAGCACAATTAAGCAAGAATGGTGCAGTAAAAACACCAGCAGAAGTCGTGGCATGCCAAATACTGTTATTTTGTTCCACTTGAGTCACTTGTGTTATTGGATAGTATTTTACACCCAACGAACAGGCTTTAGCTCGAAAAGCAGTGAGCGCATGATATGGTCTTGCATAACCATCTTTTTTGCATAACAAACCACCAACACAACCTGCTCTGAGGGCTGGCAGCATCTGGTACAAGGTTTTTTGATCAATCATTTCTTCATGTTGATAGCCAAGATCACTGACCATCCGAGCACGCTGTTCGAGTTTTTCCAGATCGTGGGCATTTTCTGCCACTCTTATCTGGCCAGGAAAACGTGCGTCACAATCATTATCCACCAATGCTTTGATATTTTGCCATTGCTCGGCTGCTGCTACTGCCAGAGGGATTTCAGCTGGGTGACGATTCAAGCGTCTCAAACCACCAGCATTGACACCAGAGGCATGCCTGCCGGCGCTGTCTTTTTCCAATACAACACAAGACTTACCACGCATCGCCAATTGTAATGCGCTGGAAAAGCCCATCAACCCACCGCCAATGATGATCACATCAAAATTCATTCTTGCTCCTCGGGATACAAAGAGGCCAACTCTTGTAGCGACAATGTATTCACTGGTGGACGAGCGCGATAAAAACCAGATTGCTCAACATCTTTACCGCTAGTGAAAGCAACAATATGACCAACCGCTGGTGAGCATTGACGACCCTGACAAGGCCCCATGCCACAACGAGTCAGGCACTTAACTTGATTATTATCAGTGTGCCCAGATTGAACGGCTTGGCGTATTTGTCCTGCTGTTACCTCTTCACAACGACACACTATGGTTTGTTCGTCATTGACCGCAAGCATGGTCGAGGGAAGGCGAAAATAGGCTTCAAGAAAGGGTCTGACTCTGCGATCGTCATGAAGCGTTTTCTGGTAGGGTTGAGCCAAATTGTCCCGTTGACTCTGGTCTAATATCCCCAATGAACATAAGCTATGAATGGCTGCAATATTACCTGCATATTCAGCGCTTTTTCCACCTGCTATGTCCGCGCCATCACCACTGATATAAATTCCAGGCAGACTGCTTTGTCCCCATTTATCAGCATCCGGCCGCCAGCACTGCTGACTATCATTCCAATGATGTTGGCACCCAGCGACCTGACTCAATTGATTGACAGGGATGACACCAAAATGCACCAGTAAATGCTGAGTGTTAAGTTGTCGTTTTTGACCTTTTACAATAAACTCTAACGTCTCCAATTTGCGATCACCCACGGCGCGCAATTCAGACACATTGCGCACAGTTTTTATCCCTGCTCGTTTAAGAGCCCACTCATAGGACAGTCCTTTGCGCAGGTATCGATGTGTCAACAGAGCCCGGGGCAAATGCTTTATGGCCCTAAAATGATTGGACATGGGCGTCATGTCCAATAGCGCCTGAATCTTCACTCCAGCCCTTAAATACTGCCACGCTAACAACAGTAATAATGGGCCAGAGCCTGCCAGCACCACATCCTCACTCGGCAATACGTTATGGGCTTTAAACAACACTTGTCCAGCCCCAGCATTCATCACCCCGGGTAAAGTCCAGCCAACAAAGGGAACCGGTCGCTCCATTGCACCACTTGCAATGATGATGTTTTTAGTGGCGATAACGTGGGTACCATGAGGGTTGGTAAAACCGATTTCTCGTTTGTCGTTAATTGACCATACGCGAGATTCAGGCAAATACTGGGTAGCACTTTGTCGAAAGTGTTGTACCAATAGTTTGCCATATTGATAGTCTGGCCCTAAAAGCTCTGAGTGTTGTTGTGACTGTTGCTCGATGCTACGATAAATTTGACCACCCGGTGACGCCTGCTCATCTAACAACACCACATCTGCACCCAGTTTTGATGCTTGAACCGCAGCTGATAAGCCGGCTGGGCCACCACCAATTATAGCTATATCATATTGTGCATGGCTCATAACAGCTCACCTGCACCTTGTTGAGATTCAATGCACATACCCTCTTTGACTGTAGTCATACATGCCCGCTGATTGGGTACACCATCGATAGTCATCAAACACTCATAACACACACCCATCAAACAAAAAGGCGCCCTTGGTGCGCCAGAAATCGCTGTGGTACGAGTATGACTCAACCCCATACAAAGCGCAGATGAGGCAACAGTGTCATTAGGCAGTACTTTCACTTCTTTGCCGTTAATGCTAATGCTAATGCTTAATAAGTTTTTCTGATTGCCTAATTTACGACTAAACACAGGTTATATCCTTAGGTAATTGGCAATCTTTTCGTGTTCAAAAATCATGCTGGATTGTAAATTCAGTTTGGTACCAAAACCACGATCCAGCGCACACTTGTACATGGCCAACGCAATGGCAACATCCAAAAATGCCAAACCCACCGCATTAAAGTAAGTCCGCTCATTATCCGATTCTCGGCCAGGTTTTAGTCCTGATACCAATTCATGTAAATCACCGTGAATATTAGCTGCAGAAATCAACCCTTCAGCGAACATTCGGCTCAGTGTCTGCGTGCGGTGGGTAACTGTTTTCCAATCATCACAGACAATTTTATCGCATTGTTTTGCCACCGCGTATTCATCTTCCCAGCCACCAACATGACTATAAAATGCACCAGGTTTCATCCATGCAGCTTTGAGAAGTGGCGCCTGATCACTTGTTGCGGTAACCAGAATATCTGCCTCCTCCATGGCAAAACGCATATGAGTATTGGTGGCTTCGAATGTCATGTCAGGAAGCAAAGGTGCAAGTTCATGTATAAATTGTTGCTCGGCATCTGGATCCATATCCGACACTCGGCAGATTTTTAGTGTGGGTCTGACGACTTTCATGGCCAAGAGGTGCATTTTTGCTTGTTCGCCTGCACCAATAAAACCAATTGAATGACTATCTTTGCGAGCTAAATGTTTAGCCGCAATCGCCCCTACCGCTGCAACGCGCATATTTGAAGCTAATGTGCCTTCCATCACGGCAATGGGAAAACCTCGTTCAATTTCAGACAGTACAAAAATAGCGGAAAGGTTTTGCGCATCATGTTGAATGTGATTGTTGGGAAATACTGAGACCCACTTCACACCACAGACTTTTTCTTCTAACAATGTGGCGGGCAAACAGTTAATGCGCTCTTGAGAAACCGGATTAAAAATTTGCACAATTTTTTCTGGAAACAAGATTTTTTGCTTCTCAAAATCTAGCATTGCTTGCTCTGCGATTTCGATCACCATGGGCAGGTCAAACGCGCCCGATTGAATGAGATCATCTTGTGACAAATAAGTGAAATGAATCGGGTGTTTACTCATTTTTATCGCCCACTTGGTTGTTGTGGTAATAGCTTGGGCGAAGAATGAATAAAGAAGCAACACTTCTGTAAGATAATTCAACTTTTGTTGATTTCGCGCAATGTTTTGACTGTTCCTAGGCCCTATACCAATCCGTATAAGTAAATGCCCACTCAGAAAGGACAAGCCTTAAAGCAACTTACTCTGCGTTGTATGAATTTGAAAGAGCACCACTATTCCTGCAGTCACGCGCTTTGATTAAGCTGCTTTAAACCTCGCTGAATCCGTCATTTTGAGGTGGCATGGATATATACATTTAACGTCTACAAATTCAGATCAGATAATGTAGTTATTTGTTTCAACAAATTGTCATATTCTTGGGTATTAGCTGGGGCATAATTAAAGTTTTTGAACAAACCAGTGAGTTTTACGAAGTAAGCTCTAGCCATTTTCTTGTCATCAAAAGCATAACTTCGCGAAACTAATTCATACACTTTATTGAACGAGCGTTTTTGCCTATCAAGTGATACTGACGCATCGACCTTATCAAAGGCATCTTGCTGTAAATAAACCATGTCTAAAAACAGCGATTTTTGATAAACAATAAAATCTTCAAGGGTCACTCCTTCTTCACCTGTAACCTGCATCATTTTAAGCGTGTTATCACCCTTTGTAAGTAACATCTTCATTTCATTTACTTTTTGGGTCCACCCTGACTCAAGGTTTTTATCAAACCACTGTTGCATTTGATCCAGATATCGCGACCACGAGATTAACGGGTCAACTGCCGGATAAAATCGCTTGTAGGCTCTGTCAGCCGAAAGCCCTAAGAAACACTTCACTGTTGAAAGGGTGGCTTGTGTAACAGGCTCATCAAAGTTACCGCCTGCTGGCGACACCGTGCCAATCATCGTCAAGCTTCCTAGTGTTCCGTCATTGGTTTCAATCAGGCCAGCCCGTTCGTATAGCCCTTTTATTGAAGAGCCTAAGTAGGCAGGAAACCCTTCTTCTCCTGGGATTTCTTCAAGTCGACCTGACGTCTCACGCATGGCTTGCGCCCAACGCGAGGTAGAGTCGGCAATCAACAAAACATCACATCCCATTTGGCGATAATATTCACCCAACGTTATGCCAGTGAAAATAGATGCTTCGCGGGCTGCAACGGGCATTGAGGATGTGTTGCAAATGATAATAGTACGGTCCATAAGAGTACCGCCGGTTTTGGGATCTGACATCTGCGGGAATTCGTTGATTGTTTCAACCACTTCACCTGCCCTTTCACCACAGGCCACAACAATAACTACGTCCACTGATGAATGCCGTGATATGACGTTTTGGAGTACCGTTTTACCCGCACCAAAAGGTCCTGGTATACAAGCAGTTCCACCACGAGCAATAGGATAAAAAGTATCGATGATACGCTGAGTCGTTATGAGCGGTTCATTTGGATATTGTCGATGTGAAAGATTACGCTTGAGTAAATGGCTACACAACGGCTGCCTTACTGGCCAACTCTGTGACAGTGTGATGGAGTATTCCTTACCATTTTCATCCTTGAGTCTGGCCACTTGCTGGTTAATGGTAAATGACCCCTCTTGGATCCAATCAACAGCATAAGTGTTAGGCCAATCAAACGGGACCATGATTTTGTGCTTTATCCGTCCCTCCTGCACTGTTCCCAAAGCATCACCGGCTGCTAATATATCAGCCGTTTTCACCGACGGTACAAATGACCATTTAGAGTGTTGCTCAAGGGGTTCAACTTGAGCGCCTTTTGGTAAAAACATTCCGTATTTTGCAGCGACTCTTGGTAATGGAGCTTGCAACCCGTCATAGACTTGTCCCAATAGTCCGGGCCCCAACTCCACAGACAATAACTTGCCGCTTTGCTCTACAGGATCGCCAATTGCCACCCCTTGAGTATTTTCATACACTTGTGCATCAGCGCAATCTCCTTTTACCCTCAATATTTCTGCCTTTAACTTTTCAGGCTCACCTAAAGCGTTTATCGAACGAGGGCAGATATATATCACTTCATTTTTAGTCAATCGATACATTTTGCCTTTACTATCAAGCTGAGCTTGTATCTCAACTAGATCATCTTGAACAGCAACTACTCTGGCGGTAACAGGGGAATTTCGCTGATCGATATCAATATCGATATCAACATGTGTATTGTTAGTTCGACTGTTGGAGTTCATATTTAATCCTCAAATATTGGGTCTGCAAAATTCCCCAACCCTTGTTCAACTAATTCAGTAAATCTGTTCTTTGCAGCTTCAATGTTATAACGCGTGGTGCGATCAACAATGCTCCACTTGAGTACATAAATAATCACAGCTTCAAGATCAAAGTAATGCTGGTTAACAAAACGTTGTAGTTGTTTAAACGCGTGTTCCAAGATAAAACGCTCCATGCCTTCAGCATTATTTTTGTCCATAAGCCCTTTCGCTTGAGGTAACCAAGGAAACACCGTTTCTAGTGCAAAATGCGTTTCATTCCAGTTTCGATTGATATGGCTAACCCAACGTCCAAAGCCCCAGTGGGGGTTATCTGGGGCTTTTTTTCCTTGGGCTCGGTGCCTCAAAGCCGCTACACATGTGCGCAATTCCATTTTGTCCCGTACCAGCGTTTTCAAAGTCTCACTGTGCAGACCTAGATAAACCTTTTTTGCGTGTCTGATGAGCGCCTGATCTGAAGAAGCAAGGTTTTGCATACTCCAATTCAAAACCGATTCGATCTGTCGTAAGGTGTTTAAATCTTGGCTGTTAAGTTGTTTCAAACGTTGCTCAAGTCTCAATCGAGAGATAGGCGGTAACTTCGCCAAAAATAAGCGCTCAGTGCTGGGCAAACTAGAAATCAAACTAACGTATTCATGTGTATTGAGCATATCGATTTATCTCACTACGCCTTCGAGAATAGCTCGAAAACGCGGTTGTAAATGTTCCAACAACATAGAAGCCACTGCTTGCTCAGTAAAATCCAACGTTAAATCGCGATCCTGCAACTTCAAACTCATACCACCTTGCACATCATCACTGGTTTTAAAATTAACGCCTGCAATCAACATGTTGCGTGTTAGGCCAAAAACAAATTCAGTTAACGGGCTGTTTTCTAGTTGTTCTGGAGAATGTTGCAGACTGCTAAGGCCGACTACTTTTTCAGGCAAAATAAATTCAAGCTTGGAATCTTCACCGATATCAGCATCCTTACTTAGTTTTCCAGCAATTTCTAATATCACAGCTTTTAATAACTCGGGCTTTTCAAGCTCATGCTCAACCAATCGCTTTACATCAGTCCTGAAACCCTCAGTCAATTCTGCTTTCAATGTCAGCACCATGTCGCGCATGGCTGTCTTGAGTGCCTCTTGCCCACCATTTAGTAATGCTGCCGCCTTTTTTTGTGCCTCCGTTATTTTCTTGCTTGATTGATGGTCTGCATCAGCCAAGATCTTTTTTGCCTGCTTTCGCGCTGCATTTAATACTATTTCGGCTTGTGCATTGCCAGTTTCGACTCCCTCTTGCCTTAGCTTAGAAATGAGTTCATCTACGCCTTGTGAGACCTGAGCGGGATGTGTTGATTCTTCTGCCATTACACACCCCCAGGAATATTTGCACTGATGACTAAAGCGAATACAAAAACAAAAACACCAAAGCCCTCAATAATGGCTGCAGGAGCTAAAGATAAGCCAAATATTTCAGGTTTTTCTCTGGTTGCATTGATAGCAGAAGCAACTGTTTTACCTTGCCACATTCCACAATACAAAAGTGCGATCCCTGAAAATAAACCAACCGCAAAGATGCCACCCGCGTTAGTGATGTCTACCGCACGATTTAGCGTGAACATGATGACGATCCCATAGATGACAAATGTAGAAGGAAATGCCGACAAACCAATATACCGACCATATCCACCTTCTGACTCGAGCATCGCGCCAATACTGGCTTGGCCTGCAATCCCGCAGCCTATTGCGCTGGCTACCGCACCCAGTGCCATAGGTGCATAAATACCCACCCATCCAAGCATTAAAATAAAATAATTATCACTCATTTCTTAACCTCCGTTCGACCAAATGGTTGGAACTCTGTACCTTCCTCTGCTTGGCCCCAATTATAAAACTCGATGTAATTTAAGCGTAAGCCATGCACCACTCCGCTCATAAGCGACAAGGCTAAATTCAATACATGTCCGACTAATAAAATTAAAATTGCGATTAACAAACCTCCTCCAGATATTGAAGAATAAGCCTGGTTTGCTAGGTCATTAAAGGTGATCGCCAATGATGCACTGGCTAAACCAAGAGCAAAAAGGCGCATATAACTCAAGACGTCGCCAAAGGCATTCAGCGAATTTTTCAAACTAAAGACCCCTTCGAGTATTCGCATCAGATGATCTGAAGATTGCTTAATCGGGCGTTCACTTGTAAAAAGAATGATGCACAGCACTCCCGGGACTAAGAGTGAGTAACTGATGAGTTGACCTGTGGAGTTTCCGTCTACTAACCAATAAATTAGCCCCCCATAGATTGCAAATAACCAGCCCAACTTAGCCAGTGCAATACGTCTATGGCGGTTAATAAATGCCATAGATATGTTGGCAATACCAATATGAATTGCACCAATGATGATTGACAACTTCATCATCACGTCAAAATTATTTAAGTCGATAATATTAAACTGATCGAACGCAGAACCTTCTGTCGGCGATACCCCGAAGTAACTTCCCACTAGAGCGCCATACACAACTGTTGCTGCGGTCAGGGACAAACCCAACAGCCGATAAGCCTTTCCTTTATCGCTGCGCCCAAGTTTCCTCCAAGATAAAAGTAAGCCACACAAAAGCAGTAATCCATAACCTGCGTCTGCAAGGATCATCGCGAAAAACAACGAAAAGGAAACAAACAGCAACCGGCTAGGATCCCAACCGTAATAACCCGGTACCTGATAAAACAGAGCGAGATCTTTAGCTGCATCCATTTTCTTAGGTTGCTTAAGTAAAGTTGGAGGTGTGTCGTTTTTATCAGGTTTAGACATCAAACAAGCAAATCCAGCTTGTTTGGCAAATTCTTGCACTTCTTTTTGTCGTGCAACCGGCACCCAGCCTTGTAAGGCGACCAAATCTTTATCTTCAAATATTTTTTGTGACGCGTTGCCTAACGCAGCCCTATCATCGGCTTCAGCAATATTGACACTGAGCAAATAGATAAACCGACTTAGGCTTTGTCGCTTGGCATGTAATTCATCTTGTAACAGCTCAACTGCTTCTAATTCGTTGAGCAGTTCGACTTTAGATTTAGAGCCCAGATGAATTCTGGGGATAGGCAACAATCCAAGTGCAGGTTCAGACTTAGATACCACCACCACATAAGCGTTTTTATTGTCTTTGTGAACAATAGACCAAGGTAGAACCAGTTCAGATAGAGCTTTATGCTTATCTAACGGCAAAATGTAATACCAAAAAAGGTAACCCATTAACGTTGCTTTTGGTGGGTATTCAATGTTCCCCCAAGGCTCAATTTCAGCTAAACGTTTTAGAATCAGCTCCTTTTTGTCAGATGCTCTGCGAATATCAAGTTGCAACAAGACCGCCTGCTCAATACAGCTGTCGACATCGAAATCAGATTTATGCAGTATCTGGCGTCTTTTCGTTTCTAAGTCATTTAAGAACCGCAGTGCTTTGTGAGCCTTTTCAGACTTTGCGTTAATCACATTTTCGACATCTTTTGGCTTCGGCACTAAAGGTAATACGTGCATACAACCCAATGATTGCAAGCCTTCCAAAAGAGTTAGTTTGTCGCGATTGAGCCCAAACAAAGTCACTTTATGTTGTTTTAAAATACTCATTCTGAGAGCACACTTTGGCGTTTACGTTTGGCAATTTTTGAGCGTACAACAGCGGCCATCTGCTCGTCTGACAAATAGACTTTGATGCGCTTAATATTGGACTCGGCTTGTGGGATCAGTACTTTCTCAAACAAGTTAACCCGCTGAGTAATGGTGCGAACGGCTTTATCTAGCAACTGCAACCTTCGCTGGTTAACTTTTGCAAAAATCTGTAACTCGAGCATTTCTTTTAAAGTATCAACCACATTATCAACCCAGTGAGGGGTGGCCAGGACTGAAAAGGGCTTCACATTAATCTCAACTCCATTCAATATAGGAAGATGTGTGCCCACGATGTTTTCAGTTTCGATGTTGGCATGGGTAAGCTGAACCAACCCCTCAAGATCTATATTTTTATTAGCCAACATGGGTAGTTGATCACCGACCCGCAACTCAAGCTCTAGGATCCGCTGAGCGGTTTTATTCACTATCGTTTTTGCTTTGTTGCGCTGCGCGGTTAATTGCTGACGCTTTAAATCAAGAGAAGGAAGAAAGCGCTTATAGGTGCCTAAGCTCTTTGCTTGATTCGCCAAAGACGACTTATTAAGCTGTAGCCGCGCCATCAGTCTTTTCTGCTCCTATATTTGTAGGAAAATATTTTAAGACCAGTTCATTCTTCATCAGTAGTTGCTCTGACTCAAAACATTCAGCAAGAGTTTGCCAACAAAGATCCAGCGCGTCTTCGAGATTAATTGAGACATTAATATCCATAAAACGCTCACGAAAAAACCCACCAAACTTAAGAAGCTGATGATCAAAATCAGACAATTCAAAGGCCATAGCCATTTTTTGCTCAGCGTCTTTTGCTTCAGAATAGAAACGCACCATAGTGTTCATAATCTGACTATGATCTTCGCGGGTGACTTTACCTATGACATTTTGTTTTAGCCGAGACAAAGATCCGAACGGGTCAATAACACCATCATGCAGATAAAACTGCCCTTCAGTAATATAACCGGTGTTGTCAGGCACAGGATGAGTGACATCGCCTCCTGGCATGGTTGTCACTGAAAGAATGGTTACTGAACCGCCTTTTGCGTAGTCGCACGCTTTCTCATAACGTCTGGCAAGTTGCGAATATAGGTCTCCCATGTAGCCGCGATTGGATGGCACTCGCTCCATCGACACGCCGACCTCTTTGAGTGCATCGGCATAGGCAGTCATGTCAGTTAACAGCACCAGCACGCGTTTACCTTCATCAGTTGCAAATCGTTCTGCTACCGCTAAAGCCATATCTGGCACTAACAATCGCTCAACAATGGGATCTGATGCTTGGTTTACCATCATGACTGTTCTTGAAAATATACCTGCATCCTCAAAGCTCGTTTTGAAGAAATGGTAGTCATCAAATATCAATCCCATGCCACCAAATATTATTATGTCGGCATCCGCCTGGTTTCCAATCCTTGCCAGAAACGCATTGAAGGGTTCACCTGATACCGAAAAGATTGGGATCTTTTGGCTTTCAACCAAACAATTAAATACGTCAATCATAGGCACATCGGTACGTATCATTTTTTTTGGCACAATCCTCTGTGTAGGATTAACAGAGGGACCTCCAATCTCTACCTTTGAATCTGACGATAAATCAGGGCCATTGTCGATTGGACTTCCACTACCGCCAAATACACGCCCTAAGATATTGTTGGAATAGGTCACTTGCATAGGGTGTCCCAAGAACCTTACGCTTGAATCCGTTGACACACCTTTAGTACCCGAAAAAACCTGTAATGATACCTCTTCTCTATTGATGCTAATGACCTGCGCAGTTGAAGGTTTTCCAAGACTATTTTCGAGTATCGCAAGGTCACCAAACTTGACGGCGGATGCTTGTCCGTTTTCACTTAAAGGGACTTTGATTTTGACAATATCCCCAACAATTTCTAAAATATTGGTATATCGAAAAAGAGTTTTCACAATGACATAACTCCAAGACATGAATGGTCAGCACGGCTACGCCCGCTTTGCGTATAAAGTGTTGATGTAATTATTGCGATCACTTGTAACCATAAATCGATGTACGGACTTCACCACAAACAACGTGATCCAATAAGATAATTAAGTAATGCGAGCC
>Ga0115005_10004086_pt1 | contig 11644 bp, 7 predicted proteins | sample ArcOceMetagenome_FD_87163 | JGI IMG/M metagenome (GOLD analysis project Ga0115005, IMG submission 87163) | Marine eukaryotic phytoplankton communities from Arctic Ocean - Arctic Ocean - Greenland ARC118M Metagenome | ecosystem: Environmental > Aquatic > Marine > Oceanic | place: Arctic Ocean...
AAGAAATCAAAATTAACTAGATATTCGCTGAATGTTTTATTAATAGATTCTTGATATACATCAATCTTATATCCCAATGATGTTTCGTCATCGTTGAATTCATTACTATCGTATAATTTTTTAATATCCCACATTTTGGTATCTTCTTTACTCATTAAGAATATGCTCTGGTTTGGCTCTTTTTGTCGTAATTTTCTAAAAATCTTCTTACCATTATAGCAACATCCCACAAAATAACCACCTATTTTACAATTCTCAGATACATTTTGTAAGAAATTATGAAATGTTTCACTATTTTCAAAGAAATAATGAATGGAAAACATGTTCGACACAATATCAAATCCTTCTCTATGTTTACCAAATTGTCTATATACGCCCATACCCAATGATTCTTTATCTTTTGCACCCACACCATTCAACGCATTCATTATATGTTTGCCTTTTTCATTAAAGAATGCCTCCCCGGAGGATAGGTTTAAACTGCTATTTGCATGTGCAAAAAGTGCTCTGGGTAAAGTATTATATTTTTTATGCATTTTTAAATAACGCGAACAACATCCGTCAATTCTATTTTCTATATTATCCTTCGCAATATCTACTCCAAAAACAAAAGATAATTTGGCATCAATCCATTTTGGTAAATCACCGCCTTTCCCAACAGTCATATCTATTAATGTATCTCCTCTTTTACTAGCATCGACAATTAATTTACGTTTAATATATTTATTGTGAAAATCTCTCAATCCTCGTGTAGATGTTTTTTTACTCGTTCTGTTATAATAAACATTTTCATCAACCATATCAGGAATGCCTTTACCAGTAGCCATCATTTCTTCGGTTATAGGGTTATGTATGGAACGCCATACACTTTCCGCCACATGATATGCGTTTCCGAAATTACGATTACCCTTTCTAAAATCAGATGTTTTATCATGTCTAACTCTAATAGGAACCCATTGCCAATATTTTTCATTTATTTTTTCAAAGCGGAATTCAACAATAGTATTATCTTCAATAATTTGTTTTTTATCTTCAGTCAACATATTTTTCGATTGACCTTGTCTATCTAGTTTAATATTACATTTATATATCGGAAAATTAGGACTAGGATCATATGGAATAAACGGCATTGGTTTATAACTATTTTTATTATCACTATAAATTGTTTCTGGAAAATTTTCATTAATAACATCTTGACATGGATTAATAAATCCATGTTTATTTTCATCAAATCCTACTCGTAGAATAATTGTTTTATATTGACTAATTTGATCTGTCGAAACTAAACTTACACCGTCTTCAAATAAATTATGAATAACATCTCCACCGGATTCATCTTTTAAAGTAGTAACTAAGAAATCTATAGTATTAAATTCGGACGGTTTCCATTTCAATGAATATTGCCAAGTCATTTTTCTCGGATCTGTAAGTTCATTACTTACATTAGATCCAACGCTTTTATTACTAGGTGTAAAAATTAAACCATCCGTTTCATAACTAAACATAGACTCGTCTTTCATACCATCTAAAATAATTTTACACTTTTCATAAATATTAGAATTTAAATTCGAATAAAACTTTTTTTCTTTAATAACTATTGGTGTTATATACGAACCACTTACGCATTTACTATCAAGACCTCGAACGAATTTATACATCAATTCTAATCGAAATGTTTCTTCTTTTTCTTCTTCTTTGCTTTTATAGAATGGAAATTGTTTAACAACTCTATTATTAATTATATAAATATCAAAACAAAGATATAAATTAATAAATCCCCCTTCCCTGTCGTTAATAACATGTTCGCCATCTAATATAGAATTAAAATACTTATTATGTTTTGTTATACTACCTGTAAATTGCATATTCATATTGGTATCCATTAGATAGATTTTTCCTTTTTTATTTATAAATAAAAGTTTTCTTAATCCATCTGCTTTATCTGTTACTGTATATGGTGCATTAATATTGGGTATATTTGCGTCCTCTTGTAAAGATACGATATTTTGCGTTTCAAGACTGATAGATGACGGACCGATAAAGTCTCTTGTTGTGATTCGTCTATTTCCTACATAAGACATATTAGATTTTCTTTTTTTATCACCACCTTTTTGTATTAGAGATAAATATTCTTTCTGCATGTCTTGAATTTCCCTATAAGAAATTGGGAAATTGGTTTGCTGCCATCCAGATAAAATGATTTTAATACCGTTTCTAATTCTATTTAAAAGAAGATCAGCATCAGTTGTGTCTTCTTCCCCTCTAGTACTGATAAATTTAGCCTGACTATTAAGTAATTCTATTTCTATTTCATAATTTTCAGGATTATTAAATACATTTGATTCTTGAATATTATATGTTGAAATATAATCCCTTTTTTTATTGGAGGTTTTCACAATACTACAATCTATTTTAAATGGGTATAAATTTAAAAATGTATGCGTAAATGAATATCTTTTGATATATCTAAAAACTTTCTTTGAGTCTTTCCAATTTTGTAAAAGTGACACTACCTCTGGCTTATTAACTTTTAAGTTTCTTTCTGTTTTATAATTTACCCTAAAGTGAAAATCATGGAAATCAATGGGTTTGAGATATGCATTATCACTATCTGTTTTTGAGAATTTTTGTAAAAATGATGTACCTGTTGGTAATTTTTCAGGATTTAAATTGTTTTCTTTACAATATTTTTGAATATTATGTAACCCTGATATAGTTGTCCTTACATTTGATCTTTTCATTCTACCTGTTTTAGGATCAGCATATTCATTTGTAATATTTAAATATGTTTCTCCGTCTAAATTTTCAGACCGGAACCCTAATGATTTTATTTTTGAAATAATATTTTCAAATGAAATTTTTGTGATAGTATTATAGTGTTTAGTACCAAATCGAATTTCAAATTCATCTTGATTATTTCTTTTATCCTTTAAATAAAGATCAATATAACGATTTAAATTTTCTTGTGGGGTTATTTCATCTTGGTTGTACATATATATATAAATTACGACATTATATTTTATATATATTTCAATTTTAATCAATTATTTCAACAATTTCAACCATTTCAACAATTTCAATCATTTCAACCATTTCAACAATTTCAATCTATTATTATACCAATATTTCCTGTATTTCACTATATAAAGATTTTTTCGTTTTATTTTTATGACTATCTTTCTGACCATCTTTCCTTTTTAATTCTATATCTAATTTAGTTGCAATATCCTGTAACTCTTTTAGTTTATAACTACTAATTGACTTCAATGGGTTTTCTATATTTTGAACTAGAAATAAATCTTGTTCAAATTTTTCTATTTTTTTGTGTATTTGAATATTATCTAATAATATTGCATATTTTTTAGAATCGGCGCAATATTTTAATACTATACAATGTTCATTATTATTGCTATTTTTATATAACATTTTGTTTTTTACAATATAGAAATCAATATTATTGATAAAACAAATAGTTTCGAGAGTAATGATATTCATATTTTTCTCATTAACTAAATTATTTTCTAAATGTACTAATTTATATTTTAATTCTTTTATGCTTGCTTTATTTTCTCTTAATAATGTTACCCAGTTAATTTTTGTTTCTTTTTCTACTGAAAATGGTTTGTTTTTTTGAATATTATATTCAAAATATCCATATTGAAATATATACCAACACCAAAAAATATCATCACTCGAGTCAAGGTTATATGGAACAAAAAATTCAGGAATTTCCTTGGTAGACTTCTCCGTAAAATTAGACTTCTCCGTAAAATTAGACTTCTCCGTAAAATTAGACTTCTCCGTAAATTTTTCATTTATTCGATTATTATTTTGTTTTTTTGATAGTAAATCTAATTCTATAATATTTTTACTATCAAAACAATACTTATTTATATTTTTGAGCATATTTGTAATTTTGTGGGGTGAAATTTTCGGCGAATTTTTATGTTGATAGTTCATTTGATATATATGACGAACTTTCTTTATTTCCGTTTTCAAAATACTCATTATTTAACTCGTTTTTAATAGTTTCAATATCAGTTAGGGTTTTCTCTTGTTTTTGAAAATATTCTAAGTTTTTCTCTATTTCACGTATCGTTTTCTTATTTAAATTTTCCATATTTAAAAAAATACCGTTTCTATTTTCGCTATATTTAATATTATTACGAGTTATAATTTCTAATATTTTTGTTTGGTGAATTTTGCCCAATTTTTCTATTTTGCTTTTCAACTTATTTTTTTCAATAGTATTCATTACATTATTTTTAATATATATTATTTAAGTTAATATACATTAAAAGGGTTTTTATTGTTCTAATTTAATTTTTGTTACTCTATGTTGTTTTTGTGGTTTTAATTCTCCAAGTACAGATATTGTTTCATCGTTCAATTCATATCTAATACCTATAACTTTAATTAAAATTAAATCTTCTTCTTTAATTGTTGAAAAATATTTACTATCATAATGGTGATCACGCGCAATAAATATTGTTATTGGCGAACGTTTTTCTTTAAAATATGTCGCTCTAATACCAGCACGTGTTATATTTTCTACTTTGCACTTTATATGTTGACCTTCTACTGGGTGACATATGAAACATTCAAATAACACATCGAAAATTACATCATTTTCTTGTACTATTCCCGAAGAATAAGAACATATTTGAATAGAATCTGTTTTAATATAACCATCTTTACAACATTTACCATATAAGTCTTCTTCTAACTGTTGTTTCAAAATTTCACTTAAGTTGCCTCCCACAGATGTAAACGGCAATACTATTTTTCGGGTAAGCATGTTTTTCGCATATATTGAATTACTTTTCTTTTTCAGTTTATCTTTGTGTGTTTTACTCATTAATATATTATATAGTCATTTCTTTATTTTTATCTATTTTTCAATTTTATTTATTTAAACAATATTTAAACAATATTTAAACAATATTTAAACAATATTTAAACTTTGATATTCTCAACTTGGTTCATTTTATCTTCTAAAGTATTAAAAAACCATTTTTTGTCATTTGATTTATTTATATCTAAATATCTCAAAATCAACTCTATTTCAACTGCTAATTCCATATCATTAATCGATCTTATATTATCATCGCCATATATAGTTTCTATTTTAGTATTAGAACTATTCATACCATATTTAGGTTTGGGATTTAAATTAGATAATATACTATTAAGTCGGTTTACAGTTACTCGTTTATTTTCTCCACTTGTAGGTAACTGTTGACCCTTATTTGTTCTTTTTTGAGCACTTGATGCTATTGATTTCACTTTAAAAACAATTCTATTTTTAAAATTTGTTAAAAACCCAATAAAATTATTTATCCCGTCAATATTAAATTTGAACCTATTTTTTAATATTTCAACAAATTTGGTATTTAAACCGGAAACGTCAGTTATCCATTGATGAGGTGTTACATCATTCTTTAATTTTAAAAATCCCAGACCAGTCTTAAATACTTGTTTCTTATAGTCAGTAATAGGTAATACTGTAATACCTTCGTGTGATATAGTATTTTTATCAATTATTTTTTGAAATACTAATAAGCAATTTTGGTCAATACTTTCTATAATTAGATGGTTATTTTTAATAAGTTCTATCTCATTTAATAGTTTAATCTTATTTTGAATTGAATAAATATCGAAAACATGTTCTAATGCCAATTCTACAAGTATTTCTTTTGGTAGTTCATTATATTGTACTAAATTTTGTATTGTATGTCCGGCAGATTGAACCCAGTTTATTTTATTACTAACATCTGTCGGATTTAATAATATTAAATAATTTTTATAAAAATTATAAAATTCCATATTTTGTTGTATTTTTATTTTTGATGGTGTTTTCATTGGTTTTTGGGGTTTTTTGGCAGTAAATACAATTTTTTTGGGTTTAAAATGAATTGGATTACTTCTTTGATACATTGTAATGTTTTTACTGCTATCAATTTCAATAGGTTGGAACATATAAAATTTTTCAATATTAACAAGACGCCCGTTTCTACCTAGCATATCGGTTATAAATTCATTGTCATCATTTATTAAAATATCTAATGCTGTATTAATTTGTTCATTTGAATATTGCTTCATCATTGTAATTCTTTTAATTAAATCTGATTTTTCATAAATATAATGTTCTCGGAATAATAATTTTATTTTATTTAATATTTTTTCAATATTCATTATAATATAATTTTCGTTATACGTCTCGATCCCAACTTCTTCAGATAATTCATTATTAGGCTTACAATCATATTGACATTCCATAAAATCACATATTAAACTATTATCTTTATGCCCTACTTGATAAGTTATCCCATTGTTATTTGATAACAATAATTTTATGTTTTTATTAATATTATTAGCATTCATATCTTGTTGATTTTTATTTAATAAACAATCAACTGAGTTTTCTTTTAATAATCTAGTTACTCTACCTATTTTTATTGCCTTATTTTCAGCAATACGATACATATACATGTCAATTGCTTCAGCAGTATCATTGTCTAATTCTGATGCATATAGATAAACTTCAACGGTTCTTTTATTAAAAGGTAATAAACAATGACTTTTATTACGGACACCTCTTCCAATTATCTGATCCGCACGATTTAAATTATACCATGGTTCTAAAATATGTACTTGTCTTATATTCTGAAAATCTAGTCCTTCAGACCCGGCTTTTGAAATAATTATAACTTTGACTTTCTCTCCATTCGTATTATCCGAATCAGTCGCAGCCTTTAATTCTAATTTATTATTGGGTGATAACTTTTTATCACCCGTTATCATAATATATTTTGCATTATGGCCATGTATTTTATAGGGCGGTTTTGTTTTGTTTTTAAACAGAGACTTCTCTGTATTAAATCTATATATACCCATTTCTTCCAATGCTAATGCTATAGGCACGCATCCGCCGTCAATAAAATTAGAATAAATAAGACAAATACCCTCACTGTTTTTAACTCTTTTAATAAACTGATAAATCTTTGCACTGTATTTTTTGAGCAACGGATCTTCTCCTTCTGCGCTAAATATGCGACCAAATTTCTTTATAATATCTGGTTTATATTCAAACTCTTTTTTTGTAGATTTGGTATATTCCATAATTCTTCTCAATCCTCTTTTTCCATATAATTGGTTGCCTATATCTTTTTCCGAATAATCATCTTCTAATAAATCCTCATGGGGATATGCTATATTTAATACTTGTAGTGGACCATCCATCATTGTGTATTGTATACCTTGTCGTTTTTCTTGCAATAACGGATATTTCTCTTTCATTTTTTTAACAATATACTTATATGATTTATCTTGAAAATCGGTTACTTTGGTAATATAGACATCTAAATATTTAATTTGCATTTCCGGTGTAATTTTTAGACCATTTATTTGCTCTATTGGATACACCCATTCTTTTGTTTTTAATATTTTCAATGAATGCGGGCTATTAAATTCGTATGGAAAAATTCTAAAAGGGAAAGTAAATGGATTTTCACCACTGACATATGAAACATATCCATTTAATTTTTGTATTAGTAATTCCCTACCGCCTTCTTTAATATTGCCATTATCATCAAATATATCTTTAATTTTAATTGGAAATCGATTGTCGTTTAAATTCATTAAATTTATTAACCAAATAATTTCAGTCACTTCATTAAACATTGGCGTGGCAGTTAATAATAATAGTTTGATATTTTTTGTATAACTAACTAAATCTTGTAAATTTTTTGTGGTTCGTCTTTTAACATCGTTTGCTCTAATATTATGAACCTCGTCTATAACCAATAATCTCCCTGAAAATTCTTTTTCTAGCGCGCGTCTTTGTTTTTTAATGACTTTTTTATCGTCTTTACCTGATATTTTTTTCATAATCTTATCTATTTTATTTGCAAATTCAGTATATCCTACAAATTCATAAGAAAGTTTTATAATTTTTTTTATTTGTTTAACTACTCTTTCTCTAGAAAGCCCTTTTGTATTCATTGGGTTAATTTCTTTAATAAATTTATTACCTGTACATGCTTTTAAATTCCATAATCCATTAATTAATTTAAGTTTTCTTTCATCAAATAATTGTAATTTATAATTTTCTTGGACAACTGGGCTGGCTATTATCATTATTTTTTTATCAGAGCCGATTTGTTTATAATAATTACGCATTTCTTCGCAAACAGATATAGATGAACATGTTTTACCTGTACCTAACCCGTGAAATATTAATAAACTATTATATGGACTTTGAAATGATAAAAAGTTTCGAACAAATTTTTGTTGTGGTTGCAATTCAAATTCCATGACGGGATTACATAATTTGGTAGCCTCCTCTGCTATATTATCTATTTGGGCTTGGGTTTTTTTTGGAATTTCTACATCTCTAAATTCTTTTTTATTTGATATTTTTAATGCAAAATTTGGATCATCTAAATGAGGATATAACAGTTTATCTATTTTCTCATACTCTTTGAGTTGCTCTTTGTTTTTTACTGACGTGCATTGTAAAAGTTTTTGATATTCTTTGCTTTGGAGAGATAAATTATGTAAATTTCCTTTAATACTATTAATCAACGTTTGACATTGATTACTCATTTTTATATTTAATTGTTCTTGGAGGCTTGGGCTTAATTCGGTTTCATCTATGAGGCTTGGGCTTAATTCGGTTTCATCTATGAGGCTTGGGCTTAATTGGGTTTCATCTATGAGGCTTGGGCTTAATTGGGTTTCTGTGACAGGCGATAGAATTTGTTTTATACTTGGAGGTTTTTCTAAAGCATCTTCAGAAATTTGTCTACTAGATAATTCAGTTAATGGGATGTCATCTCTGGATTCCTCTCTGGATTTTGCCGACTTCCTTGTTGTCGACTTCTTTGTTATCGACTTCTTTGTTTTCGACTTCCTTGTTGTCGACTTCTTTGTTTTTGTAAGATTTTTTTTTTTAATATTTTTTTTAGGATTAATGCATCGGTTTGTTTTAATATTACATACTTTGCCCTTCGCTTCACATATTTTTATTTTCTCTTCCGGACAATTACCAGAAGAGGATTTAAATTTGTATAATTTATCCCATGGATTATCTAAACTATTGAAAAAATCTTTATATTCTTGTTGCCAATTTTTCTGCCGAACCATTTTTATCTTATTTGTTTGATTATTTTTCTTAATTCTTAATTTCTTACCATTAATTCCTATAAGTCTAAATTTACTGTCTACTATACCTTTAGTACGTAGATCTGTATTTTCTATTTTAAAAGGTTTTTCGGTCCATTCTTTTTTATCGGATTGTTCTTCCATAATAATATATTATGAGATTAAACTATATTTATGTAAAACACTATTTATATTATTTATTAATTCAATTCTTTCTAAATTATATGGTCTTATTTTTTCCAAACAATCTTTTAAATTTAACCATTTCATCTGGCTAACTTCACTTTTTTGAAAATTTGTATGTTCTATTGGCTCAGGTATAAATCCTAAAAAATATTTATGTTTATATGATTTATAATTTGATCCTGTGAATATTTCTTGAAATGGTTTTAAATTATTGATAATATTTACCTCTTTTCTCGAATATCCAGTTTCTTCTTCAAATTCACGTAATGCACATGAAATATCATTTTCTTGATAATTTCTCCTACCTTTTGGAAATCCCCATTCTGGTTCACTCCAGTTTGTCAAACTATTCTGAATTAAATGTTTTAGATTAAATACTTTTTTTGTATGTTTATCACGTATTCCTGCTTGCAAACGTCTAAGTTTATCTTCAGAAAGTTTCTCTTCTTGTCTATATTGATTATGACTAAATTTACCCCATAAATCATTCCATAATTTAGAAAAACTTTTTGTTAATAAATTATTTTTTTCACTAGTTGTCATTTCATCAACTAAATTTTGTATATAGTTTTTATCATATAAGTCATATTTTCCTCTTAAAAATTCAATATATCCTAAACTATCTTTTCTACATATAATTAAAAATTTAAAATTATTATATTCTTTAGTGATAATTATTAATCCTATACTAGTAATTGGTTTAGAACATTGGTTATATGTATGGCCTCTTTTACCACAATTATTACAATAGAGTGAATCATAAAATTCATGAGTTTTTAGCATAATATATATGTTTAAATGTTTATGTTTTTATATCATTTGCTATATAATGGGTTTGAACTATAATGTTTGGTTACCACATCTAAAATTTACACTACAAACTATGGCTATTACTTATCCGAAACATCCAAATGATGTAAGTATTAAAAAATATTATGATTTTATACAAAATTTGCCTATATTTATACCAATGGATCCAATTGGTAATCATTTTTTAGAACTTTTAGATAAATATCCTGTTACGCCCTACTTAAGTTCAAGAATGTCTTTTATGAAATGGATTCATTTCATATTTAATAAAATTAATAAAAAAATCAAAAAACCTCAAACAGAATTCTATGAAGATTTAGAGAAATATTATGAAGAATATAAACCAAAAGATATGAAAAATAAAGAAATAGCAAAAACAAGAAAAAAATATATTGAGTTGGGAATTGTTGGGTTATTATTCTTAACAATATTCTATTTTTATAGGAAATAGAATTTAGGGAAAAATGCTCGTTAAAATAATAATATAGCCTAATTATATAATGGCTAAACGAACACGCAGAAGATCTCGTTCAAGACGTAAAAGACAGCGCGGTGGGGATCACGATGGAGATCATGAATCATCAGAGGCTCCTGATGAACCTATGGCATCGGAAGGTTCTGAAGTAGGTTCTCTTCTTGGAGGAAAACGTAGACGAAGAAGAAGCAGCAAAAGCAAAAAAGGAGGCAAAAAAGCCAGACGTACTCGCAAGAAGAGTAAAAGCAGAAAGGGTAAGAAAAGACCACTTAATGCATACTTCAAACTTATGTTAAATGCTAAAAAGAAGGGTTTGGCCTCTTTCAAATACAAAGGAAAAACGTACAAGGGTAAAAAACATAACCGTTTAGGTATGATCTACAGAAAGGCATAATTCTACTTGGGTCTAATTTTAGTTTTATATATATTTTAATATATATATGAAAATTAACTTTTTAATATTTATTATAACCGCCTTTTTAGTGGCCAACACGTATTATGATGGAAAATTTACTGAATATGTATTAAAAGGAAAAAAATACTATAAAATGGCTACTTTTGCATTTGTTGGATTAAGTATTTATTTATTTATAAATAAAAATCCCGGTGAGACGAAAAATTTAGTAAAACATGCAACTGATCTTATAAAATATATGCCGGTGGATAATAACACACGGGATATGTTAACCCCTCTTTTTGACTTCACATCTGCAAGAGATAAAGTGAATCAACTGGGACAACAATCAAATATTTCATATACCATAAGTCCCAAGACGAGGAACCATCATAATATGATAAATCGGGAACCTACTACAAAAAGAAGTGTAAGTGAAACTAAGAAAAAATATGTAGCAGCCCAACAGAGTTGGAAGTGTAATACATGTAGCCAACAATTAACACATACATTTCAAGTAGATCACAAGATTGATTTACAATTTGGAGGGTCAAATGATGTATCTAATCTAGCAGCATTATGTAATAATTGTCATGCTAATAAAACATCCATGA
>Ga0115005_10004087_pt1 | contig 11643 bp, 8 predicted proteins | sample ArcOceMetagenome_FD_87163 | JGI IMG/M metagenome (GOLD analysis project Ga0115005, IMG submission 87163) | Marine eukaryotic phytoplankton communities from Arctic Ocean - Arctic Ocean - Greenland ARC118M Metagenome | ecosystem: Environmental > Aquatic > Marine > Oceanic | place: Arctic Ocean...
GGCCGCGTTCAAGGCTGCCTACTGCCGCCTGAGGATCCCCTGCAGCCCGTTGATTAGCTGCCAGTGCAGTGTAGCCATTAACCCAGTTAGCATCCTGCTCTAACCCCTGCTCCAACAGCTGCCGAGCAGTGGCTCGATCTCCGCGTTTGCTGTAGACCGAGGCCATAATCGATAGCGCCATCATATTGTTAGGATTCGTAGCTCTAAACTCTTCTAAATAGCCCAGCAACTTGGCTTCCTGGCTAAGACGTAAATAGGAAGTGGTCAATCCCTCTAAGGCACGACCTAAACCGGGATTGATTGCCAAAGCCTGCCGGTAATCTTCCAGCGCCCCTTTGTAGTCTCCTTGAGCTTGCAGTGAACGTCCTGAGAGATAGTGGCCAAAAGCCGGGTTGCGCCCTATCTTGGTAATTCGCGATACGATTTTTTCCGAACCGGCATAATCCTGTTTGGATAACTTAATTTGCGCCAAAATCGACAGCAAGACATCGTTCTCTGGCGAGCGTAACAGCGCACTTTCAATCAGCCGTTCCGAGCGATCCACATCCTTTTTCTCGAGCAGACTCTGGATAACCGGCACTGCCGCCTGGACATTGCCAGGATTGATATCTAACACCTTGCGAAAAGTGTCGTCCGCCAACTGGCCAGACCCAGAGGATAGATAAGCATTCGCCAGCATCACCAGGGCCGATTCAGATTCAGGGTTGTTGCGCAATACGGTACGCAGATCACTGACCACCGCATCTATATCCTCAGCGATAAGATGATAACGGGCGCGCACTAAAAGCGCCTGTTCAAAGTGCCGGTCAACACTGAGTACCTCATTAACTAATTGTAACGCTCTATCCTTCTGCCCTGCTCGGAGCTGTAAATCGGCTTTAAAGGCTTTGGCCCGAAACAGATACTGGTCTTCAAACCCACCGGTAATGATATTTTCCAGCTCCACAAGAGCTCCCGCATTACCGCCCTTGGCCATTAATCTATCGATACGAAAGAAGCGTAATTCAGGGTTTTGTGGGTCTCTGGCGATATAGTGATCGAGTAGTTCATCACCTGCCATGATGTCTTTACTGGAGAGCAGGTCGACAATCACGATACGCACTTCAGTATCGCTACTATTACGCCTGAGGTAGTCCTCCAGCACTTTGGCTGCTGCATCGACTCGCTGACTGTCATTGAGCAACTTCGCCAGCTTCAGGTAAAAGGCCTTCTCGTCGCGATTACTGGCAATTAGAGTGCGGTAGTCTGCCTCCATAGCCGCGACATCATTTATTTCCTGATTGATCTCTGTGCGCAGCAGCAATAGGTGTAAGTCATCGTCTTCACGCTCAATCAAATCTGAGAGCATTGCCAGAGCAGCTCCGGTATCCCCCTGCTTGTGCAAAATAGAGATTTTTATCGAGGCAACTTCAGCAGATTCACCGTCCTGCTCCATGGCTTTATCTATGTATTCCATGGCCACATCATAGAGATCCTTTTGCAAATAGGCGGATGCCTTGATGGCATAGGCCTCAGCATTATTGGGATCCAACGCGAGAATAAAATCTACTTTTTCCAGAGCAGTGTCCGCTTGTTTAGCGAGCAAGAATAGATAGGACAATTTTATCTTCGCCTGAACATGAGTGGAATCCAGCTGCTCCACCTTTGACAAATTCTTGAACAGCGCTTTCCAGTTTTGTTGCGTTTCAGCAATCAAGCCAAGGTAATAATAGGCACTGGCCAGTTTCGGGTCGATTTGCAGCGCATTGCGCAATTCAACATTGGCCTTCGATAGCTCGCCCTCGGTATAGAGCTCTATACCGCTGGTTAAATAACGATTGGCGGCCTCTTCTTTCGATCCACTGCATGCTGATACTGATAGTAAAAAAACACCGACCATAAAAAATCGACTAAGCGTCCTGATCACTTGTGCGCTCATTGGGTTCCCTCCAGGCTTTTAGCCGGCAAAAGTTGTAACAATTGATTTCGACTCAGGCGAATAAATGCCTGTGCACGCTGATCCGCATCCATGACGCTTTCATCAGGCAGCACCGGAGTCGTGACTCTGATTAGCGAGCCATCGGTACGATTTAAAAAAAGTGCATCCTTAAATAACATCCACTTTTTAATATACTCATTGGCAATCGGAACACCGCGTTCCTCAAACCAATAGTAGACAATCTGATCCTGTAGCCCCTTGCGAATTAAGACCCGATTGACCGGTATCTGATCCACTGTGGTACGAGAAAATTCAGCTATTTCCCAGCCACCGCCGGGAATACAGACTTTGGGCGAATGGGGTGATACCCCTTTGCGCTGAGAGGCGTAATAGGCAACATAAAAGTTAACCGGCCGCTGCTCAGGGTTGTGATAGTTGATCATCACGTATTCGGTGAACCCCAGCTTGTCGGCAACCTCGTTTTCAATACTGTCGTCTTGACCAATCCACTCATCCAGTTGCAGCGGGAAAGTTGCCAGATTAGTTTTTCCCAGTGATTTTTCATCCTCGCGAGACTCAACAAACATCAAACCGATCAGTGCCGCAAATAGCAGAGGAATGCTCGCAACAACAGGCAGCGGGAATTTCAGACGATTCGCACTGCCGGCCGCATACTGATCCGCACTGACAGAAACCGGCACTGCAAATGCCTGACGGATACTCTGGCGCGTAGTGAACAGCTCCATCAACAGCACCAAAAATAGCATCAGGCCACCGCAAGCCATAAAGATCAGCCAACCCTCGAAGTCATGCAAAAACCCCTCAGCCATCTCCGTACCCCAGTTATCCACCAGAACACCGGTAATCGCGATACGTAGGCTATTCATAAAGATGGTAATTGGCACTGTTGATAAAAATAGCACGACTTTTTTCCATAGCGATGCCTGATAGAGATAGGCACCAATAAAACCAAGACTCATCAGCGGAAATAGGTAACGCAGCCCACTACAGGCCTCAACTACCTGTAACTGGTAGTTGCCCAAATCAATAATATTGCCGCTCAAAAACACTGGAATGCGGCACAGCCGAATGATTTCAACACCCAACTCAGAAGAGAGCAGCTGCAGTTTAGAGGTCAGTATTACCTCAATAAAATAGGGTAATGGCACAGCAAAACCCAGCAGCGCAATAGGCACCCAGGTGTGGCGGGTCGCCGAGCCTAAAAAGGCAAATGACAGGCCCAGCAGTAATAAAATAAATGAGTAATGAATCAGCATAAAGAGCGCACTGATTTCACCCACCAGCAGAACCGCCAGTGCCACAGCAATAATCGGCAGCCCCCACCAGGAAAAGCTCTGATAACTGGCGGCGATCTGAAAGCGTCGCTCCCAGAGAATAAACAGCGACACCAGAGGAATAATATAGCCGTGGCTATACTCTTCCTGCAGCTGCCAACGCAATACTGCTTCCGCCAGCCCATCCCAATACAGCCAAAAACTTAAACCCAGCGCCAAGGCAAACAGAGCTATATTCAGTTTAGCGGGCATATCTAATAGGTTATTACCTTTGGGTTCAGATTGAGCTGTAGTAATATTTTCGTCCTTAGAATCCATCTGTTACTCCAACAAAAACGCTTCAACACCATGCAGGCGCATCAGACGGCGGATCCGTCTGCTGACCCGAAACAGGCCTAATGCGCCTCCGCGACGCAAAATATTGGCTTTTAACAACATCAGAGTTCCGAGCGCAGAACTATCAATATAGTCCAAATCCGCGCAATTGATCGAAACTCGGGGTATAGCCTGCAATTGCTCCACTATCTTGCGACAGCCAGACTTCAACACCACCCCATTTAAAGCGGTTGCAGAGCCGCCCAACTGCATTTCGACACTGCCGCCGTCGGCATCACTAACAATCTCCATAAATAGATTTTTGTCAGCGCGACCCTGCAGAAACTTTTGATAGAGCGCCAAGGGCAGTACATGAGTGGCCATAAACCGCAGAAACCACAGACCATCAATAAAATAACGCTTCCACAACAGTGGTTCCTGGAAAATACGCCACAGCCACTCCAACCCCATTGTTTGCCATACTTGGGGTGCGCGCTGAACAGTATCGCCAACAAAATTTACAACTGCCCCAAGATGACTGATCACCAAAGCATTGAGCTTCTCGCGATTATGCATAATCCACTGCTGGCCTTTTTTCGCCCCCAGGGCCACCACCAAAAAATCCGGCTGAGCAGCATTAATCTGCCCGATAATATCGTCGCTGCTCATACTTTCCACGGAACCTACACCAGGGTTCAGAGCACCACAGGCGATCATGCCAACTGAATTGCGATTGAGATTATCTGCAGCCTGCTGTGCCACACTTCCCTGACCGCCAAAAAAGAACACGGAGATGGGCTTGTCGCGCTGAGTGTTCTGCAGCCTTTCAAAAAGTGATGAGCCTGCAACGCGACTGCGCAGTGGAATACCCAATAGTTTTGCCGTCCAGATCACCGGCATACCATCGGCTATAACCAAATCGCTATAAATCACTGACTCATAAAACGATTCATCCTGTTTCGCCTGGACGATAAAGTTTAAATTCGGCGTCGACAAAAAACACTTACGCTTGGTGACAATAGCCCGATCAATAATGTCCACCGCCTGATCATCATTAACCTGATCAAAAGGTAAGCCTAAAAGACTCCAGCAGGTGCGATTAGTTTTTTGCTTGTAATTTAGCTGCCTTTTTCCATGCTCTCTCTGCATAACCACTCTCCATGTGAGTACTACTCAGGTGCATCTACACCCGTCCTGAAAACTCATACCTCTAATAATTCATCAATAATCTCTATTCGCTAGGCGATAGTTTTCAGGCGTTCCAATATCAATTAACTGTCTGATCGAGTAGTTGCGCATCCGACCGACCAACTTAGGAATCACATCAAAGCCAAGATCTAAAACAGTTGAAGCTTCAGCCTCAGGAAAATAATCAAAGATCTCAGGCTCAGCCACAGAGATACCCGCCGCTGCGTGATTTGAGAGTGGCTTTTTAGGCTTCTCGACAAAGCCCTGAACAACCCCCTGCCCATCGATTTCGGCAATACCACAACGCTCAGGAAATTCCGCTTCAAAAGTGCCTAGGGTTAACAGTGGTCGCTGTTGCAGATGAGTGGCATAGAGATCGGCCAGATCCACATCAGAAAGGTTATCGCCATAGATAATAAAAAATGGGCCCTCACTACAAAAACCTCGGTTTGCTGCAAGAGTACCGGCACTACCGAGCAAAGTTGGCTCATAAAAAACTCTTACCTTTAGACCTGCAGGCGTCGAATGGGCGACAAAATCGACCACCTGCCCCGCCAACCAATGGGTATTAATCAAGACTTCAGTGACACCAGCCGCCAGTAACTTGTCGAACCAAATGGATAACAACGGCACCCCATTAATCGGCAACAGGCACTTTGGAATCGAATCTGTAAGGGGACGTAGACGCGTGCCTAAACCCGCTATCAATAAAATCGCCTTCACCCTGGGACGCCCAGAGAGACAGTTTGCCTCCGAGAAGCCTGCAGCGCCTCTTCACTAATCGATATAGGAAAGAGCTGACAGTTATCAACCTGAATGGATTTGTAGTCGGCCAGTGGCAAGCCCTGAGCATAGAGAGCAACAACTCGTATCACCGCGACATGGCTGACAACTAATATGCTGCTCTCTTTGCCTACAGATTCAGCTTCAGCCTCGATATGGCGCATGCCGGCAATCACTCGTGCCTGCAACTGATCCAAGGTCTCCCTGCCCCGTAACTTCAACTCGTGAGGCTGAGAATTCCACAGCGTCCACTCCAGTGGATACTGCTGTTTAACTCGCGCTTCACTCAGCCCCTCCCAGGGGCCGAAAATCATTTCATTAAAAGCCTGGTCAAAACTAACTTTCAAATTATTGGCCGATGCCACAACGGTCGCCGTCTGCCCAGCTCGGGCTAGGGGACTGGAGATCACTCGATCAATGGATCTTGACGAGACTAGCTCGGCAGCCTGAGCAGCCTGCTTAAGACCCTGTGCATTTAGAGGCTCATCACTGCGACCCGAATAGACCTTATTTAGGTTCGAATTAATTTGTCCGTGACGTAAAAAGTACCAGTTCATTTAACATTCCATTGTTAAGGTAAAAATTCTGTCTCTAACGGTTCGATCAGTGCTAGAAAACCTGTCTATATAGCGCCCTCTGCAACTGTATTCCCTACAGCCGTTCTCTCTGTTTAAGTTAGGCTGATTTTCTGACTACATCCAGTTTCTTCATAGTTTGCTCTGCGTACTCGAGAATATCTTCAACATTGTCCTGAGCGAACAGCCAGTCGACATATTCGCGAACTGAATCCGCGGGGCTGTGGTTGGGCTTCCAACCAATTGCTTTGAGACGGGAAATATCCGAACAGGCATTCCGTGTATCACCAAAACGATAGGCGCCAGGAATAAGCGCTTCGGGGAGTGGCTCCACGCAACGTTTTTGCACTTCATCGCGAACAATGTCAGCGAACTCCTTGATGGTATAGGCACTGCCCCCACCGACATTGAAGACCTGCCCAGCCATTTGAGTGTTAGTGAGGGCCAGTAAATTGGCATCTACAACATCATGGATATTGACAAAATCACGACTCTGGCCACCATCTTCATAGAGGGTCGGGGCCTTGGCAAAATAATAGTTGAGACAAAAAATTCGACAGGCTCCGCTATAAGCATTATAAAAAGACTGTCGTGCACCCTGAACAATGGAGTACCTCAGAGCTACCGAAGGAATGCCATAGCGCTCGCCAAAGGTGATTGCCTGCTGTTCCTGTGAATGTTTTGATAGAGCGTAGGCATTGGGTGGTGCAACATGCTTTTCGTCAGTCCAGGTCCAATTCAAGGTAGCTTCACAGCTGGGGCAGCTATGCTCCCAGCGGCTATTAATAAGGTCTTTCTCAGCACGCATAAAGGGTGACAATTTTGCATGGCAGTTGCCGCAGTGATAGTTTCCCTCGCCCTGAACAAATTGACTACTGGCCACAACTACCTTTTCAATTGCTAGTTTCTGCTCAACAATAATTTCATATATCAGTGCGGTGCTCACCGCATTGGTGTGTATAAAATTGGAAAGATCGGGCAAATAGTCCTGATAGGCTGCGAGATGATAAATGGCATCAACACCCTGCATAGCTTTTTGAAGGTCGCCTTTATTGCGCACATCCCCAAGAATAAATTCCGCCTCTTTATTAATCCAAGGCGGCATACCCTTCAGATGCACCGGCTTTTGCAGACAATCCAGAATGCGCACTTCATGACCCAGTTCGATTAACTTATCGACCGTATGAGAGCCGATAAATCCTGCACCTCCTGTTACCAAAACTTTCATAACTTATCTCTGTTAAATTGATTTTAAAATCCGCTGCTTATTTCCAGGGCTATTTTTTGGCGTAGCCATCGGGACTATTTTTGTGCCAAGCCCAGGCTGTTCTTACAGTATCTTCAATCTTTGGGTACCGTGGCTTCCAACCCAAACGAGTCTGTAATTTTCGCGGATCAGCCACAAGCTCTGGCGCATCACCTGGCCTGCGCTCAACTATTGTGTACTTAACCTTGTGCCCTGAAACCAGCTCGCAAGCTTTGATAATATCAAGTACTGACTGACCATTGCCGGTGCCAATGTTGTAGACCTCTTGGGTATTCTGCTCAATAGCCTCCATCGCCAAAAGATGGGCGCTAGCCAAATCTTCAATATGCACATAATCGCGAATGCAGGTTCCGTCTTCGGTTGGATAATCATTGCCAAACACTTTTAGCGCTTTGGGACCGTCTAGAATATCTTGCAACACCAATGGGATAATGTGTGTTTCCGGATGGTGGTACTCGCCAAAACGACCATCGGTAGACGCGCCGGCAGCATTAAAGTAACGCAGTATGGTGAAGCCCATGTCATAGGTATGCGCAAAATCTCTAATCATCCATTCCACAGCTAATTTAGTCCGCGCGTATGGACTGCAGGGGTCCTGCTCTGCATCTTCAGCCATTGGGCTAGAAGGGTTTAAACCATAGGTTGCACAGGTGCTAGAGAAGAGTATTTTTTTCACCCCCGCGGCTACCATGGCATTTAACAGCGACAGTGTGCCGCCAATATTATTGTCATAGTGGTAAGTGGGATTAACAACAGATTCGCCTACATTGGTTGCAGCTGCGAAATGCATCACTGCTTCAATCTCGTGGTCACGTAGTGTTTTTTCCAGCAATGGGGTATCGCGAATATCGCCAACAACCAGATCGGCACCGTCGACGGCGTCAGCGTGGCCCTCAACTAAATTATCAAAGGCTACAACGCGGTGCCCAGATTCTTTAAGTAAGCGGAGGCAGGCACTGCCCACATATCCAGCACCCCCAGTTAGCAATATATTCATCTCTCTCTCCTTGAAAATTAATCTTTAAATCGTTTAAAGATAGTGCCAATACATTCAGATTATTAGGTTTTATAACGATCACTAATAAAAATAATTCGGCTACCGCGACGGTCAACCTCGAAAGGGATCTCTCTTGGATTGCCCAGAGCTTCCCGGATTGCCTGATGCCTCTCGACAGGTGCAATTAATAACAAAAATCCACCCCCCCCAGCGCCCAGTAACTTCCCGCCCTGGGCACCCGCTTTAAGCGCGGCACTGTACCAATCGTCAATGCGCTGGTTAGAGATACCAAACCCCAAGGATTTTTTAAGTAACCAGCCGGTATGGAGTAATTCGGCAAACTGATCTATATCGCCACTGCCGGAAATAACCGATCGCATTTCGTTAGCGAGGTCACGCATTTCCCTAAGCACGGCAAATGTATCTAGACGTTGCGTGCCAGCACTTTGTTTCAGCAGAATATCGTCCGCACTGCGCTGTTGAGCCGTGTAAAGCAACAGCGTCTTAGATTCCAATTCACGCAATGTCTCGGGTTTGTAAGGCACAGGCTCAACATCGACACTATCGTCCGGATGAAAGCGGATGTAGTTCAGTGAGCCATAGGCTGCTGCATACTGATCTTGCTTTCCAATCGGCTTTTTAAGCATGTCGATCTCAATCTGGCAGGCCTGCTCTGCAAGCTGCTGAGAACTGGTGATCTGCCCCTTGTAGGCATTGAGAGCATTAATTAAGCCCACTGCAAGACTGCTACTGGAGCCCAATCCTGTGCCAGACGGCACATCACCAATAGTGGTGATTTCTAGGTGTTTCCCCAAGTCCGTCATACGTAGTGCTTCACGGGCAATGGTGTGCTCTATCTGGTCTATAGAGTCGGCAATTTCCGTCTTGGTATAGGCGATCCGGGTTGAGGCCTCAAAGCGCGGACTCACAGTAACGTACATATGCTGCGACAGCCCAACCGATAAGACCGCGCCCATTTCCTTCTCATAAAACGATGGTAAGTCAGTGCCACCACCCGCAAAGCTGACCCGATAGGGGGTCTGTGAAATAATCATTAGCCAGTTCCTTTAGCATTATGCTTTTTAATATTCTGTCTAAACTTGTTAAGCAGTGGTTCAAGACAATTCGACAGATCAAACTGACTTTCGACCTTCTCTCTCCCCAAACTCGCAAATCTGTCACGTAGTGATTTATCACTTATCAGACGCTCAATTTTTTCTGCCAGATCATGCGTATCATTTGGTTCCGCCAACAGGCCAGTTTCGCCATCATCAATAAGATCTGTAATGCCCACCAGACGGGTCGAAATCACTGGCACACCGCAGGCCATAGCTTCCATTAACATCTGCGGCAAGCCATCCACGTCGCCGTCACTGGCCCAGACACAGGGCAAACAATAGATATCGCCACCACGCATAAAATCGGGAATATCCTCTTGCAGTAGGGGAAGACCGGTTAGAGAGACGCGATCAGCCAAATTGTGCTGACGTATTTGCTCCTTAAGTTTATTCAGTAAGGGTCCATCACCAGCGATCACACATTCGAAATCAACATCTTTTTCTGAGAGAGATTTACAGGCAGAGATAAGATACTTAAAGCCCTTTTTCTCCACCAATCGTGCTGCGGATAATAGGCGCAAAGGGCGCCCCTGAGATTTTCCCACATCCGTATCAGTAATACTGACAGGTGAAAACTGGCTAGTATCAATTCCGCAATAATTGATCATTAATTTATCTGGATCGGCACCTTCGGCAATATAAAAATCGCGATGAAAAGAAGATATACAAACGATAAATTGGGCCCGGGATATTTTGTCTTTTAGTGCACAGCGCTCGCGAAATAGGTCAGCTGCATGACCGGTAAAACTGAATGACTTACTAAGCAGCCAAGCGGCATACATGCCCACCGTTCCACAGGAATTAATCCATTGTGAATGAATATGTGATACTTGCTGATGACGCAAATCTCGCGCCCAGACGCAGGCGACACAAAAATGCAGGAAAGATTTGAGCCGAACCGTAAATGACTCCTTGCGACCAAACAGACTATTCCACAACGCGGGTAAAAAATGGCGCGGAAATAAAAACGGAGCCAACAGCACACTAACGATTACTCGCCCGATGCCAAGCGGATAAATATAATTTGTCCGCTGAGCAATTTCGGCAACGCGATCGGACTTAAAAAAAGTCGAAGTGGGTTTATGCAACGAATGTAGTCGGAAAGCAATGCCATTGTCTGCAAGCGACATAAGCTCATTACCTACCCACGCATTACCGACACCCGTACTGGTTATATAGTGAATCATCCTAATTCCTTGAGCGACTCCGCGCCTTGCTATACCTGTCTGTATTCAATGATTTTGCTCGCCTTGCCGCGCATACGGTTTAAACAGTACTTGAAGACCCCCTGAGCCTCGGGTAGCTTGCCCAGCACAATAAACAAAGCGTATAAAAAACGCTGTTTAGCCGAGTTACAGGGATCAGATTTGGCCCACAGAGCGCGCTGGCCAATACGGACATAAAATGAGATCACCAGCAGCTCAGCCAGAAGTAAAAATAACTGGCCAGTTTCTGAAAGCAGCAACGTTGCCTGCATCACCATAAGCAAAATCATCAGTGCCGGAAATGCCACTCCATAAGCCACAGCACTGAGTAGTGCTTTTTGTCTGTAATGGGGCTTGCCACTAACCCTATCTCGACGATGTAAACCATAACCCTGAGCATAGGCATGACCACAGCGCACTGAGCGATACCACCACTGAGCAAAGCGCTGCATATTGGCATCATGAATAGTCATGGGACTATCAAGACGCATCAACAGCCAGCCTTGATACCGGAGACGTAGACAGAGATCAGCCTCTTCGCCGGCGATCATAGCCTCATTAAACTGGCCGGCCTCCCGAAAGCTCACGATTCGATAGATAGCATCACCGCCACAGGCATCGACCTCGCCAGCACTGCCCTGCCACTCCATAGTGATCAATTGGTTATACAGCGTCGCCTGAGGATAGCGTTCATTGCGATTACCGCAGACTCCCGCATATTTTGGGTTCTCATTAAGAAACTGTAATCCCTGATCAATCCACCCCGCCGCTACCTCACAATCACCATCGACAAACTGTACAAACTCACACTCTGGATGATGCTCAATCAAATAATTAAGACCCGCATTGCGCCCTCTAGCCATAGTGAAAGGTTTTGTCATATCCAGATCCACAACCTCCACACCAACCGATTGGGCATACTCAACACTACCATCACTTGAACCCGAGTCCACGTAGACAACAGAACCCTGATGCTGAGCCA
>Ga0115005_10004088_pt1 | contig 11643 bp, 9 predicted proteins | sample ArcOceMetagenome_FD_87163 | JGI IMG/M metagenome (GOLD analysis project Ga0115005, IMG submission 87163) | Marine eukaryotic phytoplankton communities from Arctic Ocean - Arctic Ocean - Greenland ARC118M Metagenome | ecosystem: Environmental > Aquatic > Marine > Oceanic | place: Arctic Ocean...
CTACTCGCTATACATTCATACATCACCCCCAATCACCGAACTTGATTTTGTGGCAAGAGTGTCAAACTTTACAATACTCTTTGGTACCACTTTGAACTTCTTTCCGTCTGCTCCATTTTATATACATACGCAATTGAAATTTCAATTGCTGAATTAAACTTCATCTATTGTTACAAGCGAAAAACAGTATGAAACTGTCATCGCGTGATACTCGGAGAACGCGTAGTACTGATGTGCTACGTGTATTCAACGAACACAAGAACACGAATGAATGCAATGATAATCCGATAATACATCGATGCTCCAGAAACTCTTGCCTAAAAACAGTCATCTTGTTAGCTATAATGAGCCTCACTGTTGTCCACATTCCTACAATTGAAGCGTCGCCTTCACCTTTGCGAAGCAGACTCTCCAGGATACAAAATAATCCAAAAGGAAATACGCCCAGGCGCTATCAACTAAATCTATCTTCTACTAATTTACACCTCCTTCACGTTCCTAGGGGAGGGGGACAAGAAAAGCAACGAGGCGCCGTAGTAGTACAAGAGAAGCAAAAAGGCGCAGTAGTAGTATCAGAAGAAGGAGAGGAGGTGAAGGTGCATCAAACTAGCCCGCGTCTTAAGCTCATGATCAAACTTCTTTTCATTACATATTATGGTTCATTGGGAGCGCTGATGCCGTACCTTCCAGTATACTATCACTCTCTCGGCCATTCAGGTCAGGCAATTGGACTTTTGGGCGCAGTGAAGCCGCTCACTACCTTTATTGTTGCGCCACTATGGGGCATCATCTCAGATTATTCACAGAAGCCAAGTTTTATTCTACAGTTGACTTTCATTACTTCAATGATTTTGCAGCTATTAATGCCTTTCAGAGACAATGTTAATTACTTGGTTGGGATGGTGTTCGTCACAGCTCTTTTCAATGCTCCCGTAAAGAGTTTGATCGACTCCATGGTCTTGGATAAATTGGATCAAGAAGATAGAGGACAGTATGGCAGATTAAGGTTGTATGGGCAGTTAGGTTTCGGTATCGGCAGTTCTATTGTTGGACATATGATCAGTCGTTCGACTATGACCATAACAGATGCTGCCCCTTCCCCAGTCGCGGAAAAGTTAATTCATGAAGCCATGGATGTTTCAATTGAGGCTGGGGTGGCTGCAGCTGCTTCAGAAGAAGTCACGCAAAAAGCTATGGTTACCTTGAGCGGATTTCTGTCTTCATCAATAGAAAGCATAACAAAAGTCAAGGGGTATAAGCTCGCTTTTGTAGCATACGGATTAATGAGCATTCCTGCCTTCGTTTGCATGAAGGCTTTTCAGCATTTTGGTGCCGGGGTTCCAACGGCAGCTGTGAAGGAGAAAAAAATCAAGAAAGATGTAGAAGACGTCAATCACGGTCGTAGAATTCTGGATGGGATAAAGATGCTTCTTCACGATGGCGATGCAGTGCTATTTTTCTTCTTGGTATTTGTTGTTGGTACAATGAGTGGTGTTATTGAGAACTTTGCATATGTTCGAATCCGAGAAGTCGGAGGCTCAGGGAAAGAGATGGGAATCTGCCGTCTAGTTTCGTCGATATCAGGAGCTCCAATGTTTTGGTTCTCTGGACCTCTCACGGAAAAGTTGGGGGCTGATCGAGTGCTGGTGCTGAGTCTCTGCAGCTATATGCTCAGATTTTTGAATTATGCATTTATTCGCAATCCCTTTCACGCCCTGCCTGCTGAAGCGATAAGAGGGGTTACCTTCGCAGCATTTTGGAGTACGGGGACAGTTTTTGCTCACAAAATTAGCCCCCCGGGTATGAGTGCTACTATGCTTCTGTTCATGAATGCCATGTACGGTGGTCTCGGGCAGTCAGTGGGTGCTATTTTGGGAGGAAAATTGCAGTCGAAGGTCGGTACAGTCAACACATTTTTGACTGCGGCATTGGCAGACTTCGTGTTTGTATGCTTTCTCACATTGTATTTGAGCATGAGAAAAGACAGCAATTTTAGGAATCCTAAGCAAATTTCTATGCCCGTAAAAAAATGAGGTTCAAAGTAAACTTATACGAAACAGATTCAAAACCTTGTTCATAAGCAATTTTGTTAGCATTTTACAACAAGTAACGGTATCACATGTTATTATCACGATTATTCAGTCATTGCCGACACGTGAGACATGTGTGAATCGTCGCAATTGGAAATGTCGAGAGAACCCATTAATTCAGAGTTTTCTCTTTCTACAGAGGTAGTACCAACAATGTTGACGGCATTATCTCCTGGATTCACTTCCACACGCAGGGTGCGCATTGCAATGGCTCCTCCTACTGGCATACTTGCATCTAGTCTCGCCGTGCGTTCTGGTCTCGCCGTTCGTTCATGGTAGTTGGGACAAATGATAGGAAGGAATTTTTGGCCGAAATAAAAAGCCATGGCAAATATTATATCAAAGCTTTTCAGTATGCTGTCTATTTTTGGGAACAAACTTTTGCTGAGAGATGTTGAAATCACCCTATCGGCAACAACGCGGATTATCAGGAAGATTAAATGAGAGTAGACCATCAGCGCAAGGCCTTGGCCTTCGTTGAATTCTGCGAAGACGTCGCGAGATTGGATTGCAAGAACGCATGCGCTAAGTACAAGGGCTGCCTGGATTATATAATCCAGCGTAGCCCATTGTATGCGAGAACTTGAACATGTTTCATCCAGCATGGTAACCACGACCTCATCGTCCCTATGCATGGATGCGACCGGCGTTGCCTTGACTGGGTCGATTAGCGTAGTCACAATCAAATAGAATATTATCAGCAATATCGTATTGATGAAATAGCTGTCAAGCCGTTTGGGGTTGAGCGCATAAGGCCGATGCTGCCTTGCTTCCCGAACAAGCTTGTTGATCGTCCCAACTTTTATAACAATGGGTGTAAGTTCAATTGCGTATCCAAGAACAGTCATCCATCTAGAAAGCATGCAGGTCGTATTGAACGTTCCTATAGCGATTGCCATGGATCCCGTGACAACAAAAGCTGCGCCAATTGTCACCCACACTAAAATATTGACATTCACTAATTTCAATACCAATGTGTCTGACCAAGATAGAACTACCGACGCAGTAAAGAACACGCAAAGTATCGCCACACTTGCACACAAAATAGACGCAATACGTGAGCTACCATGAACACTTCTTTCTATCTTCCTTGGATATCCGTATGGTAACTGATTGGTGATAGTATCCAAGTTCGTGTAAACCCAAGCGCATGCAGCTTCACGCAGGGCGTAATCTTTCGGGATTTCTGATTCTAGCTCGATCCAATTACGGAGCAATTGATCCACATAAGTTGGAGGCAATCGAAGTAGTTTCAAAAAGTCTGCAGCTGGAGACTGTAATAGGTCGTCTTTTCCCTTCGACTCTGTCACGATTGCGGTACTCATTGCCCTCTGCACTTCGAATGATTGGTAGTCGCAAGCACTAACTTCGGCACTAGTTCTCACATCCGGTTCCAAAGAACATCTTTGGTCCATGGTCAAATTAGCTTGCCGATACTGAACGCATTCTTCAGTAGGATTTGGAAATATTACTCGTTGATATTCTGCCGAGGTGCCAACAAACTCTTGTTTCCTTATCTCTGGAGAATAGTACCACATTATAACGTTCGACTTCGTTGCATTTGCTGCATTCCATATTTGGGACATATGCGTATTGCTGTACCCTGAATTTGGTGTTAATGGTCCATCAGATCTAAGTGAGATATTGTTCCAATACATTTGCGCCTCTGCATACGTCGTCCAGGAACACTTGGCGTTCACAAAGTGCCCGGCGCATTCTGAATTCGTCGTGCAATTGTTCTTTGGCAGGATCTGAAAATTCCCTGTGTATGCACCAAGCATGAAGTAGCTTTCAGCTTCTGCACTTGACGGGGGTCTTGTGGCCACTCCATCTTCAGATGTGCAATTGTTTTTAGTGTATTTTGAACAATAGGTACCCCAGTTTATAGGAGTCTTGAAAGTTTCAACCAGTTTTTCTCTGTTAGCTTTGCCTTTCAATCCAAAGTATGAAATCAGCGAAGGGTCTCGTTCTATTGAAAACTTGGGTATATAAAAACCACTTCGGCCCAGAAACCCAACCGGCCCTCCATCTATTGTATGTCCTTCGTCTTTTTATAAAGTGTAAAAAAAGTTAAGATTGCAACAGGTGAGAATGAGATTTGATACAATTATGGCAAAAGGACAAAATTACCTTTACATGTTCAATCAAAACGCTAGTAAAGCGCACATGCACCGCGCAACTCTTCTTACCTATGGCGATCTCCATTGATGCAGCAGCGCCATCCCAAATCTCAGGGATCATGTGTGCGCAGGGTTCCTTTGACCTAGCATCGCAAACTTGTCCTTCCACCATCTCTGCCGCGGTCTTGAGGTAATCAAATGGATAAGACTCGGAGCTATAGACAAAACTATTGTTGCGATCATAGAAGGATCCAGCCTCTGTTTGCCTCTCATCTACATTGAATTCTAAAGTCACTGGAACATCCAAGATTTCCGACAAAATGATTTGATAGATCCAACTCAACAATATCGAGGATTCCCAGTCATTGGCAGCGATTCTGACTTCATCAACGCGCACGTCGCTATCCAACTGCCTGCACATGGTTGAACCGCCGTCAGCAGCCTGAGCATCATTAGAATTACAAACACGGCGATTTTTGAGCGAATTGCTATATCCGTCCTCATCTTTGAATGATCTGGTGTACAAACACCCTCCTTCAAAGGGATTCGTACAGGAGCCTTCGTCGCAAATAGAAAAAGGGGGGACGAAGCCTGGTTCTCCCTTGTCGCTCGTTGATATATACTTGCAGTCGGCATCCGTCTGGCATGATTGTAGTACCGAGAGGGCAAGACGTGACTGAAGGAGGACTAGTAGAAAGAGAGATAGTACAGTAGATTTCCATGCGATAGTACTACTAGTATTGTTCCTCATTCTTCTTCTCGTGGCATGCAATACTCCTGCTGCTATTCTTGGTAATGTGGTGAGGAGGATCAGGAGGACCAGTGTGTTCGGCGTCAGGTTGTATCTTACGGAGGCTCTGGTAGTGATATGGAAGCTGTTAGCCGTGGCATGTACCAGTGAAATATGAGCGCACTAGAAAATTCTGTTGTTTACAAGGACCGGGGACCGGGGTGGTGGTGTATTGTATGGCTGGGTGTCACTTTTTTCTACATACCCGTACCCGAGAAACCCACTACAATTCACGTTTTAACCAACCAAGAGCAATTTTAGGCGTACATCATATCCAAAATAGCCAAAACCAACCAACCAAGAGTGGGTGTTTAGACTTTAGACATCATCCGCCACAATGTACGTACATACCGCCACGCCAGTACAAATTAAAATGTTGAAGAAGAAATCTTGTCGCAGCTTCAGATACTTCTTCACATCATACTCTTCTACATCATACTACACTGTATCTATCAATTGAGTACATCATATCCACCACAGCTTACTACGTACATAAAGTGCTTCTTACAATAACAAATAATGTTGAAGAATATTCTCGCAGTCTTGCAGACGATACTTAGACCTGTATCTATCAAGGAGCAGAAGGAACAATTGTAATGTAATTTGAAAGAAGTTTTCCGCAGTAGTCTTTTAAGGGGTTGTTGCAAAACAATAAATCATTCTATTTTAAAAAAAATGTTACATTAGATTTTGCCACACCATCTTTTGCAACATTTATTTACGAGTGATGTCAATAATGATGTTTCATTTTTTCGGCCACTCACAAATGTCGCCAATTCAAAAACAATGCAGACTGCAGTGCAGATCTGCTTGAATTGAAATTAACGACGTACTTCACAAATGAAAAGCTTCTAGAGCCACTCGCTTTGGTAGGATTTCTTTGTGTACTGAAGAAATGAGCCACGGCGGAACAAGAGTTTTACTCGCTACTCACTGTTTTTAGTAGCCAACTACTAAACTAAAAAGACTACTGCGGAAAACTTCTAGTATTCAAATTACATTAAGAATTTTGATCAGAGGTTTTACGTATGCGAGGGCTTGAAAGTATTTATGTTTTATTCTAGTACAAGGTACAAGTAAGGCAGAGGGTAAGGTGGTAATAAGTAATAATTCTGTTCGTCAAGGCGTCGAGTCGGTTGGCGATGAAATAATTATGTGAGCACCACCACGCGTTTGCACGTGATAGCTTATCATAGGCTTCTATCATAACCTGTTGAATAATTGTATGTCTAATGAGCTTGTCCATGTACAAGTAGTAGCACCTTGTACTCCAATCAACCACCACAAAACAACAGCGCTTTTTTGGAGAACGTTCCACGGAATTGGTACGTGGACGGCTAAAAGGCCTATCAAGAACCAATGATGGCCAAAAACACATCGCCACGGCTCCAACCCAAATAAGAAATAGGTACGGTATGTTCCCTCTCTGGCTTGCATCGGTCTTATTCATCCTTGTCCAACGATCCAAGTACTCATTCTTTCTTCACCTAGCTTGCCTGCAACTAAACCCAGAACCACCAGTAATAACAATGAGCACTTTTAATGGAATTTTGATGGGAATGGGAAACCCCCTTCTCGACATCTCTGCAGAGGTAGGACAGGAAATGTTGGACAAGTACGACCTCAAGCTTGATTCTGCCATTTTGGCCGAAGAGAAGCACCTTCCCGTCTACAAGGAGTTGATCGACAACCACAATGCAGGATTCATCGCAGGAGGAGCTACCCAGAACTCCATTCGTGTGGCTCAGTGGATGCTCAAGGCTTCCAAGATTGAGGACGCAACTGCCTTTATGGGATGTGTCGGTGATGACGAGTATGCCAAGACCCTTGAAGACTGTGCTTCCAAGGATGGTGTCCTCGCTCACTACATGAAGGATGAATCCACCCCTACCGGAACCTGTGCCGTACTCGTCAAGGATGGAGAGCGTTCCCTAGTTGCCAACCTTGCTGCAGCAAATAACTTCAAGAAGTCACACCTTGAGACTGACGTTGCAAAGGCAATCTACTCCTCTGCTCAATTTTATTACATTGCTGGATTCTTCCTTACCGTATCCGTTGAGAGTCTTGAGATCATTGCAGAACATGCCCTTGCAGAAAAAAAGACTTTCTGTTTGAACTTGTCTGCTCCCTTCATCATTGATTTTTTCGGAGATGCAGTTGCTACCGCTATTCCTTATGCTGATTACTTGTTCTGTAACGAGAGTGAGGCAGATGCATATGCAAAGAAGCATGGTCTCGGTGATGATCTCAAGGAGGTTGCATTGAAGGTTGCTGCTATGCCAAAGAAGGATGAGAGCCGTCCTCGTACTGTTGTATTTACTCAGGGAAGCAAGTCTACCATTGTTGCATACAATGGAACTGTTACTGAATATGCAGTTGAGCCTCTTGAGAAGGACAAGCTTGTTGATACTAATGGAGCAGGAGATGCTTTTGTTGGAGGATTCTTGTCTGAGCTTGTTCAGGGTAAGGAGATGGAGGATTGTGTAAAGGCTGGTCATTGGTCTGCAAAGTACATTATTCAGCAACCAGGAACTACCATTGATGAGACATGTGCGTACAAGGCTTAGATTTCTTATGAATTGTATTTGGGTTGTGGCAAGCGATTGGTGATACAGTATATTAATTATTTTAATAGATCAAGTCATGGCTCAGAGTTTATTTTTATTTAAATTTCTGAATGAGAATAATTGATTCAGACAGAGAGAGAGTGTACTGACTGTGTCCAGCAACGTTTGTATCATATTAATTTAATGAGCATCATACCGCAGCCTGAAATCAGTGCAGCAGTAGCAGCAGGTATCGCTTTTACTAAATACTGTATTTTGAATTTACTTTCTTGGCTCGTATTGAACTACGCAGTTTACTCCGCTTTGGCTTGGGTGTTGTACTCGTGGAAGACAAAAGAAGCGCTGCGAAAAAAGAGCAAGAGAGCAACAAGGCGACAAACAACAAACATGACAACTTGACAAAAAACTCATCATGACTCCCTCAATCATGACAACAACACTACAATCTCATAAAACTTCAAACTAGCTTTGAAGATAGTACAGTAGGAGGAAAGTCAAACGAACACCACACTAAACCAAGATTCAATCAATCAACAATCAAATCAAACCAAACCAAACCAAACCAAACCAAATCAAACCAAATCAAATCACCATGTCAGAATCAGAAGACGAAGTAACAATCACATTGGCGTCCCTCGCGAATCAAAGCACGGAGTCCATCAACGTGTCACTCACATCGACCAAACTATCGGAGCTGTGTGAGTTTGCCGTCGCTCTCCTTGATCTTCCTTCTTCCAAGAACATCATCCTTGCCAAGAATGGAAAGCGTCTTTATCAAAATGTCAATCCAGGTGACAGTGGCAGTGAAGGTGGCAATGAAGGTGGTGGTGCTGCTGCTGCTGCTGCTGGCAATGAAGGCGACAATCCCATTTCTTCTGTTGGGATTGCAAATGGAGATTTGATTATTGTCATGCCCAACAGCACCAGTAGCAGTACGAGTAATACTGATACCAATACTGATACTGCTGCTACGAGAGCTGCTGCTAGTACTAGCACTAATATTGCTACTAGCGCTGCTCCTTCTTCTGGTGGCTTGGATTTCAGTTCTCTCCTTGGTGCCGCCACTGCCGCTTCAAATACCAATACTAGTGTGACTAAACCTCCTTCGACCTCAAGCGGTGGCAGCGGCGGTCTCACATTCAATCTCCCACCGGTACAACTCCCACAGTTCCAACAAACTACACCCGTAGAATTCGATAAAATGACATTAGACGACTGCATGGAACGAAACCAGAACCCATCATGCTTCATCCAACTCCTCTTCTCACCCAACCACCCAAACCTCATGAAAGAACTCAACTACCACAGCCCCGTACTAGCCAACAAACTCAAAGCCGCCCATGCAAAATCACCACTATCTGCCGCCAACATATGGAGGGAACAAATGCAAAAGAGTGCCATGAACTCCACCCTCAGTAAAACACTCGTCAAACAAAAAGAACACGAGATGGAAAATAGGTTGAGGATCAATCCCATGGACCAAGAAGCGAATCAATACTTTGGAAATCAAATACGAAAAAATAATGTCGATCAGCAATATCGGCAAATGATTAACGAGTTCCCAGAGAGTATGGGGAGGGTGTTGATGCTTTATATTGATGCAGAGGTGAATGGGCATAGGATCCAGGCCTTTGTGGATAGTGGTGCTCAGAGTACGATTATGAGTTCGGCATGCGCGGAACGGTGTGGGTTGTTGCATTTGTTGGATACGAGGTTTGAAGGGGTTGCAGTTGGGGTTGGGACGGGGAAGATTTTGGGAAGGGTTCATATTGCGGAAATGACAGTGAAGGGGTTTGGGCATGGACATATTTTTCCTTGTACGATTACAATTATGGACAGTGAACAGGGTTTGGGGGATAAGAATATGGAATTTTTGTTGGGGTTGGATATGCTCAAGAGACACAAGTGCAATGTTGATCTTGGGAGGAATGTTTTGCAGTTTAGTGTTGGACATGAGAAATTGGAGACTCCGTTTCTGCATGAACATGATTTGATTGAGGCCAAGGGTGGAACTATGGGGTTTGATGCTGAAAAAAGCAACAAGGAGATTGAAAAATTGATGCAAGATGAAGATGATAAAAAGGTTGGCAAAGCTGAAAAAAGCCAAGATGCTGAAATGCAGGAGTGAGTGATGAGTGGGTTTTGTTTTTACGGGTGCTGTCTTGTAGTGTTGTACAGTAGTAATATATTGCAAAATAAGAGACAGGCATACATTGGGAGATTGAGATTGTGCCGTTTGCTGTTATCCTTTTTGTAGTGCAACTGGTCCAACTGTTATTTTTTCATCATACAAAGTTAGGGCCGTTATATCCAATATTAGATTTATGTGTGGTACTGCTGCAAGAATTTGGACATGATTTCTAAGTATCGATTGACAATACTTTCAAACTGGTAGATGATTCATTGTTTATTAATCTATTCATTATTCATTACGGCATTCGTGAAACTTGGGTTACAAGTTCTTGTGCGTCTTGCTTGGCATCTTTTTCCATTTTCCTATGTTTCGCATATTATATGAATTAAGGCAATCCTGTCATCAGGATGCCTAGATCCTTTTAGGTTCTGCCTCATGAACGATCTGAACTTCCGTAACTCATTTGAGTCATAGTCAAGATCGTTGCGGTTAGACTCGTCGGCGTGGCTTCTAGTGTCAGTGTTATTCATATTTTCAAGAGACGACCGCTAATTGAAAGGATGGATTGTTGGTCCGGTCCGGTCCGGTCCGGTCCGGTCCATATCTGTCATCTGTGGGCCATGAACCGACCTTGGATTGACGAATGCGTTCACCCGAGTAATGAATGATTATGGCACTAGCTAGAAAAGAATCTATTTCTGATCTGGCAGACAAGGCTGATTCTGATACAAAACTGCTTTTAAATACCGTTTATTAATAGCAGAGTTTAAAGACTTGGACAGTAAATTGTCACCCTCGCTCATTCGTCTGCAGAAGTTACAAGATGTCGAACGGTGAGGAAAGCGTTGAACTGTTTCCATGGATATCAATACGGCAGATGCAACGCATAGCCTTGAAGGACTTTTGGAGGCTGTCCATGTAGTAGAAAGTGCAGTCCACGGAAGATTGTCTGTTAGGGTCTCTATACCGTATCTTATACCTTGAATTATTACTTTTCCTAGGGACGAAGTTCCGTGGCAAAAGGCAATACCCGACAGCTTGGTACTTATGGCAGTGCGAGCCAGAGTAGCAGGTCAAAATATGCAGAAAGTGCGAAATCAGAGAAATCCAGTAAAGGGCTCAAAAGTAGAGGTTCAGGATTGAACCTTTTACGTCGTCCTCCTGGTCGTCTAGTTCCTCCTGTTCCTCGTCCTGCTCTTCCTGATCCTGAGTCTACGAAATCAGCAAAATCAGAGAAATCAGAGAAATCGCAATTTCAAATCTGAAACTGTCACTTCACAGCCAACTTTTTTACAACTGAAAGCACCAACCCTACAGATATTCCATCCTCTTTCCCAACAATCGCACCTTCAGAGAACCCAAGCTTTAGCGTAGTCCCTACATCACTCCCAACACAACTTCCTTCCAGCACCCCTTCGAAATTTCCAACTGTCACTTCACAGCCAACTATTTTTACAGCTTAAAACACCAACCCTACAGATATTCCATCCTCTTTCCCAACCACACTATTCTAGTTACAAGTCTGTGAAAGTTACAGTAGAAACTGGTGAGTATGACAAGTGTGAAAGATCGTTGCTATTGCTCTTGCGATTACGATTATCATTGTGATTCAAGAATCTAAGCTCACAAAGCATCATTTCTCATTCACATATTATACAACAGGCTCGTGGATTTAAGTAATACGTGCGAAATGTTTTTTGACAATTGCAAATGTCCTGATGCGCAGAGACTTATTGACGAAGGCAAGATCAACTGTTCAGTAGACACATGCCCAGAGAGTTGTGTGATATGTAGTTTCTGTCTCGATGATGTGGTTTCTTGTATCGGCAAGGACTAAACTCGTGCGGGGGGGGTACATTACCGTGAAAGGTTCCAAAAGTAATCCAGGTAATTGGGTACCTTATCCTTGTCCTTGTCCTTGTCCTTGTCCTTGTCCTTGTCC
>Ga0115005_10004091_pt1 | contig 11640 bp, 7 predicted proteins | sample ArcOceMetagenome_FD_87163 | JGI IMG/M metagenome (GOLD analysis project Ga0115005, IMG submission 87163) | Marine eukaryotic phytoplankton communities from Arctic Ocean - Arctic Ocean - Greenland ARC118M Metagenome | ecosystem: Environmental > Aquatic > Marine > Oceanic | place: Arctic Ocean...
ATGCTTTGGGACATATTGTAAATTGAATAGAAGCAATATATCGAGAAATGATTCGTTCACAGTTGACGCCAAATATTAATACTGCACCTACACGTACTGAACCGTCTTATGATTATCATTCTAATGATACGGCTCGAGTCGTAAGAAAAACGAAGCCTTCAAGAAATCTGACGTACATCACCGTATCACCAATACAAAGTAGTGGCTTGGAGCAACTAAGACACGCCTCTTCCATCTTGAATGAAACAGAAGTGACAATTTTTACTAATATAATACGCGTTTTTGAAACTCATTTTAAATTGTTTTTTACTCGAGCCGAGGGTTGTTTTCAAAATGTGCAGTCCACCCACCATGAGACTTTAAATCTCATGTAATTGAAAAAAATGAAAGAAAAAAATGGTCGGAGCCAAGGCTTTTCGTATTTCATTATCACCCTAATGCGCTCGTAGATTGTTCAGCAACCCTCTTTTAAAACCTGACGAAAGACGATGGTATTTTAGAATAAAACAAATCAAAATAAATAAGTAACTAACAAATGAATACATACCATCTTCTTAAAACTCTGCGTTGTTGGCAAGTTTTCCATAAAGTTCTTGCCTTTTAAAATGTCCTCTACTTCTCCGATTGACCATAAGTTGCAAAACAGGTTCCAATTTCAAATCACCCTTGGTGCATCATTGCGTTTCATAATAACGAAGAACAGGAAGCCAAAGATATTAACAGCATAGATTACGAGAAGAGGAAGAGCATCGAAGCACGCTCAATCCTGTAGACATTATTTCCTAAGTGTCCATGTGTCGGCATTCTAACACTTTATGGGATTTCTGGGTAAAGCTGTTCCTACTCGCAGTTTTCAGCTGTTTAATTGTGGTAATTCTCACATTCTGATTTCTACTTTATGTTCATTGGCATAATATATTATTGCGCTGCAGCAACCTTTGGCGCTGCAGCAACCTTTGCAGCCTCCAATCGAGCATCACGGTCCCTCACCTTCTGCTCAAAAGACCTACCCTGCACTCTACAAGCACTCCTCCTGATCTCATCAACACTAGGAATATCACCACCAGCATCAGGACCAGTCAATTTTCCAGCTTCACGGTATGCCTGCAAATTAGTAGAAAGGTCTTCGAGTGCCTTCGAAGAAGCAGTCTGGTCTTTCTTCTTGATTGCCTTTGCTAGAGACTTCTGCGCTTTCTCAAATCCATCAGCTGCCGCAAACATATCCTTGGTGAAGGTAACCTTAACGTTGGTTCCACCACCAGCAAGCGAGGAGGTATACAATTTAAGTGGAAGGATAGTATCGTCAGCGATTTTGTTTACAAATTCGTCAGCACTGACCCAATCTTCAGAACCGATAGCCTCGGCAGCTACTGGAATAGCATCGTTGCATTTCTTGATACGAGGTAAATATCTCTTTTTATTGGTAGGATAGTAATAATTCGACCTAAGGTTTGGTTCATATTCTGACTCCTTTTTCTTGCCGGCGGGTACAATCACTTTTTCATCAGCTTTCTGAACAATCTTCTTTGGATCACTTCCAAACTGATCAAGAAGAGATGCTTCTGCATTTGCAGCTTGGGAGTTTGACAGAAGGAAAGCCAGGGTAGATGATCCGGTGGCGAACATCATGTTTCTGCGGCTCACATTGCCTTCACTCTCGGCATTGAGCTGGGTAGTACTAATGCCGGCCTTGTAAGCGCTGTTGGATACACAGCTGAATGCTGAGGATGAGGTGACGAGGGACAGGAAAGCAAAGGTAGAGATGTTCATGTTAGGTACCGGCATTTGTGTTGCATTGGAGGTTGGAGAAAGGTGAAGGGCTGTGAAGGGTGTCTTATCGCTTACTTGTACGTACTGTAGACTAGTTCGTGGATGGAGTGGGAGGAGCTACTGTATGTAGTAGCTAGCTGTTGTCGCATGTTTCTCGGTTGGAAGTGACGTGTCCGCATTGTGTCTCATTGAGTTTTTGCGCGCCAGATTGAACTTTTGGATCCAAATCGAAAGCGAAACAACAAAACAACGCAACAAAAATTTGGAAGTTCAAGGGTAAGGTGCTGAGTCAAAGTACCCGGGTATGTATGTACAAGTTCAGTAGTACAGAATGCTCATCATTGAATTCATCCTTTTTTTAACTAAAAGGAGTCGACTATTTTCAATCCAACAATAATCGCTATACAACATGAAATTGAATCATTCGCTTACGGCAATTTCGTGCGTTATACTAACTTTGCAGAATGTTGTAGGATTCACATCTTTGTCCTCTTTGTCAACATCCTACCGCATATCTTCATCTTTAGGAGCAACTTCACAAAATAACTTGAGCCTCACCCCACTGCCTCAAGGAATCTCGCCCTTTGAGAAGTCGCTTTCAAAGTCTTTAGATATCCAGCAGGAATTCAGAACACTTGCCAAGAAGGCTGTTCAAGCAGCAATTGATGCATCGAAGAAATCTTCCAATAAAGCACCACGATTGGAGATCGAATTCCCGCCCTTGCTCGGTGGCGATAAATCAAAATCACAATTTGATGACTTTGACAATGTGCAAGAACTTGATTCCAACAAAGATTGGACAATGCAATTTGCCCCAATGTTCTTTGATCAGAAATCTTATGCTGACGGAAAAACTTGGCTGACTTTTCCTGACTTGAAAGAATGCGAACTGGCACGGAAAGAATGGCAGGGTGGAAGATATCAGGCGGCGACCTTTACCACTATCGAAGCAGCAACTGAATTTTTAGTAGGTGGTGGATCGTACGATGCACCCTGGGGGGCGGCGATTGCAAATGTGGCCAATAAAGTGCTAGGCGCGGGGGATAAAGGTGGAGACGCTGGGTTGCTAGGGGATTCAAAAGCATTGGACACATTGATAGAGGGGGAAAATTCCCCTTCTACTTTGAACTTGGTGATACAGCCTGGTAATGGGGGTCCTGTGGAGGATTGGATCAATTGTGAAAAGATATCTGATGCTTCACCAGAAACTGTCATGGTTATTGTAAATGGAGCCCTCGATAAGGTCAGAGATGGATACTATCCTGGAGTGTTCTTTCCGAAATTGGCTACAACCGTGGACCGTTTCTACAAGAATTTTGAAAGCGCCTTCTATCTGAAGCCCATTTCTGACAAAGGTGTTTACGGTTGGTTATATAGAGTCTATCCAGAGGTATGTTTTACTAATTGAAATCCTCGCCCTGCAGGCCAAAATGCTGAGTACGTGTACTAACTTTTATTTTGTTTGCAGCCGTGGCAAGTTGTTCTCCAAACCGTTAAAACTGAAAAGAATGGCGCTAATTACATAGAAGATACTGTGGTATACGTTTCAGATGGCAGGCCAAGCTATAATGATGCTGTTGCGAAGCTATTGGAGGGACAACGAGCACAAAACTCTCAATAGGAGTCCGTTTCTGCTGTGAGATGAGAGAAGACCAAGCCTTCTTCTGTGGTCAAAATGATGGGTCCATCCGTCTTATTAAGCGTCTATAAACATAGTACAAGCTAGGACCAAGGTTAGACTCCAATTTAATATAAACTCACAGTCATGAAGGTATTTCAAAATTTAGCCACACACACATTGACATCATTCAATTGTGGCTATCCTCTCTGTCACGCTTTTTCAATCGGTTATTATTCCGTTGGTTTCCAATTTCTTTTTAGCGGAACAAGTCTTTTCTCTCATCATCGACCTTCTTCTTCATGAAGACATCTTCTTCTTCAACAAGCGAATCAATCAACCTGGATTTCAAAGGTTTCATGCGCGGACATGGCGCGTAACCGGACAGCAACAAAACGATGAGCGCCGCGAGGAGAGAGGATGGTATGGATCGACGATGAATGATGATTGATGTGACAGGAAGTTAGGAAGTATTTTATCGTAGGAACGAAGTAGGAATGAAAGTTGGAAGCGGAATAGCACCATATAAACTAACTGCTCAATGAGATTCGTTGGAGGTTACCTCTTTGCCGTTCTAAGAACGAGTCAATACGGTTCAAAAGTCACTCGTAACCATTTTGGAAAGATCACAACATCTTCCGCAAACCGTCTGAATATGAGTTCCTCTTGTTCACAATACGATGAAACTACTCAATCTCTCATTGAAAGAATGAAGCAGCCCCTTCCACTGATTGACGTCGACTGTAATCTACTTCATGAGGATATTACGTCCATTCTCGCTGACTCACCTGATGCTATCTATCAAGAAACGGTTTCGAATTTACGTATATTACAACATCCTAGCACCGTGGCAAGTAACATTCGTGGGGTTTTCTCACCCTCTTCGACCATTGACGAAGCTGAAAAGTTCCACTCGATATTATCAGAGAGTACACCGAAGAGCAGAAATCAGGTAGATGTCAGGATGAGCGTTGGAGTTCATCCCTATCACACAGAAGAAGCTGGCAATCTTTTAGAAATAGAATCCGAAACTGCCACACGGATATCAACTCTGATAGAAACAGACAATTCAAATACAAATGGAAATGACAGCAGATTCATCACCTGTATTGGAGAAACAGGATTAGATTATAGCGAGGGATTTCCGGACAAAGACAAACAATTGCCTTGGTTTGAATTCCAATTGAGATTGGCAAAAAAATTCAATCTTCCCTTATTCTTACATGAAAGATTGGCATTTGACGATACTGTTGCTCTAATTGATAAAGTCTTCACCGAGAAAGACACTTGCCCGCCCATCATTATTCACTGCTTCACAGGGAGCAAACGTGATTGTGAAAAATATATGAAAAGAGGATACCACTTGTCAGTATCCGGTTACATTCTCAAAAATGGTGAAGGGTCAGAGGAAGTGAGAGCTTGTCTTCGAGATGGTGTCATTCCAATGGACAAATTGATGATTGAAACAGACGCACCGTACATGGGATTCAATGCTTGTCGCGAAACGTTCTATCAGGTAGAAGCCGAAACGAACGAAGAGTTTCAAGCTTTTAATGGGAAGAAGAGAAAGAGACTCATTAAAGGCATCTATCCAAATGTACCAAGTTCGCTACCCAAGGTATTAGACTGCACTGTAGACTTGTTGAACGAAGGAAGGAGAGAACGTAACGAGAAAGAGCTCAGTACTGAGGATGCTGCAAGAACTTTTTTTGAGAATTCAGTCAATTTCTTTGGCATTCGAGTAAAATAGACACTTATTCTCATTTTCAGCTTACGTGTGTATGTGCGTGTACTGTACGTGTACGTGTATGTGTACGATGGATGCATCAGAGGTTTTACTTTACACCGATCAGTCCCATTCCCATTATTGATCTTTATCCCCATCATAAAACTCTGCAGGATGCGATGCACGGGTTCCATCACCTTTTCCTTTGCTCGTTCTCCCATTGCCTCCGTCCCTTACATCATCCTCAGCACCACCATCATTATTTCCTTCAGCTCCTTCATCTTTCTTCAAATCAAACTCAGGAGGAACTTCCTGCATTTGCACACTTGGAGCACCCTGTAAATCCTGCAACTGCTGCAGAAGTTCTATCCTCACTGCCTCTAGACTAGCATCCGTATTCATATTCTCCCTTGGTTCAGGCGTCAAATGAAGTTCATAATCTGGAGCATAATATTCAAAATAGTCATTGTACGGTATCTTATTCGGAATCGGCTGATCTAGCAACACAGAAGTTTCATAGGCCCAACAACGAGCCACATTCCGAATTGTATACCCCCCTCCCCCAAGCACCAGCGTGGGCACATTGAAACTCTTGACATACTTGACACACTCCGCATGCCCCTTGAGACTCAGATTAAAACAACCTAACCGATCCCCCGTCAGCGAATCAGCTCCACACTGCAGCACAATCGCACCCGGACGAAAAATGTCCATAATCTTATCCATGACCGGCTTGAAAATATCCTCGTAAGCTTTATCCGTCATCCCGCTGGTGAGCGGGGCATTGACACTATACCCAGTCCCCTCCTTCGCGCCCACGTCCTTAATATGCCCCGTACCAGGGAAGAAATCCCCATACTTGTGCAAACTGAGCGTCATAACCCTATCCGTACAATAGAACGCTTCCTCAACTCCATCACCGTGATGCACATCAATATCAATATAGAGTACTCTCGCGTGCACCTTGAGCAGCTCGAGGATGGCAAGTACGATATCATTGATATAACAAAACCCGCTCGCTTCTGATTTCTTCGCGTGATGCAATCCCCCCGACCAGTTCACGGCAATATCCGTCTCATTGTTATTCAACTTGATGGCCCCATCGATGGAGGCGCCCGTGTAAAGCTGCGCGAATTCAAAGAGACCGTCAAAGACGGGACAGTCGGTCATATCCCCCGCGTTGAATTTTTGCATTTGGGTGGAGAATTGGCGGAGGTTGTCGGGTGTGATTCTGGAGAGGAAGGATACGTAGTCTTCGGAATGGAATTTGGAGAGTTCACCGGGTGAGGCGGGATGGGGGCGGTAGCATTCCATTTGTTTGTAGAGACCGAAGGAGAGGACGAGGTGGTGGGCTAGCTTTAGCCGATGGGGTTTCATGGGGTGCGATGGGCCGTAGTAGAAGTGACCCACTTCCGGGTGGTAGTAGTATGATACTCTCTTTTTTGTCGACATTGCTAGATTGTGTCGATGCTGATGTTAATGTTATGATTTTTCAATCACATGTATTGGATGGATGTGTTGAAATGGAACTAATTAGTAATTGTCGGCAAAAGCTTTTTGCTTTTTGTTGCGCGGCGGCTGTCTGTGATCTGTTTCTCATTTTTATGAGGAGGTGGGAAATTCCGCGACAAAAGAGGAAAAAAGAAGGAAGTTTCAAGTTTTTTGAAAGTTCAAAAGTGCGACTTTGACTTCCTGCTGGACTCTTCGGGGTCATTTTGAATTTTCTCTCGTTACTCGAACAGCCAACAAACAACTAACAAGAAGGAACAAAATTGATGCATTCGATGCTTCATATGTATTCGCATGCATGCAAGAAGACACCAGACCAGACACACACAGATAGGAAAAGATTGAATGAAGTTCGAACTTAACTTTGCCAGATCTAATCAACAATGAAGTTTCCTTTCATCTCTCTCACGCTCATTCTATCAGCTCTGAATTTGCCAATCGCAATCACAAACGCTGAAAGTTACGACTACAAGCTTCTGATTTCTGCTCACATTGCTTCCCAACTACAAGACCTCCCTCGGAATTACCCACTCCTTGCCACCCTCACCACCGCCCAGGAAGCCTTCCACCTCCCCCACGCAGGAACTGAAAATGACTGCACCTTCTACTCACAACAACCAGGGTGCCCGAATTACATCCTCACGATACAAGATTCCATCGCCCACCCGCCAGAATCGCCTTCCTCCAACTCCCTCCCGGAGGTATTTTTGAGCGGGGCTCTGCACGGGAACGAGCGGGTGGGACCCACGGCCGTGTTGGAAACGGCCAAATTACTCCTCGAAGCGGCACAGTGCGAGAGTCTGCCCCAATTCACCAGGCCGCCCGATCTTGATACGGAGGAGGGGGCAGAGTGGCTCCTGCAAGTTCAATTGGGCGAACATTGCCGGCAAGCTCTGTATGAGAACGGGATTACGGATGCACAGCGGAAATGGTTAGCGAGGCTGGTATCCACCCGCAGAATTGTAGTGGTGCCAATGACGAATGCTTTGGGATATGATAGGAATGAAAGAGCGGAGGATGGTATCGATCCAAATAGGGATTTCCCGTACGATGTCGAGGACGCTTCGAAATGCATGCAAACCATTGCGGGACGGACTGTGAATGAACTTTTTCAGAGGCACTTGTTTCAAATTAGTTTGACATATCATGCGGGTACTGAAGTTGTTGCGTATGAATGGGGAGCGTTTCCTTATTTACCGACGAATATTTCGCCTGATGATGTGGCGCAGGTCGACATTGCCTCGGGTTATTCGAGGTTTGCTGGCAAGTTCTCGGGTACGAAGCAGTATGAAACTGGAACTATGAACGAATTAGTGTATGCAGTTCATGGTGGTATGGAAGATTGGGCTTATGCTGGGAGTTGGGATGTCGATAACATGCTTCAGTGCGAACCGACGCAATATGGAGGTTACGATAAGCAGAATACAGTGTATAACGAATCAACGCTGAGAGCGTTTAATATGCTCATTGAAACGTCCAATAAAAAGATTCCATCGTCGCATTTGGGGAATAATCAGAATTTATTGGATGATGATTCCTATCAGAATAATGGGCACGTGGCGAGGAATATTCGGCTGGCTCTGTCAGCGATTGAATTTGTGCAACCCTATGTGTCTATTTGGGGCGTCAACACTGTGCCCCTTCAAAATGATGCGGTGCCACTGATTTCCCGGGCGGCAAGATCGTGTGTTGAGAGCAAAACAATGCTCATACCCCCCGGTCAAGAAGAAACAACTATTGCCTGGACAGTGGGTGGCGGTTTTAACGTTGACTACACCAACATCATTTATGCAAAGTGGGATGATGTGCCTGATGTAATGGACTGTGTTCACCAGCCGACAGAGTCAGAACTAGGACGAGCATTTCGAACAACACAGGCCATGAATGGTCCAACGCGGTGGAAAGAAGGACGGGGAGATGCTGAAGACAATACTCCACCGGGATGGGAGAATCAAGGCCAACCAATGTATTATGCAACGATTGATACTAGTTCTTTCAAAGCTGGCGATAAGATTGCAATATATGCCTCTGCACGTCTCGATCAAAGCTGGTCGGAGAGTCCCGACGGCGCCAAACCTACCAACTTGCCCCCAATGAGTCATGTTGTCAATGCGAGAACTAATCCAGAATGGTATCATGAGAATGCTAACAAAATCATCCAGGGTCGGAAAGACTGGTATTCGATTCCATTGACATTGGTAATTGGTGAGAGTTCCGATGGTAGATTTCCTGCTGTTGATCTCTCAGACCGCTTTGTCGTTCCAAATTTCGATTCTTCTATACAAGAAGAAGAAGTCCCCAAGACAAATCTTCGCGGCAGTGAAGAAGAAGAAGGCGAAGACACCGGAGCATCCAGCCAGAATCCCAATTATACTTCTAAAGGAATCAGCATACCAAGTCCGAATCTATGGTTCATTTTAGTGCTATCCACTGTCTCCGCTTTTATCATATATAAGCTTGGGAGTTGGATCCGCAAACGGAGAAATTCACATGGACTTGAAAGAGTGAATATTCTTGATGATGAAGTTTTCGAATACACGTTTGACCACGATGAAGATATTCAACTCCGCGAACTAAGCTAAATATGTACAATACTAAAAATGATGTTTCGAATCTTCTTCGGGTTGACAGTGCTCTTGGAACTTTTAAAACTTGTATTACAAATTGATGCGCAGTTGTGTATTGCATCAATGATCATTATTTGTTTGTGGTTTGCCATGCATACCACGGATATCTTGAATCTGATCCAGTGCATCCATCAAGTTTGATACAGCAATGATACTTCCAGTTTCTTGAAGGTATAGGTTGTAGTCGATTGCGGGTATAGCGATTTTCTTCGGTCTTTTTCCACCTTCCCCGCCATCTTTCAATTCACCATTATCATGTTTATGGCGAACAATTGCTTTCAAAAGATCTTTTCCAGCTGTTGTTGATATCGTAGAATCAAATTCGACTTTGGTATCATCATCTTCTTCTTCTGTCTTAGATTTGGTGGTAGCATTAGAGTCCGAGGACGCTTGAGTTTCAGTCTTTTCAGTATTGACTACTTTAGTCTCTTGAGCTTTCATCTTGTTCTTCTCTTTGCGTTTCTCCTTCTTCTTTTTATTCTTACTCTTCTTAGCCTTTCCGCTTTTCTTCTCATCGGGGGTTGCCCAAAGCTCTTCCTGATACGATAAGTGATAAACCTCACAGTTGCAATTGTGACAAACATGACATTTGCATTCTTCACAGAATTTTGCATCGGTAACGCGATGCTTTGAATAAGGCTGGTTACAAAGCGCACACGATACAAAATGTTCGTTCCAAATCTTTTGTGCACGTTTGGTGACGTTCGATTTGTGATTTTTATTCAGAGCCTTTTCAATCAGAGACGCACTCACGAGAGGAGTTGGAGGATCTGATGAAATACCAAGTTTCTGGCTCTCCCTCCATGCTGCCTCGCGCAGCTCTTCTACCTGTAACACTCTCTCCAGACCTTCGAGTGCCATAGTCACCATGTTGGTTTCTTCCAATAGTAAACCTAGAACAGATACACATCCCTCTGTGACGAGGACGCCAATTTGCGCATCAGAACCGCAGCTTGTTGCATTCAGAACAACCCAGCATGCTTCACTTCTTACTTCTTGATCTGTCGTTTCATCGTTCACTAGACTCACAAGAGGTGGAATCGCCCCTGAATCAATGACGGCTTGAATTTGATCGACAGTTCCAGCAGCAATATTTGACAGAGTCCAGCATGCTTCTTTTTGAATTTCACGGTTGCAGTGATTTATCAATGATTTCAATCTAGGAACTGCATCGCACTCCAAAATGACCTCTGTGAAGTCGGTTAATAATGGCTTATCATCGAGGGCGTTAGCAGCATCTTCGTCGTATTCTGCACATACAATGTTGCCGATTGTCCTTAAGGCTGGTTTAGTAACTCTCCAATTCGTGTGGTGCAGCAACTCTACAAGCCGGGGAACAAGACCACCTAGAGGATCCTTCTCATCTGCGCTAGTAACAACAGCAGCAATATTTGATGCAGGTCCATCGCAAAGGTGGGACAAAGACCAGCATGTGTAACTTAAAATGTCACCATCGTCCGATTGAATCACACGCCGGACCGTGTTAAGCAATTGGTCTAAATCAATATCCTCAATCCGAGAATTCTCGCCATTGCCGTTGCTATTACTCTTCTTTCCAGGAGGTAATTTGTTCTCCACAAGAGTCGAAATAACCCAACTGCCAATCCGCTGCAACGACAGAGAATCTTGAAACCGTTCCATACACCTGAGAAGTGGGCCCATCGCGCCCGCGGCGAGAACAATGTCTTTTACTGTCACACTAGGAGATTTATCACCTATATCACCCAAGCCCGAGCCATTTGAACCGCCAGCACTGCTGCCGGGTACACCAGATCCTTCTCCTGTGGCAATATTTCCAACAACCCACATTGCATTTTCACATACATCCTTATCTGGACTTGTCATTAATGAGATAAAAGACGGGATTGCCTCCGGATGTCGCACCAGTAAATTATTGGAAGTTACAGAGAGTGGTTGGGTATAATTCGAAACAAGAGGAATAGGACTCGACCCATTACCTGTAGGCATGGGAGGAAGATTTTTCGCTGGTAGGGGCATCGGCGGTCGATTTTGCTGTGCTCCTTTCATCAATTCTTCAATCCTTCCTCCCTTCCTGTATGGAATTGTTAGGGGGGCAGATGGCGATCGTTTTTCTGCCTTCGAATCCTTTTCTAGTTGCTTTCCGTTTTCATCATGATTCTCAACATTTGTGTCTTTATCGTCCGCGGATTTACCGTCAGGTTTCGTAACTATACCCGATCGGTACACGTAGGAGTCATTGGATGGATCCTTCTCCGAACTGGCGACATTTCCGGTAGATTGCGTGATGGCTTGTGATAATAAACTATTTACCGCCGATGTGTTGGAAACCATTGTTTTTACATAGGATATCGGAGCAACCATGTCGCAAATGCATGGTAAAATCATGGTTTGGGGCACTTGCAAGCACA